>OFDN01000082.1_pt1 | contig 98493 bp, 71 predicted proteins | sample 1520971 | NCBI WGS metagenome assembly OFDN01 (sample SAMEA94257418, study PRJEB24077) | hot springs metagenome | biome: Aquatic biome; feature: Geographical feature; material: Water | place: India | collected 2012-06-12 | depth 5 m
TCCCAAACCCGCGCCGTCTTGTCCCACGACGCCGTGACCACCCGCTGACCGTCCGCGCTGAACCGGGCGGAGAACACCGTGTCCTCATGGCGGAGCGGTTCGGTGAGGGGTTGGCCGGAGCGCGCGTCCCAAACCCGCGCCGTCTTGTCCAGGGACGCCGTGACCACCCGTCGGCCATCCGGGCTGAACTGGGCGGAGGACACTCTGCCCTCATGGCGGAGCGGTTCGGTAAGGGGTTGGCCGGAGCGCGCGTCCCAAACCCGCGCCGTCTTGTCCCACGACGCCGTGACCACCCGCTGACCGTCCGGGCTGAACCGGGCGGAGAACACCGTGTCCTCATGGCGGAGCGGTTCGGTGAGAGGTTGGCTGGAGCGCGCATCCCAGACCCGCGCCGTCTTGTCGTAGGACGCGGTCACCACCCGCTGACCGTCCGGACTGAACCGGGCGGAGACCACCATACCCTCATGGCGGAGCGGTTCGGTGAGCGGTTGGGTGGGGCGCGTGTCCCAGACCCGCGCCGTCTTGTCCTGGGACGCCGTAACTACCCGCTGCCCATCCGGGCTGAACCGGGCGGACAGCACCACATCCTCGTGGCGGAGCGGCGCAGTGATCGCTTGGCCGGAGCGTGCGTCCCAAACCCGTGCCGTCTTGTCGAAAGACGCCGTGACCACCCGTTGGCCGTCCGGGCTGAACCGGGCGGAGAACACGGTGCTCTCATGGCGGAGCGGTTCGGTGACCAGTTGGCCGGAGCGCGCGTCCCAGACCCGCGCTGTCTTGTCCCAAGACGCCGTGACCAGCCGCTGACCGTCCGGGCTGAACTGGGCGGAGATCACCTGGTCCTCATGGCGGAGCGGTTCGGTGAGCGGTTGGCCGGAGCGTGCGTCCCAAACCCGTGCCGTCCTGTCCCAAGACGCCGTGACCACTCGCTGACCGTCCGGGCTGAACACGGCGGAGGACACTTTGCCTTCATTGCGGAGCGGTGCGGTGAGCGGTTGGCTGGAGTGCGCGTCCCACACCCGCGCCGTCTGGTCGTCGGACGCGGTCACCACCCGCTGGCCGTCGGGGCTGAACTCGGCGTAATTCACGTTGCTCCCATGGCGGAGCGATTCGGACAGCGGCGGACGGCCAGCGACCAGCAGCGCGGAAGCGAAGCGCGCGGCGGCCACCGCATTGGAGGGGTTCGCCCTCAGCATCTGCCCCAGGAGCGTGAGGCCTGAAACCGAGGGGCCGGTGGACAGGAGATCCTCCGCCTTCTGGAACTGCACCGCCTGGAGCAGTTCCTCAGCCCGAGCGCGCTGCTGGCTCTCGGCCAGGGCCGCCTTCTCGGCCGCTTGTCTCGCCTGATCGGTCTCCTGAATCTGGGCCCGCAACCGGTCATTGGCCTTCGCCTCCTGCTGGCGCGCCCGGCTCGCGATGATTGCCTGCCATGTGCTGATGCCGACGCCCAACAAGAGGGCCACTCCGACGATGGTCCCGGCGGCGAACACCAGCTTGTTCCGGCGAAAGGCCTTTTGGAACCGGTAGGCCGCGCTCGGCGGACGGGCGAGGACGGGTTCGTTGCGAAGGTGTCGCTGGATGTCGGACGCGAGCCCGTTCGCGGTTTCGTAACGCCGTGTGCGATCCTTTTCGAGGCACCGCATCACGATCCAGTCCAGGTCACCCTTTAACTCCTGCAGGAGCCGACGTAAGGAAGCTCTGACTTCCTCTGCCTTCGGATCATCCGATTTGAGACTCCTGACGTCGTCTCCAACCAGCATTGTGCTGAGCCGGGTGCTTGGGCGCTGCGGCTCCTTCTCCCGGATCGTCTTCCGCATGGCGTCGATCCCGGACTGCGCGAGTTCTTTGGCGTCGAACGGCGTCTTGCCCGTGAGCAGTTCATAGAGCAGCACGCCGAGCGCGTAGATGTCGGAACGCGTGTCAATGTCCAGGCCGCTCATCTCGGCCTGTTCCGGCGACATGTAGGCGGGAGTGCCGATGAACTGCTCGAAGGCGGTGAACAGCGTCTGGTTGGTCAGCCGACCTTCAGTCGCCTTGGCGATGCCGAAGTCGATGACCTTGGGCACCGGCACCCCGTCGTGCAGCGTGACGAGGATGTTCGACGGTTTGATGTCGCGGTGGATGATCCCCTTCTGGTGCGCGTGCTGGATGGCGTGGCAGACACGGATGAACAGGTCGAGGCGCTGCTGGGTATCCAGCTTGTTCTCGTCGCAGTAGCGGGTGATCGGGATGCCGCGGACGAGTTCCATCACAAAGAACGGCCGGCCGGAGTCGGTCGCGCCGGCGTCCAGCACCTTGGCGATGTTCGGATGATCCATTAGGGCCAGCGCTTGCCGTTCGGCCTCGAACCGCGCGATCACGGACTTGGTGTCCATGCCCAGCTTGATGACCTTCAGCGCAACCCGGCGACGGACCGGTTCCTCCTGCTCCGCCATGAACACCGTGCCGCAGCCACCCTCGCCAATCTGCTGGAGCAGCTTGTAGCGGCCGATCTTTGTGCCGGGGCCTTCGGCGGCGGGCAGCAGTTCGCTGAAGCCGACCTTTACCGTCGCCGCGGTTTCGCCTGCGGCCGGGCGGGGCACGCCGATGGGGCGCTCCATGAAGGTCTGGGCCTCGCCGCTGGCCTGGAGGAGGGCCTCGACCCGCGCCCGCAATGCCGGCTGCCCGGCGCAAGCTTCATCCAGATACGCGGCGCGCTGGGCCGGCGTCTCCCACTGGAGCGCGGCGGCAAAGATCGTCTCGTCAGAACCGGATTCGGCAGGCATGGCGGGGGAGGCTGGGGGCTTCATACCGCATCCCCATGCGCAAAGCAGCCTTGAATGGGATCACTGCGGAAGAAGTATTTTTTCCGCCGATCAGTGATCCCTTTGGCCGCGGCTTTGCGCATGGGCCCAGTGATGAGCAACAACCCCGTGACCCCTGAGTTCAAGTTCTACTGCAATCACTGCGACCAGCCGCTGAAGTGCGAGGTGCGCTTTGCGGGCCGGCAGATCCAGTGTCCCGGCTGCCAGCACCTGATCCGCATTCCCAACCCGCCGGCAGGCAGCGGCTTCACCCACATCTCCCCCGAGTCCGGCCGGACTTGGGACACCCATGTGCCCACCCGAAAGCGGGAACCGTAGGATCAAATCGGCGCGCGGAACTACGCGGGCGGTTGTCCCGGGAACCCGTCCGGCTTGCGCGGGGCAAGCCCGCCCACCTTTCGCTTCCAGGTCCGATTCCGGGGATTGTCTCCGGGGCAGGCCAGCGTAGCCTCGGCGCATGTTCCCATTCCGCTCCGCTGCTGCCGCGCTGGCGTTGGTATTCTCGGCCGAAACGTTCGCGGCCGGGCCCCGAGTTCTGCCGTCGGGGCAATTGCCCAATGATGCCCGGCTTCAGCCGCTGAAGGACCTGGACGGCTATTTCCCGTTCACGCCGCCGACGTCGAAGGAGGCCTGGGCGAAGCGGGCGGAAAACGTCCGCCAACGCATCCTCGTGTCGCAGGGCCTGTGGCCGCTGCCGACGAAGACCGACCTGAACGCGAAGATTTACGGCCGGGTGGAGCGGGTGGATTACAGCGTCGAGAAGGTGACGTTCGAGAGCGCACCCGGCTTCTTCGTCACTGGCAACCTTTACCGGCCCAAGAAGCAGCTTCCGGGCGGGGCGCCGGGCGTGCTGTTCGCCCACGGCCATTGGCAGGACGCGCGCCTGTCCACGGCCAGCGATGCCGAGCTCTACAGCGAGATCGCGACGGGGCAGGAGCGGTTCACGGACGGCGGCCGCAGCCGGTTCCAATCCCTGTGCGTGCAGCTCGCGCGGATGGGCTGCGTGGTGTGGCAGTGGGACATGCTGGGGGATTCCGATTCGCAGCAGCTCTCGCGGCCGCTCGTGCACGGGTTCGCGAAGCAGCGTCCGGAGATGAACACCGCGGAGAACTGGGGCCTGTTCAGTCCGGCGGCCGAGACGCACCTGCAAAGCGCGATGGGCCTGCAGACGTGGAATTCCCTCCGCTCGCTCGACTTCCTGCTCAGCCTGCCGGAAGTGGATCCCGAGCGCATCGCGATGACCGGAGCGAGCGGTGGCGGCACGCAGACGATGCTGCTGGCGGCGATTGATCCGCGGGTGAAGCTGTCGTTTCCCGCCGTGATGGTCAGCACGGCGATGCAGGGCGGCTGCACCTGTGAAAACGCGAGCCTGCTGCGGGTGGGCACGGGCAACGTGGAGTTCGCCGGCCTGTTCGCACCCAAACCGCAGGGCATGACGACCGCGAACGACTGGACCAAGGAGATGGCGACGAAAGGATTCCCGGAACTGAAGCAGCTCTACACGCTGCTCGGGGTGCCGGACAACGTGATGCTGCACCGGGGCGAACACTTCCCGCACAACTACAACGCCGTCTCGCGCACCGCCTTCTACACCTGGCTGAACCGGCACTTCAAACTGGGCTACAAGGAGCCCGTGCTGGAGCGCGACTACCGGGGCGTGCCCCGGGACCAGCTGAGCGTGTGGGACGCCGAACACCCGGCCCCCAAGGCGGCCGATCCCGACTTCGAACGCGCCCTGCTGAAGCTGTGGCACGAGGATTCAGAGCGGCAGTTGGCCGAGCTGGCGGCGAACTCGCCCGAAAAACATCGCGAAGTGCTCCGGATCGGCTGGAACATCGTGCTTGACGGCGGGCTGGAGGAGGCGGGCACGGCCGTTTGGGAGATGAAGGACAAGCAGGACAAGGGCGCCTGGATCCAGATGGCCGGCCTGCTGCGCAATGAGACCTACCGCGAGGAGTTGCCGGCGGTCTTCTGCCACCCGAAACAATGGAACGGTGACACCGTGCTGTGGCTGACCGCGGAAGGCAAAGGCGGCCTTTATGCGGCCGACGGCAGCCTCAAGCCCGCGGTGCAAGAGCTTGTGAACCGGGGCGCGACCGTGCTCGGCCTCGACATGCTGTATCAGGGCGAATTCCTCGCCGACGGTCAGCCTATGACCAAGACACCCCGGGTGAAAAACCCGCGGGAAGCCGCCGCCTACACCTTCGGCTACAATCCCGCCGTGTTCGTGCGCCGGATGCAGGACGTGCTGACCGCGGTGAAGTTCGTCCGCAACCACGAGCGGGCCTCGAAGCGGGTGAGCCTGGTGGCGTTGGATTCGACCGCGCCCATCGCGGCGGCCGCCCGGGCTCAGGCGGGCAAGGCGCTGGACCGGACCGCGCTGTTCCTCGGCGACTTCCGCTTCGGCCGGGTGCTGGACCTGCAATCGCCCGACTTCCTGCCCGGCGGGGCCAAATATGGCGACGTCGAAGGCCTGTTGTTGCTCGGCACTTCCGAACTGAACCGGCTGGCCTCCGCCGATGCGGGGGCGGCGGCGGCTTGGCTGGCGCGCTGAATCTGGTGCCGTGGCAACGAAAGCCCAGCCCAGCGGCCTGGCTGTTGTGTCCGATCGATAAGTCGAATCGGCCGCGCGGCGGATTGCGCCAGAGGGCTAAATCAACCCGGTGGGCGACCCGCACTTGCGCCCATGATCATGCTTCAGGCCCGCGGATGAAACTGCCGGTGCACCTCCTGCAGCCGCTCGCCGGCGACATGGGTGTAGATCTCTGTGGTGTTGATGCTGGCGTGGCCGAGCAGTTCCTGGATCACGCGCAGGTCGGCGCCGTGTTCCATCAGGTGCGTGGCGAAACTGTGCCGCAGCATGTGCGGGGTGACGTGTTTTTCGACCCCGGCGGCCCGGACGTGGTCGGTGATGCGCTTCCACATGGTGACGTGGGCGAACGCCGTGCCGCGGCCGGTCAGGAACACGTTGGAAGGGGACCGGGGTTTCACGAGCGCAGGCCGGCCGGAGGTCAGGTAACGGTGCAGTGCTGCCTGCGCCTTCGTGCCCATTGGCACGACCCGCTGCTTGTTGCCCTTGCCGATCACGGAGAGGAAGCCTGCTTCGAGGTGCAACTGCTCCAGCCGCAACCCGCGCAGTTCGGCGAGGCGCAGTCCGCTGGCGTAGGCCACCTCCAGGATGGCGTGGGTGCACAGGTTGGCCGGGGAAGCCTCGGTGGGCGGCTGCAGGAGGCGGCCGATCTCCTCTTCGCTGAGCGATTTCGGCAGCGTTTTCCAACGGCGGGGCAGCGTCAGGTTTTCGGTCGGATTCTTCGTCACGAATCCTTCCTGTTCGGCGAAGCGGAAAAACGAACGCAGCGCGGCCACATGCAGGTAAAGCGTGGCGGCGCTGAGCTTGGGGGCGGCGACCGGCTCAGCGGCACCGTCGGACTTAGCGTCCTTCTGCGGACGGTTTCGCTGGAACTCGAGATAGGCCATGAGATCCGCGAATTGCACGTCGCGCCAGTGGGCGACCTTGCGGGTCTCCGCCCACGCGACGAACTGGTCGAGGGCGTGCTTGTAGGTCCTTTGGGTGTGGTCGGCCTGGCCGCGTTCGTGCCGCAGGTGGATCAGGAATTCGTCGAGCAGCGGAGCGAGCACGGCGGTTCAGCGGATGTCTTCCGCCAGAAGTTGGGCCAGCAAGCCGGCATGGCGGCCATGCAGTTCCTCGCGGTTTCCGAGCGGGGTGAGGGTCTGGTCCCGCACCACGGCGAACTGCTGTCCGAACGGCAGCCACGGCCGCAGGTCGTCGGTGGCCAGGACCAGCGTCATCGGCTGCTGGTCGAAGAGCGGATGGCCCGCATGAAGCTGCGACAGAAACCCACGCCACCACCGGAGCTGGGCCGGATCAAGGCCGCCCGCGGGGTTGTCGAGCAGCATGATCTCCGGTCGCAGGGCCAGGGTCCGGGCCAGCGCGATGCGGCGCCGAAGCGCCCGGCTCACGTGGCGCAGGGACTGACCGGCGATGGCTTCCAGGCCGCAGGCTTCCAGAGTTGGGCGGACCTGCTCCGCGGCATCCTCCAGCGAGAGGTCGTGATGGTAGCGCAGCGGCAGGGCGACGTTTTCCAGCACCGTGGAATGCTCAAAGAGATGGCCGCCGCCCTCGAACAGCAGGCCGATACCGCGCCGGATGGTCGCCAGGTCATCGCCCATCGTGGACGAAATCGTCCGGCCGAACAGCCGCAGCTCGCCCTGCGACACGGGATGAAGCACGCCAAGGGTCTGCAGCAGCGCGCTTTTGCCGCAGCTCGGCGGCCCGGTGATGACCCACCATTCGCCGCGCTGCACCGACCAGGAGATGTCCCGCAGCGGGACTTCGCCGGTCGCCGTCGGCGCCAGCGCGGCGCCCTGGAGCTGGATCAGTGGCGCGTCCACAGCATGAGGTTGGGAATGAGGAACAGCGCGTCGATGAGCCCGAAGGCCACGACACACTGGGCCACCGTGCGGGTGGTGGCGGCGGAGACGTCCTCGATGCGGACGGGTTGGGCGAGACCATGGTAGCAGACCACCATCGCGCTGACGGCGCCAAAGGCCGCCGTCTTGGCCCCGATCAGCCCGAAGTCATACCACTCCAGCGCGCTGGCGATGTAGCCGAAGTAAACCGCGAACGGATACGGCAGATTGGTCACCAGGGCGAACAGCCAGCTGCAGCCCAGCGCGATCAGCGTGAGGTAAACCGTCAGCGCCATCACCGAGACGGTCAGGCCCACCACGCGGGGGACGACGAGGAAATGGATCGGGTCGATGCCCAGCGACTCCAGCGTTTCCACCTCGCCCAGCGCCCGGGCCGTGCCGAGTTCCACGACCGTGGCGGTGCCCACGCGGGCCAGCACGACCAGGGCCGCGACGACCGGCGCCACTTCCCGCACCACCACCATCGCCAGCAGGTCGCCGGTCAATCCGACCTGGCCCACCTGGGAGAGCAGCAGCAGCGTGGGGCCGATGATCATGAACCCCACGGCGGCACCGATGAATGCGATGATGGGCAGCAGGCGGACCCCGGCCCGTGCGAGCTGCTGCTGCACCGCGGGGAAAATGACCCGCCGGGCGACAAAGATCTTGGTCACACCCACCCCAAGCGTGATCAGGGCAAAGGCCCCGATGCGCTGCGCCGTCCGGAAAAAGCGCAGCAGGCCGAGACCGATCATTCCGGTCATCCAATCGAAGACGGCGAGGCCGCGGCGCATGGTCCAACGCTAGGAAGTCCCGCCGAAATGGCAACCACGCCGAAGCCGCTTTCGGTGCCCGGGCGGCCCGCAGGGTGATGAGTGCGTGGTGGCGCAAGACCGGACTGTTGCTTCCCTGCGATGGGAGTTGAAACCCCGGCCGTCCGCTTTCCTAATCGTGCCGTGAGCAGGCCCGACTGGTATTACGCCGTGGATGGGGAGCAAAAAGGCCCCGTGACCGCCGAGGACTTCGAGCGACTGGTCGAAGCGGGCGTGGTGACTGCGGCCACCCGGGTGTGGAGCGAAGGCATGGCCGATTGGCAGACCTTGGCAGAATTGCGGCCGCCAACGCCGGCGCCGGCCCCGCTGACAACGCCCCCGCCCATCGCCGACGAGTCATCCCGGTGCGCGCTCTGCAGTATCGGTGTCACCGCCGAAGACTCGGTTCAACTGGATGGCCGCTTGGTCTGCGCCGCCTGCAAGCCGCGGGCGGTGCAGATGTTGCGGGAAGGTGTGCAGGCGGTCAGCGGGAGCGCCGAGGAGATCCGTCGCACCCACCTGCGGCATGAGGCCTCGGTCCGGGCCGTGGGAACTCTCTACCTGTTGGGCGGAGGACTGCTCGCCATCTCCTGCGCTGCGGGCATGACGGCCATGCTGATGGCCTTGGGGGCGACCGGTGGTGGAGGCTCCGGAGTCGCCTCCGCAATCGGCCTGATCGCCACCCTGGTTTATGCCGCCTTGGCGGTGCTCATGTTCTGGCTGGGGCGCGGCCTGCGGCGGCTGAGTCCATCGGTTCGGATCGTGGCCGCAGTCTTGTCCGGAATCGGCCTGATCGGCTTTCCCGTGGGGACGCTCATCAACGGCTACATCCTCTGGCTGCTGCTGTCGGCGAAGGGCAAGACGGTGTTTTCCGCCGACTACCGGCGGATCATCGCCGAAACGCCGCACATCCAATATCGGACGCCCTGGTGGGCGTGGTTGCTGCTGGCGTTGGTGATCGGCGGGGTAGTGGTCCTGGGTGTGTTCGCGCTTGGTTTCGCCGGATAAGGCAACCTCCTGTCTTGGGCGAACGGCCACAGTTGCCGGAACCGATTTGACGTGAGTTGGTTCAGGAAGATTCTCCCGCGGCGGTCTTCTTGCCGCCCGACTCTCCGCGCATGAATGCGAACGCCCCCGTCCCGCCGCCGGATTATGTCCGGCTAGGTTTCGACCAGATCGACCGCGACGTCCGTTGGCTGGCCGACAGCCTGGCCGAGGTGCTCGTGGGCCTGGGAGAACCTGAATTGGCCGCCTGGATTCCGTGGCGGGAAGCTACGGGCGCCACCGCAACACTGCCGGCGGAGCCTCCCGCCCGCCTCGGACTTGCCCTGGCGCTCGCCTTCCAGTTGCTCAACACCGTGGAGGAACACGCCGCCGAATCCATGCGCCTGCTCCGTGAATCCGCCGAGGGCGCGGAGGCGGAACGGGGCCTGTGGGCGGATCAGTTGGCCGCTCTGAAGCGCGCCGCGATCCCGGCCACGACGATCGCCGCGGTGCTGGCGGAGGTCGAGGTCGAGCCCGTGTTCACTGCTCACCCCACCGAAGCCAAACGGACTTCGGTGCTGGAGCAGCACCGGGCCCTGCTGCAGTTGCTCCAGAGCCGGCGGGGGGCCACCAGCAGTCCGGCGGTGAAGGCGGAACTGTTGGCCCTGCTGGAACGGCTGTGGCGCACCGGTGAAATCCTGCTGGAGAAACCGTCCGTCGCGGACGAGCGGCGCAACCTGCTGCATTACCTGCGGGAAGTGCTGCCGGGCGTCGTGGGACAGCTCGACCGCCGCCTGGAAACCGCCTGGACCGGCGCGGGGCTTCCCGGCGCACCGGCTTCCCGGCCGCGGCTGAGCTTCGGCACGTGGGTCGGCGGTGATCGTGACGGGCATCCGGGCGTGACCGCCGCGGTGACGGCGGAGACGTTGGAGCAGCTCCGGGCCAATTCCCTGCTCGTGCTGCATCGCGAGCTGATGGCGCTCGCCGACCGGCTGCCGCTGTCCGAATGGGTCCAGCCTCCGCCGCCCGGTCTGCGGGACCTCCGGGACCGGATCACGGCGCAATTGGGCGAAGCCGCCACGGCCATCCGTCAGCGGCATCCCGGGGAGCCCTGGCGGCAGACCGCCGAACTACTGGCCGCCCGGCTGCCGCTGGACCAACCGCCGGGCCAGCCGGCGCAGGCACATGATTCCCCCGGCCGTTACGCGAATCCGGCGGAATTGGAGGCGGATCTGGCCATCCTGGAACAGTCGCTGGTCGAGGCCGGCGCGGGCCGGTTGGCCGAACATGACGTTCGGCCCGTGCGCCGGGTCCTGAGCACGGTCGGTTTTCATCTCGCGCGGCTGGATGTTCGGCAGAACTCCGCCTTTCACGAACGCGCCCTCTGCCAGTTGCTGGGCGCCGCCGGCTTGGACGCCTCGGAATGGGCCGAGTGGAGCGAAGTGGAGCGGCTCCGGTTGCTGGAGCGCGAAATCCGGTCGCCGCGCCCGTTTCTGCATCCGTCGGTGAGCGCCGGCCCCGAGGCGGATGCCGTGCTCGGAACTTACCGCGTGCTGGCCGATCAATTGCAACGGCATGGCGCGGCTGGCGTGGGCTCGCTGATCGTGAGCATGACCCGCCGGGTTTCCGATCTGCTGGCGGTTTACGTCCTCGCCCGCGAGGCCGGACTCCTGCGCCTGTTCCCGGAAGGCATGGTCTGCCTGTTGCCCGTCGTGCCGCTGCTGGAAACCGTCGAGGACCTTGAGCGCGGTCCGGAAATGCTCCGGGCGTTCCTTGAGTTCCCGGTCACCCGGGCCAGCCTTCAGTTCAACGCCGCCCGCGCCGGGCGTCCGGGCCAACCCCGCCAGCAGGTCATGGTCGGTTACTCGGACTCGAACAAGGATGCCGGCATCCTCGCCAGCCAATGGGCTCTGCAACGCGGTCAGGCCCGGCTCAGTGAAGTCGGCCGCCAGGCGGGTGTCCGGATCCAGTTTTTCCACGGCCGTGGCGGCACCATCAGCCGCGGCGCGGGGCCGACCCACCGGTTCCTGGAAGCCCTGCCGCCGGGCTCGCTCGACGGTTCCATCCGGCTCACCGAGCAGGGCGAAACCATCGCGCAGAAATACGGCAACCCCGGCACGGCCCGGTATCACCTCGAACTGCTCCTCGCGGGCGTCACCGCCACGGCCTGCCTGCACCGCGAGGCCGCCCCGTTTCCCGCCGAACTGGTTCCGCTGCTGGAACGCCTTTCGAACGGCTCCCGCCAAGCCTACCGGCAGTTGCTGGAGACGGAAGGATTCCTCCAGTTCCACCGGCAGGCCACGCCGCTGGATGCGCTCGAAAACACCCGCATCGGTTCCCGGCCGTCCCGCCGCACGGGGCAGGCGAGCCTCGCGGACCTGCGGGCGATCCCGTGGGTGTTCTCGTGGACCCAGGCCCGGTTTTACCTCACCGGCTGGTATGGCGTCGGCACGGCGTTCAGCCAGCTCACCGACGCCGAGCTCGCCGTCCTGAGAACGCATCTCCAATCCTCGCCGTTCCTCCACTACCTGCTCACGAACGTGGAGACGTCGCTGGCGAGCGCCGACCTCGACGTGATGCGCGACTATGCGCAGTTGGTGGAGGATCCGGGGGTTCGGGGGCGGGTCTGGGAACGGATCGAAGCGGAGTGGGGGCGGACCGGCGCGGCGCTCGCCCGGGTGCGCGGGGCGGAGTTTGGCGGACGGCGTCCTCGGCTCAGCCGCACGCTTGCCCTGCGGGCGGCGCCGCTGCGCCTGCTGCATCGGCAGCAGATCGCGTTGCTGCGCCGCTGGCGCGGGGAGCTCCGCCAAGGCAACGAGCAGGTGGCCCAAGCGGTCTTCCCGGAGCTGCTGCTCACGATCAACGCCATCGCCAGCGGCCTGCGCACGACCGGCTGAGCCGGTGGTCCTTTGGTCGGGTGCCGTCCGGTTTAGAATTCCACCGTCAACTCGCGCGGAGTGGCGCTGTTGGCGAAGCGCACCCACAGCAGTCGGTCGGTGCTGGAGTGCGTGACGGTGGCCAAGGGGTGGTTGGCCAGGCGGACGGACTTGGGCGGGCGCTCGCAGTGCAGCAGCACGACCGCCTCGGTATTCGGCACGCCTTCAACGGTGAAGGTAACGGAGCCGTCCGCCGACTTCTCGGACAGCGTCTTGCACGCGGAAGCCAGCACGCGCGGCGCCTTCCGTTCGGTGCGTTCAAGGTCGAGCAGGAAATGACGTGAGCCGGGCGTCAGCGTGACGGACGTCTGCACCTTCAGTTCCGGGTCGAAGAGGTTCACGAACTTGCCCGTGAGCCCGCGCGCCTCGCCGGCCACCGATTCATCCAGTCCAGCGGCGACGAGATACGGGCCGCGGCGCAGCAGCAGGGCGTTGCTTTCCTGCCACTTCACGGCGGCGGGTGCGGCGGACTTTACGGCGGCCACCAGTTCTGCGTCGCCCTTGGGCTGCTTGGCGAAGTCGACCGGGTTGCGCTTCAGCCAGAGCACCCGGCCGAAGCCTACCTTGGCGGCGGTCGCGGAACCATTCAGGCCGAGCTCGGCAAAGAGATGTTCCCGCGGCGTCGCGAGCTGGCGGCCGTTGGAGTTCCACCAGTCGCGCACGCGATTGTAGGGATCGCCGTCGTCGTCGCAGACCACCAGCGTGCCGCCGGCACGAACCCAGGCGGCGAGCGGCGGATGCACGTCGGGCGTCAGCGGCTTCTGGCCGTGGTAGCTCAGGACCAGCACGCGGAAGCGGTCGAGTGCGCCGGCGACGGTGAGGTTCTCCAACTGCACCGGTTGGATCGGCACGCCGCGTTTCAGGAATGGCAGCGCAAGGCCGTAAACGTGGCTCAAGTTGCCGTCGCTTGGCGTCGGGTCGCCCCGCTGGAACATCAGCGAATCGCTCACGAACACGCCGATGCCCTCGGTGGCGCCGTGCCAGTCCACGTCGGGCTGCTTCAGGTCGTTCAGCGCGTTCATGACCACCTGAAGTTCGGTGGCGTAAGGCGCGGGGATGCCCTGTCGTTTTTCGGCGGGCACGTTCGCCGGATACTTGCCGTTGAAGATGCGTTCCGGCCAGGGCGCAACCTCGAACTGCCAGACCTCGGGCTGGAAGAGCGAGGCGACGAGGGTGGATTCCCAGTTCGTGCGGTAGTCGGTCCAGTCGTGGTCCGGGTTGTCCTCGATGGGATCGTTCAGATACCAGACCGTGCGGCCGGTGGCGCGGACGAGGTTCTGCATCGCGCCGTATTCGAGGAAGGCGGTCTCGAAGGTCCGCTCGCGCCGGACGCCGCGGTAAACATTCGGCGTGCGTGAGGTGCCGGTCCACACCTGCGCGATGTAACCGTCGCAACCGCGCAGGCGGGCGAGGCTGGATTCCGGGCTGACGATCTTCCAGTGCGCGTAGTTCAGCAGGCTGTGGGTGGGCACGTAGCAGCGGACCTGTTTGCCGGTGCGGTCGTTGAAGGCGTTGACGTGGTCGAATACCTGCTGGAGCGCGCGACCGTAGAGGAAGTATTTCAACTTCGAGGCCCGCCACTGGGCGTCCACCGAGCTGTGCGGCGGCTGCCACTCCTCGTGGTAGAAGGCCTTCCACTCGCGCTTGAAGCCTTCCGAGTAACCGCCACGGACCCAGAACTCGGGTTCTTCCAGGTGGATCGCTTCAGCTCCGGCGTCGAGTGCGCGCTGCACGCCGACGCTGAGGAATTTCCCGAAATTCGTGCCGGGGCACATGTAATACACGTCGCCGCCGTGGCTGATCTTCTTCCCGTTGCGGTCGGTCTGGGCCTCGTCCTCGTGGTTGATGCCGTCGAAGCGCCCGTAGAGGTAGTCCTGATAGTGGCCCCACGAGACGCCGGTCATCACGTGGATGCGATAGCCGCGGTCGCGCCAGGTTGCGATGCGCTCGGGCAGCTTGGCGTCGATGCCGTAAACGATCGCGACGTCGGAACGGAGGTTGCCCGCACCGCTCCACGCCCCACCGGTTTGGAAACAGGTGCGTTCCTGGACCTGCGCGGGGTCCAGGGGAAACGGTGGCGGCAGTTCGGCCGCGCGGGAGACGGCGAGGGCGGAGCCGGCGGCAAGGATGCGGATCAGCTTGAACACGGAGGTTCGGACGCGGCGGGCATCACGAAAGTTCAACCCGGTTGGTGCCCCGGGAGTGCCGATCCCGGATCGTTTCCCGCAGCGGTGAACATGCGGGCTTGGAGCCTCGCGCCTCCAGCGACAGCCGCTGCGGCTATACCGCCCGGCCTCGCCGCCGCACTCCGAATCACGGCGGCAAGGCCACGCGGTAGGATCGAGGCGCCGGATGAGCCGTCATCGGCTCCGGCCAGAAAGTCCGGTCCCGTTCATTGTCAATTGCAGGGTGTCTGGGAATAGTCCCGGCGGTGGAAACCGAGGGGAAGGGCTTCAAACGGCGATCGCGCGACACACCCGGCGTGGGTGTGTGGCGGGCCCTCTGGCTGGCCGCCGTTTCGCTGCTCGCGATCCGGGTAGCTGCGGCGACGGACCTTTCGCTGGTGATGCCAGCCGGGATGCCATGGCTGCTTTCGAGCGATGAGCCGGGGTTCCGCCTGATCCTGCAGCGATCCGCCAACCTGACGGACTGGCAGGAGGTGGCGCGCGTGCGCCATCGCCTTTGGGCCTACCCGGAATTGAGTGCGTCGGCGTCGGCGGGAGGGTTCTACCGGCTGGCGGCCACCGGTTTGCAGCCCACGGACGACTGGTCCAACCAGTTGCTGCCGGCCGGCGGCGAACTGTTCACGCCGGGCACCGGGAGCGGGATGGCGGCGACGCGCTTCGCGAAGTTCTCGATCCTGCTGGCTCACCCCGACCGCGTCTATTTCCAGGACTCGGTCCGGTGGCCTTTCCACTACCACTTCGCCGTGGCGCGGCTTCCCGGCTACGCCGGCATGAGCGTCCTGGAATACGGCCGCCAGGCGCTTTACGCCCACGCCGACCAGCGCATGGTCATCGGCGCGGTCCTGCGCGCTCCCGATCCCCAAGTGCGCGAAGTCGGCATCGAGATTGTGGGCTCCGAGGCGTTTCCCCTCGAGCAGGTGGCGGATTGGATTGAGACGGTCCGGCGGCGCCTGGTGATGGACGCCGACTGGCGCTTGTTCTACCTGCCTTCCCCCGAGCAACGCGCTGCCGCCGAGGCCGGCACCACCTACCTGGCTTCGCGGGGCATTGCCCTGTCGTCCCTGTCCCGCTGGGCATCGGAGAGCGCCGACTATTCGACCGGTTGGGCGCTGGGCAAATTGGTGTTCGTGGCCGGCACCAATGTCAGCGCCGCCCTTGGGGACGGACGTTTGCAGTTGGGCGATATCCTGGTGACCGACCGGGTGCCGGCGGAATTGCCGGTGCTCGCGGGCTATCTGGCTTTGGAGCCGGCCACGCCCAATTCGCACGTGGCGTTGCTCGCGCGTTCGCTGGCACTGCCGTTCGCCTATGCCAACGGCGCCGGCCTCCAGGCGGAGATCGCCAGCCTTCAAGGCAGGGAAGTGCTGCTGGTGGTCGAGAATACCAACGGCGTCTGTCGCATCCGGCTGACCGATACGACCGGCCTGCTTACGCCTGGGCGCCGTCAGGAGATCCTGGACAGCAAAAAGGCCGGTGCCCTGGAGATCACTCCCATGGCCCCCGCCGGGACCAACTGGCTCCCGGTGGATCCACTGACCCCGGCCGACCTCCGGCATGTGGGTGGCAAGGCCGCGAACTTCGGCTTCCTGCGCCGGAGTCTGCCGAACGACACGCCCACGCCGGTGATCGCCTTCACGTTCGACCTTTGGGATGCCTACCTGTCGCAGATTCTGCCCGGCGGCCAGACTTTGCGTCAGCACATCCAGGCCCGGCTGCGTGGCTACACGTATCCGCCCGATGTGAATTCCCTGCGCGCCGACCTGGCCGCCATCCGTGACCTCATCACGGACACCGCGGACTTTGGCGCCACGCAGCGAGTGCAGATCCTCGCCGCGCTCCAGCAGGCGGGATTCGCGGGCCGCAAGCTTCGCTTCCGGAGCTCCACCAACGTCGAGGACACGGACACCTTCAACGGGGCGGGGCTCTACGACAGTTACAGCGGCTGCCTCGAGGACGATTTGGACGGCGACACGTCCGGCCCCAGCCGCTGCGATCCGGACGAGCCGAAGGAACGCGGGGTGTTCCGTGCGATGCGCAAGGTTTACGCGAGTTTCTACAACGAAAACGCCTTCCTCGAACGCCTCCGCTTCGGCGTCAATGAAACGAACGTCGGCATGGCCATCTTGGTGCATTACTCGTCGCCGGACCCGGAGGAGATGGCCAACGGCGTGGCCCTGGTGGCCATCGACAAGACCTCCGGCGCGCGCCGGGCCAGCGCCCGAATTGTCACGCAATTCGGCGCGGAGTCCGTGACCAATCCCGATCCGACGACGCAACCCGAGACAGTCACCGCATCCTTCACGGGGACCAACACTCTTGGTGCTGCCCTGAACCTGCTCACCCCTTCGTCGCTCACGACGAACGGTGCGACCGTCATGCCGTGGGAAGGCGATTACCGGACTCTGCTGGAACAGTTGAACGCGGCCACGCTGGCCTACGAGGCCTATTACCCGGCCAAGACCGCCTTCGAACTCGATTTCGAATTCAAGCGCCTCGTGCCCGGCCGGGTCGGCCTCAAACAGATCCGTGCCGTTCCGCATCCGGTCCCCGTGCCGCCGCCAACCCTTCCTTGATTACCTCCCACCGATGATCCTTCGTGTCGCCATGAAATGCGGGACTGTTGTTCGCCGGCTGCTGTTCGTGCTGGCCGCCCTGATGCCGTTATTGGTGCGGGCGCAGGTCCAGGTTGCCGGCTTTGCCCGGGGGACCAACGCGGTCTCATTCACCACCCACGGCGGTCATGGGCCCTATCTCGTCCGGACTTCGAGGGACCTCCACAACTGGTCCGACCAAGGCGGGCCGGAGGCCGGCCCGACCCACACCCTGGCGGCGTATGCTGAAGGCGGATTCTACCAAGTGACCGACCTGAACCCATCCGGGCTTTACGGCAGTCCGTTCGGGTTGATCCAGTCCGCCCAGGGCGAGTTTGGCGAACTCATGGCCCGGCACCGGCTCAAAAGCCGCCTCTGGCTCTACCGGACGAAGGATGCCCCCCACACCTCGGCCACCTACCGGACGACGAACTACTGGGGACGACTGATCGCCAACTTTCAGACGCACTGGAAAGGCGAAGTCCAGACGTGGGTTGGCGCGCTCGAAGACCTGGGCAGGATTGCCACGCCCACGGCCAACCACATGACCATCAGCTGGACCAATGGCGCCGGCCCGGACCGGAGGGTTTTCAACCTGTCGTTCGAGTTCCCCTACAGCGTGAGCGCCACCCGCAACAATGGCGGCAGCACTGCTCCCCGGGCCAGCGACCCCGACATCAAGCTGCGGTGCACCTATGCCACCGCCCAGCCGGAGTGGGTCTGGACTGGAGATCGGATGGACCTCAGGCCCGTCACCCGGGATGAGACCGGACTCGTCCAGATGGATCCCAACAATCCGGCGAACCCTTTCCCGGCGGCGCAGAAATACGTCGTTTCGGCGGGAGGCGTGAAGATCGACCTGCATTTTCTGGAAGGCGCTCCTCTCGTTCAGGGCGAGCCCCCGTGGATCCTCAAGACGTTCCTGCTGGACCGCTGGCTGTCGCCGACGACGGCCGGGGGTCGCAGCCTGCCCGCCTTCAGCACCGACAGCTATTTCTCCCGCACGCTCCTGCCCGGGCATCACAACTTCTACGAAATCGTGCTCCTGGAGCCGGCCCTTGACCCGGCCTTGTCGGAAGCCACCCGGGCAGCCCTCGTCGCCGCCAACATCCGCTACGTTTACACCTTCAAGGACATCGGCATCGGCATGAGCCCCGACGACATCCTCTACTTCGGCTTCGACGACAAAGTCAGGACTCCCTGACGGACCGCGCCGGTTTCGCCACCGCCCGCGTCCCGGGTTCTGCCGTCGCGAACAGCGGCCGGAAGTCGGCAATCACCTTCTTCTCCGGCGCTGCCGGTCGCGGTTGGAGTGGCGAACGGGGGAGTGACGATTGGGTGGAAGCACTGGCTCGGTCCGCCAGGCACGTTCACGGAGCCAAGGTCACGCGATAGAAGCCGGCGCTGGTGGCGGTCTCGCTGAAGGTCAATTCCGTGCCCGTGCCGGCAAGGTCGCCGCGGGCAGTCCACGTCGGATCGCCCAGCGCCGCCCGGAACTCCACGCGGTAGGTTTTCCCGGCCAGCGAGGCGAAGCGCAACGTCACGCTACCGTCGGCCAGCGTGGGCGCGGCGAGAACGGGGGCGGCGGGCGGTTGCGCGGTGCCGCCGACGGCCGCGTAGATCGCGGGCTTGTTGAACCCGGAATCGGTGCGGAGAGACACAAGTGCCGCCACATCGTCGCCATGGCCGTCCATTGTCTGGACGCGCCAGAGCTGGCCGTCCAGTTGGGTGGGAGTGCCCTGATTCACGTCGGACGCCAACAGGACAAATTCAACGAGGTTGTTGTCACCAAACGATCCGTTGGGGAAATCGAAGGTGCCGCCGGAGCAGCGGATGATTTCGCCGGGGCTTCCGGGATACTGGTAATAAAAACTGTCGCCTTTGCCGGTGGCCGCAACCCGACCGGTCACCCCGGCGAACGAATTCGTTCCGTTCAGGTCGAGGTTGATGAACGGGCGGTTGGCCTGAAAGAAGGTCTTGCCTCCAATTCGCCCGTCGTTGCCGTCCACCAACTTTGTCAGCACGCCGTCCGGGCCGGCGCGATACATGCCCACCGGTCCCACGCCCGGGCTGCCCGCCGCCGCCACGAACCCCACGCTTTGCCCGTCAAAGGCGATCTGGTGCCCCCGCGGTGTCCCGAGAAAGCCACCCAATGATCCGGGCAGGTCGTCGCCGGTCTGGACGACCGTCCGCAGGGTTGTCCCGTCCCAGCGGAAAATCCCGTTCTTCTCCACGCCGTTCTCGGTGAACAGCGCGCTGCCCGCGAGCTGATGACCGACGCGAACCGGATAGCCAAGGCCACCGTGGAGCAGCTTGCCGTCCACTGGCCGCCGCCCGTCGAAAACCGTGGTGATTACCCCGTCTCGCCACTCAAAGAGTCCCGCCAGTGCGTCGGGCTGCCCCGCGCCAGCCACCGCCCCAAAATTCAGGGCTCCTTCCGTTTCGTCGGTCGTCGAATCGACCGTGTCGAACGGTTTTCCGTTCGGTGCGAGCGTGTCGGTGTAAACCAGCTTGGTCACCACGCCGTCCCGCCAACGGAACAGACCCTTCTTGTTCACGTTCTCCCCGGCCACGAAGTGGATCGTGCCGTCGCGCAGCGTGAGGTGCTCGATGAACCCGAACGTCGCCCCCGGCGTGCCGGGGATGGGATCACCCTGGGCCACCACCTTGACGAAGGGGCGGCCCAGCCATTCGGGGTTGGCCTGGACGAGGGCGGACTGGGCGGTGGCGCCTGCCGCCACCAGCGCGACGAAGCCGAAGCCGCGGCCGAAGGAACAAGGACCAGAGGCAATGTTCATTGTCGGGGAATGCTTGGGAAGTTTGTGCGAATAGGCCGGTTCAAGGCAGGAGGGTTACCCGGTAGAAGCCGGCACTTGCCGCGGTCTCGCTGAAGGTCAGTTCCGCGCCCGTGCCGGCAAGGTCGCCGCGCGCGGTCCAGGCCGGATCGCCCAGCGCCGCGCGGAACTCCACCCGGTAGGTTTTTCCGGCCAGCGAGGCGAACCGCAGCGTCACGCTGCCATCCGCCAAGGTGGGCGCGGCGAGGATTGGGGCGACGGGCGGCTGCACGGTGGCGCCGATCGCGGCATAGATGGCGCGCGTGAAGTCATCGAAGGTCACGAGGAGCGCCACGTCGTCCCCGTGCCCGTCCACCTGCAACATGCCGGTGACGGTCTTCCCATCGAGAATGCGCGGAGAGCGTAGCAGCACTTCCCGGGTTCCGTCCGTGCCAAACGTCGCGGTCGCCACGTTCATCGTGCCACCGGTGAAGCGGGCGGCCGCCGTGTAAAAGCTGTTGCCGGTGCCGGCCGCCGAGACCGCCTCGAAAACGCCGAGGAAAGTGTTCGTGCCCGCCAAATCCAGATTCACGAACTGGGCCTCGCGCTGGAAATAGGTGCGGGCGCCGTTCTGGGCCGGATGGGGGTCGTTGCCGTCAATCAGCTTGGTGAGCACGCCATCCGGGCCGGCGCGATACATGCCAAAGGGCCCCTTGCCCTGCGGATCCGCCGAGGCGACGAAGCCGACGCTCTCCCCATCGAAGGCAATCTGATACTGGCCCGGATGACCGGTGAAACCACCCAGCGAACCCGGCAGATCGTCGCCGGTTTGGACCACGGTGCGCAGATTGGTGCCGTCCCAGCGGAAGATGCCGTTCTTCATTACCCCGCCCTCGGAGAACATCGTCGCGCCGACCACCTCGTGCCCCACCCGCACGGGATAACCGAGGCCGAGCAGAACCTTGCCCGCCACCTCCCGCTGGCCATCAAATATCGTGGTGATGACGCCGTCGCGCCACTCGAACAAACCGGACACCGCACCCGGCCGGCCAAACCGGACTTCGCCCCCGAAATTCAGCGCGCCCTCCGTCTCGTCGGTGGTGAAGAAAACCGTATCGAACGTGCCGCCGGTGGGCGCCACCGTGTCCGTGTAAACCAGCTTGGTCAGCGCCCTGTTGTGCCAGCGGAACAGCCCCTTCCGGTTCGCGCTCTCGCCGGCGACGATGTGGAGTTTCCCGTCGCGCAGGGTGAACCGTTCGATGGTCGTGAAGACGGCGCCGGTCGTTCCCGGGATGGGATCCAGTTGGGCCAGCACCTTCACGAACGGGCGGCCCTTCCACTCGGGGTTGGCCGCGGTCGCGCCGGATTGGATCAGGACAGCCGTGAGCAGGGCACTCACAGTGGTTGCGTGGTCAAATCGGGTCAGGGTCGCTGGCATGGCGGCGGCACCGTCCCACGGCAGCCCGGCAGGTGACATACGTATTTTCACGTAACTTCCCCGCGCAGCCTGCGGTTGTCCCGGCCGCCCCCGCGGGGTTAACTCGCGCGGTTGCAACCTCGTGGGACAGTCAGCGTGCACCGGTGGGCCGGAATGATTTCCGGCGTGCTCGGGTTCATCGGCATTTCCGGGTTGGCGGCCGCGCAGGGCGCGACCGGGTCCGCACCGGCGGCGGAAATGGGCTTGCCGGTGCTGCGCAGTTGGCGGGCTTCCGAATACATGGGCGGGGCGGAGGTTTGGGCCGCGGCGCAGGCCGGTGATGGCGTGATGCACTTCGCCAACCTGGACGGCGTCCTGCAATACGACGGGCGCGACTGGACATTTCTGAAGCTGCCGCCGCAATACGTCCGCAATCTCACCTGGATCGCCGGCACGCCGGATCAGGCCGACACCGCGCGGCTGGTCTTTTCCGGAGTGGATGCCTTCGGTGAGGTCCGCTGGGATGCGCAGGCGCGGCTGGTTTACCGGGACCTGTTGGCAGAGTTGCCCGCCACCAACCGCGCCGTCGGACTGCTGCGAAACCTGGTCGCCCATCGCGACGGGGTCTTTGCCGCGGGTGACGGGGTGGTGCTGCGCTGGCAGGACGGGCGGCTGGAGCGCCGCGACCTTCCCGGAGCCGGCTCCACCCGCCTGTTTGCCGCGGGCGAACGGCTGTTCCTCTACGGTGCCCAGACCGGCCTCTCGGAATGGACCGACGGCAACTGGACCGTTCGCCGGCCCGTGGTGGCGAACGAGGGCCCGACCATCGGCGGTTGGACGGAGCCTGCCGGTGCGTTGCGGCTGCTGATCCGTGGCACCGGCGTGGTGGAACTGGCGGCGGATGGCGGCCTCCGTCCCGTGGCCCTGGACGGTTCCTCGTGGCTGGCCCGGGTGGAGCCGACGCTTGTGCGTTCGCTGGCGGACGGCACCGTGGCGATCGGCACCGTCGGCGACGGTCTCGGGCTGCTGGGTGCGGGCGACCGGCAGTTGCGGGTCATCACCGCGGCTCAAGGTCTCACCAGTGACACGGTCCGCGGCGTCACGGAGGATCGCGAAGGCGGCCTCTGGATCTGCACGCAGGACGGCATGAACCGCCTCGACCGGGCGGTGCCCGCCACGCGGTTTCCCCGTGACGACGGCCGGCAGAACACCCGGATCGGCGGCGCGGTCCGGCATGACGGCACGCTGTATTTTCTCGCGGACGACGCGTTGATGAAGGTCGTTCCCGGCCGGGCGGCGGAGGGCAGGGTGGCCCGCCTGGAACGCGACCCCCGGGTGCCGGTGGGAACCCAGGGGACGAAGCTGCTGAGCCATTCCAGCGGCCTGTTGGTGGGCGGCGCGGCCGGCCTGCACCGGGTCGAGGGGGACGGGCTGAAGCTCGTGTTCGCCGCGCCGTCGCCGGTAGTCAGCCTTGCGCAGTCGGCCACCGATCCCGGCCGTATCTTCGTGGGGCTTGCCGACCGCCTGCTCAGTGCCGTGGTGCAGAACGGCACCTGGGTGGTCGAAGGCGCCGTCCCGGAAGTCGGCGGTGAGGTGATTTCGCTGCTCGAGGAAGCCGACGGGACGCTCTGGGCGGGCACCACCACGCGCGGCCTGTTCCGGGCAGTCCGGTCCACGCCGGCCACGCCGTGGTCGGCGGCCACGGTGAGCCAATACGTCCATCCGCAGCGGCCGCAGGGGCTGCCGGCCAACCACGAGCAGATCTTCCTCTTCGACAGTTCGCTTGGGCCGCACTTCAGCACCGCCGCCGGTCTCTACCGCTTCGACCGCGCCACGGACCTTTTCAGTCCCGATCCGCGCATGGTGATTCCGAACTGGACGAATCTGATCGTGGACCCGGTGATGCGCGGGGCGCCGGGAGACGCCTGGGTCAACGGCATTCAGACGCTCAAGGAGACGCCCTTTCCGCTGGCGCGCTTCCGCCAGGATGCCGTTGGACAGGTCCGCTTCGAGCCGGCGAGCGCGGCCGTGCGGGCGTTGGTCGGCCGGCGCGGCTTTCAGTTTGCGCTGTGGGAAAGCAACTCGGTGGACGGCGTGCTGTGGGTGAAGCCGTTCGGCGGGCCGGTCTTCCGGCTCGAGCTGAACGGTTATCGGGCTGCGGAAGCGCCGAAGTGGGCGCCGCTCATCCGGTCGGTGCAGGCCGAGGGAACCAACCAGCCCGTGCATGCTTACGGACGGTTTGCCCACGGCCGCGATCCGGTGCGGATCACGTTTGCCCCGGCCCAGTTCGGTCCCGGTGCCGTCGCGGAATTCCAGACCCGGCTGGTCGGCCTGGACGACCGCTGGGGCGAGTGGACCACCGAAATGGAACGCGAGTTCCTGAATCCCGAGGGCGGTCCGTTCACCTTTGAAGTGCGGCTGCGCAACGAGGCCGGCGAGGTCAGCCCGGTGGCGGCCTACCGTTTCGATGTGGCCCCGCCCTGGTATCGCAGCGGCGTGGCGTTGGCCGGTTACGCCGCGCTCGTGCTGGTGGCTTTCTGGGGCGTGCTTCGCTGGCGGCTGGCCCGGGCGGTGGCGGAACAGGCCCGGCTCGAACGGCTCGTCGCGGAGCGGACGGCGGAACTCGCGGCCGCCAAGGAGGTCGCGGAGGAAGCCAGCCGGGCGAAGTCGCGCTTCCTCGCCAATATGAGCCATGAGCTGCGCACGCCGCTGAACGGCATCCTCGGCTTCGCGCAGATCCTCGGCCGCGATGCGGACATGAACGAGCGCAACCGCGAACGTCTCCGGATCATCCGTTCCAGCGGCGACCACCTGCTCGGGCTGATCAACGACGTCCTCGATTTCGCGAAGGTCGAGGCGGGACGCGTCGAATTGCGCCCGGCGCCGTTCGCGCTGGGTGACCAGCTGCGCGATTTGGAGGCGAGCTTCGCCCAGCGCGCCGGGCAGCGGGGACTGCGGCTCGAGGTGGTCACGGACGGAGTGGACTCCGCGCACGTCCTGGGCGACGCGCAGCGCCTGCGGCAGGTGCTGGAGAACCTGCTGGGCAATGCGATCAAGTTCACGCGCAGCGGCAGTGTGCGGCTGGAGGTCGCCCGGATCGCGGGCGGTGAAGGGTTCCGCTTCGAGGTCAGCGACACCGGTCCGGGCCTGACGCCCGAGGACGCGGCGCGCCTGTTCCAGCCGTTTTCCCAGGCGACGACCGGCCGGCCGCCGGAGCAGGGCGCCGGCCTGGGGCTTTCCATCAGCCAGCATCTCGTGGGGCTCATGGGCGGCCGGATTGAAATCGCCAGCCGGCTCGGCGAAGGCAGCCGGTTCAGTTTTACGGTTCGCCTGCCGGGCGCGGCCGGGGCGGTTCCGGCGACGGCCCTGCGACGCGTCACCGGCTACGAGGGACCGCGACTTGGCGTGCTCATCGTGGATGACCTGGAGATCAACCGCCGCCTGCTGCGCGAGTTCCTGGAGCCGCTCGGCTTCACGGTGACGGAGGCGACCGACGGAGAAACGGCGTTGGCCAAGTTTGCGGCGAATCCCGTGGCGCTGGTGCTGCTCGACCTGCGGATGCCCGGCATGGACGGCTTCGAGCTGGCCCGCCGGCTGCGGGCGCTGCCCGGCTTTTCCGCCCGGCTCGTGGCCAATTCGGCGAGCGTGCTCGGTTTCAACCGCGACGATGCGATCCGCGCCGGAGCCGACGAGTTCCTGCCCAAACCGTTCCGCGAGGAGCAGTTGCTGGACATACTGCAGCACCAGCTCCGCCTGAAGTGGCGTTATGCGGAAGACCGCCCCGCGGCGGCGGTCGCTCCAGCCGCCACGGTGGGCCAGGCGCCGTTGCCCACGGCGGAACTGCTCGCGCCGCTTCGGGCGGCTGCCAATCGCGGCGACATCGTGGCCGTGCGCACCGAACTGGCGTCGCTGAAACAGCGCTGCCCGGAACACGCCGCGTTTGTGGCGGAAATGGAGGCGCTCGCGGCGGCCTATCAGATGACCGCGCTGCGCCGGCGCCTTTCGCCGGAAGACTGACGGGTAGACTTCCGCCCGCGGCCTCACTCCGCCGGGCCGCCGGGCTGCTGCCGGTGCGTCTTCGGGAACGGCTGGTTGCGCCCAGACCGAATTCAGCTTCCCCTTCCGCCGTGATGCGCCTCTTCACCTCCCCTGTGCCGGCCGCGCTGTGGGTCGGACTTTGCCTGGTTGTCTCCGCTTCCGCTGCGTCGCGCCCGGGCGCCGATACGATCCAGCCGGCCGACCTGCTGGCGCATGCGCAGGTGCTCGCGAGCGACGAATTCGAGGGCCGCGGTCCCGGCACGCCCGGCGAGGAAAAGACCGTGCGCTACCTCACGGAGCAGTTTCAGAAGTTCGGCCTGAAGCCCGGCATGCCGGATGGTTCGTGGACCCAGGACGTCCCGATCGTCGGCGTGAAATCCGAGGTGTCGTTCACGCTCGGCGGCGAGGCGCTCACGTTTCCGCAGGATTACGTCGGCTGGTCGCCCGAGTTGGGGGCGGCTGCCACCGTGCCGGAGACGGACATGGTCTTCGTCGGCTACGGCATCAACGCGCCGGAGTATGGCTGGAACGACTTCAAGGACGTGGACGTGCGCGGCAAGACCATCGTCATCCTCATCAACGATCCGCCCCTCCCCGATCCGGCCGCTCCCGCGAAGCTGGACGCGAAGATGTTCGGCGGGAACGCGATGACCTACTACGGCCGCTGGACCTACAAGTTCGAGGAGGCCGGCCGGCGCGGGGCCGCGGCGGCACTGATCATCCACGAGACCCAGCCGGCTGCGTATCCGTGGTTTGTCGTGGTCAATTCGTGGGGCCGGGAACGTTTCGATCTGGAATCCGACCGTTCCCCCAAATCCAAGATCGCCGGCTGGGTCAGCCTCGATCGGGCCCGGAAACTCTTCGCCGCGAACGGCACCAGTTACGAGGCGATGAAGGCCGCCGCGCTCCTGCGGGACTTCCGGCCGGTGCCCTTGCAGCAGAAGGCCGCCTTCACCGCGAAGAACCGGTCGCGCACCGTGAAGTCCAAGAACGTCCTGGCGAAGCTGGAGGGACGCGATCCGAAACTGCGCGACGAATGGGTCGTCATCACCGCGCACTGGGATCACCTCGGCCGGAATCCGGAACTGACCGGCGACCAAATCTTCAACGGCGCCGCCGACAACGCGATTGGCACGGCCGGCCTGCTCGAACTGGCGGAGGCCTTCGCCCAAGGAGCGCGCGCGCCGAAACGGTCCGTCCTGTTCCTGTCCGTGACGGCGGAGGAACAGGGGCTTCTTGGCGCCGCCCATTACGTGGCGCAGCCGGCGTATCCCCTCGCGAAGACCGTCGCCAACCTCAACATGGACGGCGCGAACCAGTGGGGACGCACCAGCGACATCCGCCAGATCGGCCGCGGAGCCTCGACCTTGGACGCGGTGCTGGATGCCGCCGCGAAGGCCCAACGGCGTCTGGTCTTGCCCGATGCGCACCCGGAGCGCGGCAGCTTCTACCGCAGCGACCACTTCGAGTTCATGAAGGGCGGCGTGCCGGCGCTTTACCTCAAGGCGGGCGACGACTACGTGGGCAAACCCGAGGGCTATGGCGAAGGCAAGGTCAACGAATACATCGAGCGCGACTACCACAAGGTCAGCGACGACGTGAAACCCGACTGGGACCTCGCGGGCGCCGTGGAGGATCTGCGGCTCATCCACGACATCGCCTGGCGGATCGGCGAGGCCAGGAAACAGCCCCGGTGGAATCCGGGCAGCGAGTTCAGGGCGGCGCGAGAAGGCCAGCTTCGCTGAGTGCCGCGCGGTTCATTGCAGCCACCTCAGAATTTCCGCGAATCGCGACTCGGAACTATGGGCGGATTGCCCTGCTAGCCGAGCGGGTTGCGGAGCAATCCGCCCACGTTCCATCGAAAACCACACCCATTTTGGATCACTCCCGTCGCAATTGGTCCTGCCACTGGACGAGCGCGGTCTGCATGGACGGAAAGGCCATGGCCTCGGGCCGGACTGAAAGCGGGTCGAGCCACTCGAACTTGGCCACGTCATCGAGCGCCGCAGCGCCCTCCGCATTGAGCGCGCGGGCGGTGAAGAAGAAGTCCAACACCGGATAGGTCACCTCGGCGTAGTGGTAGGAGTTCGGCTGGGAGCAGAGGAAGGTCACGTCTGCCAATTCCAGCCCGACTTCCTCGCGGATCTCGCGCCGGGCCGCATCCTCGGCGCGTTCGCCGAGGTCGATGAAACCTCCCGGCGGCGCGAGGCGGCCTTTGCCGGGGTCCTTGGCGCGATGGATGAACAGCGCACGGCCATCCTCCCGCCGGATGAACACTGCGATGGCGACCGCGGGATTGAAGAACAGCCGGAAGCCGCAGCCGGCGCAGGTGAACACATTGCCGGCCGGCGTCGCGGCCTGGACCGTTCCGCAGCGCGGACAGTGGCGATAGAAGTCCCGGGGATTCACACGTCCCTCAGTCGAGCTTGGTTACCTTGAGGTCGTCGAAACGGATCGGCGTGCCGCTGAAGGGCATGCCCCAGGCGCCGGCCTTGCCCGCCGGTTGCACCTTGGTCTCGGCATGCCGGATCAGTGCGGTCGCCGGGGTTGGTCCGCCGACCGTGGCCGCCCCCTCCAGCAGGAAGGTGCCGTCCTTTTCCGCCCGGAGCGCGAGACTGAGCCGGGTCCATTCGCCGCCGGTCCACTTGAACGCGGTGGTCGCCACCACCTCGTCACCGCGGAACAGTTCGAGCGCGTTCTTGGCGGGCGACACCTGCAGGCGGTAGCCGCTCGCGCCGTTCAGGCCGACCCCAAAGGTGGGAAACTTGCGGCCGGTCTTGGTGCCGAAGATGCGCGCGGAAACCTCGACCCCCGACGGATTCGCCGGGCCGAACAGGAAGCCATAACTCTCCAGCGGCGCACCGGGCAGCTCGACAAAGCGGGCTTCGCCTTCCGCCAGCACCTTGAACTGTCCGTCGAGCACCTTGAACGGCGGGTCCGGCAACTCGCCGTCCGGCAGTTTCGTGAAATCTTCGGAGAACAGCACGGCGGGGTCGCCCAACGCCGCGGGCACGAGCAATAGGCTGCCCAGAAGCAACGAGAACGGTTTCACGGGGGCGAAGCTAGATACGGGAACAGGGGCCGGCAAACTTCAGGGCTCCTTCGTCGGCAAACATCCGGAATCCGGCGCGTGAGGCTCAGGCAAGTCCACCGGGAGCCTACCTGTTCGGGGCGCCGCCACTCAGCGGCTCAGGAAACCCTTCGGACGTTCCACCGTGGGCAGCGAGAAGGGCTTGGTGTCGGGCGTGACCCGCACGTCAGTGGTCAGCTTCAGCGGGGTGGCCGCGCCGACGTCGTAGGTCAGCTCAAGGAAGTAGGCGGTCCAGCCTTTCGCCGACGGTTCGACGCGAGCCGTATAGCTACCGTCGGCGCTTGGGGCGACCGGCGTGGAATGGTAAATCGGCCCGGCCACTTCGAGCCGGAAGTCACGCACGGCATCATTGTGGGCCTGCCAGAGCAGCACCTGGCGGGGCTTGTCGTCGGCCTTCACCGTGAGGCTGCCACCCGCACCGTGCTGCCATGTGAACTTGGGCAGGGCCTTGCCGGAGGCGATGACGTGCTGCCAGGCGAGCAGGGTTTCGTAGGCGTCGCTGTTCCGCATCGAGTGATCGGTGTTGGGCACGTAGCGGAGATACTTCGGCCCGACGAGCTGTCCGAAATAGAACTGTGACGAATCCGGCAGGAAGAACTGGTCGCCGCAGGCGTTCATGATGAGCTTGGGCATCGTGAGCCGGTCCCGGTAGCTGAACGGATCCTCAATGGCATACAGCGCCTTGGACTCCCCGGTGCCGATCCAGTCCATGATCTTGTGCTCGGTGTAGTTGCCGACTGCCGGGGCAAAGAAGCCGTAACACTGGTAGTGGTGCTTCATGGATTCCTCCACGTTCAGCACGTCGATCACGATCGGGGCGATGGCCACGACCCGGTCATCCACGGCGCCGGTGGTCCAGGTCGTCCAGCCGCGTTTGGAGCCGCCGGACACGACGAATTTGTCCACCGTCGCCTTGCCGCCGGCTTCGCTGGCGAGGAAGGCGGTGATCGTGTCCATCGCCCGCACGGCGGACTTGGTCATGGGCAGGCGGGCCGGCCACTTCTCGTCGCCGGTCCGGAGGAACTTGTCCCAGGTGTAGGCGATCAGGTCGTCCTCGACGCGTTCCTTGCCGTCGTTGCCGAAGACCAGGGTCTGGTTGGGGACCATCTTGAGCTCCGCCACCACGGATTTGGTTTCCTTGGCGATGCGGATGAGTTCGGCGGAAGGGGTGGGCGGTTTTGTCCCCCGGTTGTTGCCGCCGGAGATGAACAGCAGGGCGGTGTCGTGGGCGAGGTTGTCGGGCTTCACCACGAGCAACCAGTGATCCCACTTGGTGCGGTTGACCTCGTTGGTCGTGAGCCACTCCTGTGACGTCATCTTGATCGCGTAACCGGTGGCGCTTTCGTCGCGGAGGGAAATGGCCATTTGCCATTGGTAGGCGGAATCCGGTTTGGCCACGTAGCGGTCGAGGGCGGTGGTGGTGGTGCCGGAGCGGGATTTGGCGGCTGCGGGCACGACGCAGGCAGCCAGCAACACAATCAGACTGGTGCGGCGAAGCAGGGCTTGGAACATGGCGAAAGCCTGCCGAAAACGGACGAAACCGGGCCAGCGAAAAGCGGTCCCGCAAGCGGGTGACGTCAGCCGGGAAAGCAAAATGGGCCGGTCCTGCAAAAACAGGACCGGCCCGGGGACCCACACAGGCACACTGAAAATCACTGCGGCACCAGCCGGAAGAAACCGAACCCGGCCTCGGCCGAAGCGTTGAAGCTGGCGGACTCGCCCGTGGCCGTCACTTCGCCGGCAGTGGTCCAGGTTCCGCTCAAGCCGGGATTGCCCTCGATGCGATACTTGCGTCCCGCAATCGCCGACCAGCCGAGGGACAGCGCGTTGCCTGACAACTGCGGCGCGGCCAGGGCGAGGGACCGGACTTCCACCGCGACCGGGTTCCCGTTCACGGACGCGCCCGGAGCACTCACGCGCACCGTGTAAGTGCCCGTCTCATTGGCCGAGGCAGAATTGATCACCAAATCCGCCGCAGTTCCGGAGGCGAGCGGCGCGTCGTTGCGGAACCACTGATAGGTCAGGGGGACAGGTCCGTTGGCCGCAACGTTGAGGCGAAGGGTTTCCCCCACATGGATTTTGACCGCCGGCGCCGACTGGGAGGCGATCACGGGAGCGACGGTCAGAATGGCCGAACTCTCCACCGCGCCACCGGCGTTGCTGACCCGCACCGTGTAGGTGCCGCCGCTGGTGGCGTTGACCGGGTTGACGGTGAGGGTCGGGGACGTTTCGCCGTTGAGGGCTTGGTCACCCTTGCGCCACTGGTAGGCGAGACCGCTGCCGGTGGCGGTCACCGAGAAGGTGGCCGTGCCGCCAAATGAGACCGTGGCATCGGCGGGCGGGCCGGTGATGACCGGCGGGTTGACCGCCACCGCATTGACGGTCAGCCGGGCCGCCGGGCTGAGGGTGCTGCCGCCGGAACTGGTCACGCGGACCTGATAATCGCCGGTGTCGGAGACCTTCGCGGGATTGAAGGTGATCGAGGCATTGGTGGCGCCGGCAGCCGTGATCGGCAGTTCGATGCCGCCCTTGATCCAGCGGTAGGCCAGGCCGGTGCCGGTGGCGGTCACGCTCAGGGTGGCGCTCTGGCCCTCATCCACGGTCACCGGTTGTGGCGGCACGGTGATCACGGGGGCGACACCCACAATCGTCACCGTCACGTTGAAGGCGGCGTTGTCACCGGTCTGATTGTTGTTTTTGTAGCCGGTAATCCGCGCCGTGAAAGTTCCATTCGTCGTGGGGACACCACCAATGACTCCACCGGTGATGGAGGTCAGCGACATGCCCGCGGGCAGTCCGGTTGCCCGGTAGCTGCGAGCGGTTCCATGCTGGGTGCTCTGGATCAGAACCCGGAAGCCGGAAGCCACACCATTCGTTCCCCGGGGGGCAGTCACGGTGGAGCTGGGGTTGCCCTGGGTGATGGTGATGCCCGTCGCCTCGGACACCGCGTGGAAGCTGCCCGCCACCGCGGCGGCGCCGGCAGCCCAGCGGAGCAGGGCCACGATGGGGTTGATGAAGGCGGTCGCGTCCGCCACCGCCACGCGGACGAGCGGTGCGACCTGCAGGAACAGGGAAAGAACCAGCGACGCCAACCGTGTAGATCGAATCATAGAAATCATTGCCTTATGTCAGTTTCGGGATGCAGGGGTGGTGTCCGTTCCCAGAAGCAGAAGGGCTTCGCAGGTCCCAGTTCGAGGAAAACCGGCAGTTGCCATGGATCCACCTGACCTTGGAGACACCCTTCAGCGCTTCGGGAGCACGGTCCGTGCCGGCCGTTCCGGAGTCCCGCTCAGTTGCAACCGCAGCCGCCGCCGCCGACTCCGCGTCCGCCGGTGGCGGCCTCGCGGCTGAAATACATGTGTTCGGCCATGGCCAGGCCGGCCGGGTCGCGGTCGGACCGCATGCTCATGTCACCGAGGTAGCGGCCGTATTGGCGTTGCGGCACCGTGGCGCAACCCGCGCCGGCCAGGGCGATCAGCCCGAGCAGGGTGGCGGTGCGGAGGGGGAGGTGTTTCATCGGATTTGGTTCAGTTCTTGAGGAGGGACTCGATCTTTTCGGTAAGCAGTTTTTTGGTCTTCTTGCCCTCGTAGCCGCTGTGGGTGAAGGCCACTTTGCCCTGCTTGTCCAAAATGTAGCTCACCGGCACGCCTGTCAGGCCGAGCTGCTTGTCGAAGAGCTTGCTTTGGGGATCCCGGACGAGCGTGAAGGGCATGGGGTTCTTCTTCAGGAAGGCATCCATGTCGGCTTTGTCATCGTCGATGCTCACCGCGACCACCACGAGGCCCTGCGCGGAATACTTTTCGTGCAGTTCCTTCATGGCCGGGAAGGACTCCTTGCAGGGCGCACACCAGGACGCCCAGAAGTCCACGAGCACTACCTTGCCGGCAAGGTCGGGCACGGTGCCTTCCAAGTCGCCGCCGCTGGTCAAAGCCGGAAAAGTGGCACCTACCTTCGGCGGTTCGGCCGCAAACAGGCTGAGGGAGAAGACAGCGGCACCGAGGGCCGCGAGATTACGCAGGGATGAGTTCATGGAAGCGGTGACTTTGGAAAATCTGGTTATCCGTGACGAGGGCGCCGGCCGCGCCCGCAGTGGACTCGATCAGGCGCAGGCCCTCCTGCGGCCCGAGCACGAATGCGGCCGTGCTGAGAAAACCCGCCTGGGTGCAGCTGGGCGCCACCACGCTGACCGCCCGCAAGCCATGGGCCACCGGCTTTCCGGTGCGCGGGTCCACGATGTGGCCGAAACGCCGGCCGTTCAGCTCGAACTTGCGGATGTAATCGCCTGAAGTCGCCACGGCTGCCTCCCGGATGGCCAATCCCGTCCAACAGGTGCCCGGTTTTTGCGGATTCTCAAGGCCGATGTGCCAGGCGGGCCGGTGGTCCGGAGGCGGACCGGCGGTCCGGACGTCTGCTCCGAAATCGGCCAGCACGCTCCTGAAACCGGACCGCTGGGCGAGCAGGACGATCTGGTCCACGGCGTATTCCTTCCCCATGCCGCCGAGGTCGAGGCTCATGCCGCGGCGGGGCAGGCGGATTTTCCCGGGCGCCCGTTGCACCTGGCGCCAGCCGACCAACGCCATGGCCGCGGCAATCTCGGCCTCGCCGGGCAAGGTGGTCCGCGGTTCCTTCCAGTTCCACAGGGCCACCACCGGCAGCGAGGTCGGATCAAAGATGCCGCGGGAGAGGAAATTCAGCTCGTGGCACAGGCCAAAAATGGCCTCCGCTTCCCGGTCCAGCGGGACCCAGTCCTCCCCGGCCGCACGATTGATCCGGCTGACGAGGGATTCGGCCAGAAACCGCGAGTATTTGGCCTCAAACGCCGCCACCCAGTTCAATGCGGCGCGGAAAAACGGAGCTGCCGATCCGGCTGGTCCGCCCACCAGGATGCGACAGGTGGTTCCGAGGGCCCGAAACGTGACTTCCTGTCCGCCGTCCCGGGCCGACGTTTGGGCGGAGTCGAACACCCGCCGGATCACCGGCGCGGCATTGAACTCGTCCCGTTCGGTCGGCGCCGACTGGTTCTGACCGGTCAAAACCATAGCGTCGCTCCCACCGTCACAACGTGGGCCGAAGGGTAGGTGCTGTCCAAGGTCACCCCGTCGAGCCCTTCCATCACGTAGCGCTTGTAGCCGGCGGCGATCGAGAAGTGGTCGTGCAGCCGGATTTCGGCGGTGATGCCGAAGGCAAAGGTGTTCATCTCCGACAGGCGGTAGTCGGCGGAATAGTATTTCGGATGCGCCGGCACCGTGAATGTGCCGGTGGCATCGCCCGGAAAGGCCGGGTCGTCGGAAAAAAGAATCGTGAAACCGTCGCTTTGGGCGGCTCCGACGGCCCCGTTGGGCAGGTTCGGGTCACCGGCGAACTGGAGCCCGTAAAAATCGGCGGCCGACTGCCGGTGGTAGCGGAAGAACGGGGACAGCAACACCCACGGATCCATGTCCCGGCCGCGGCGCCCAATCTTCTGGTGCCAGGCGATTTCCACCGTGTGGGCGAGGATGCCCCAGTCGTCGTGATGGAAGCGGTAGCTGGCCTCGGCGGCGCCGCGGACCGCATCCACGTAATGCTGGAGGCTGGTGTAAACGACCTGGCGGAACCGCGAATCCGGCCGGAGCTCGGGCGAATTGAAATTCACCGCGCTCGGGTCGTAGAACGAGATCGGGTAGCTGTAGGTGAAGTTGACACCCTTGTAGGGGTCGGTGAGGTAGCCTCGGGCGTAGCCCAAGGTCAGGTTGGCGGTCAGCACCGTGCGGGGCGTCAGAATCTGGCGGATGCCGACGAGGAAGTCCGTCGTCTCCTTGGACTGAAACTGGGACTGGAAGAAACCCTTGGCGCGATCCCAGTTTTGCGCGATGCCGAGGTTCAGCGCGGTGTTGCGCTGGTTGAAATTGATCGTCTGGTTGAGCGCGGCGCCGATGCTCTCGTAGTCGCTCTCGCGGCTGTAGGCGATCTGCGGCGTGGTGACAAACCGGCCGTGTTTGCCGTCCGGTTCCTCGCCGTAGGAGACCGCCGCCTCCAGGCTGCCGGCCCGGCGCACGTCCTCGAGCACCACGGTGGGCACCTGCGGATCGCCGGGAGCGGGCGGCCCGCCGGTCGGGGTGGCGCCGGAAATGGCGTCGTAAACGAACTGGCCCTTAACCGCGACCCGTGAGGTCAGTTCCGCCTCGACGTAGGCGGCATGGGTTTGGATTTGGATACGGCCGTTGTCCTCCGAGTAATCCTCGTAGCGGTAATCCACCCGGTCTTCGGCCTGCAGGATCTGCGGACGGGTCAGGACCAACGCCGCGGCGGCCAGCAAGGCCGGCCAATCAGCTCGCCGGACCGGCGCAGCTTCGGACAGGGAAGAACTCATACGGGTCGGAACCATGACCGACCGCCAAGCAACTTGGTTACCAACCGCCCGGGAAACTTGGCCGCGGGCGGTCTCGTTCCTGCCGCCGGCTACTTCTTGGGATCAAGATTCGCCCGCAAATCCGTTTCGGCGATACCGTCGGCCACGCCGGTCGCCGGAACCTCCACCTTGGCGATCCACAGGAGCGCGTTGAGCAGGATCCGCCGCTGGTTGGCATCACCCCAGTTGGCGTGGGTGTGCCCTCCCGTGAAGCCGAAGCTGCGTCCGCCGTTTTCGCGCTCAAACACCCACATCATCGTCTCCGCCCGGCCGCTTTCCGCGATGATGTGCTTGTAGGGGCCCTGCGGATAGACATAGGGACCCTTGCGGACGTCGTCCGAGGGCTTCGCCACCAGCAGGGACTTCAGCCGGGACTTCGCCTTTTCGTCCGGCACCCAGCGCATGTTGAAATACCATTCGTCGTGGGTCGCGAAGGGTTTCACGCCGCGGGTGACCGGATGTTCGGGAAAGGTCGTGTAATCCGGCTTCCACATCGGGTTCACGGAGAACAGATGCTCGTAGTAGCCGCCGGCCCAGCGGTGCATGGCCTCGCCCGGTTCGCCCTTGGGGACTTCCACGCCGTAATGGGCGAAGCCAAGACCCAGGCCCTTGGCTTCCAGCGCGTCCATGAACTTCAGCCGGTCCGCCTGCAGCGCCGGATGTCCGCCGCCACCGTCCGCATAGATCAGCACGGCGTCGGCGTTCTCCAACTGCGCGTTGTCGTCCACTTTGCGGTCGCCTTCCACCTTGGTCGGCCAGCCGTTCGAGAAAACCTGGACGCTCACCCCGGGAACCTGCGCCAGGGCCTGCTGGAAAAGCAGGCAGCCGGCCCGGAACTCGTGCATGCCGGGCGGATGACTTGGCCGGCCGGCGATGAGGACGATGCGTTTGTCAGCGGCCAACCCGCTGAAGGCGGCGGCCAATCCGAGGGTAACAAGCAAGCGGCGGAACATGAGCCTGACGCTCGCCACCACCCCCACCCCGGGCAAGCACGAAGTCCGCCGGTTGCCCGGGGTGCAGCCGCTTCCGCGAAGAAGCCAGCGCGCGACGCCCTGCTGAAGCCGGGACCTCCGGTTCAGTGCGGTTGCGTGAGGTGGCCCGCGCGGCCGAAACGCTCCGCCAGGATGCCGCCCACCAGCAGTTGGAGCAGATGATAAAGCAGCACCGGCAGCAGGATCAGGCCGAGACCGGGATGGCTGCCGAGGATGGCCTTCGCCAGCGGGATGCCCGCCGCAATGGTCTTTTGAGAGGCGCAGAAGGTCGCGGCGATCCGGTCTCCCCGGTCGAGCCTCGCCACCCGGACGAGCAGTTCGACCGCTCCCATCGCGAGCGCGAGCACGCCGGCCGCGCCGAGGGCCGCCACCAGCAGCGAGAACCGGTCCTGCGTCTTCCACAGGCCCTGCTGGACCGTGTTGCAGAACGCGGCGAACACCAGCCACAGGATCAGCGCGCTGCAGCCATGCGCGAGGGCACGTTTCCGCCGGTCGGCCCATGCGCCCAGAAACCAGCGCAGGCCCTGCCCGAGCGCCATCGGCACGAGCAGCAGGAACGCGACATCCCGGAACACATGGCTCAGCGGCTGCACGGTGCCGCCTTGCTTCATCAGCCAGGTCACCCACAGCGGCGTCACCACGACCCCGATTAGGTTGGACAGCGCGGCGTTGAAGATCGCCCCGACGGTATTGCCGCCGGCGAGGCTCGTCTGCACCACGGACGACGACACCGTCGAGGGCAGCACACACAGGAACAGGAAACCGAACTGAAGGTCCGCGGAGACGACCCGGCCCCAAAAGCGGTCCAGTGCGATTCCCAGCAACGGGAACAGCAGGAACGTGAACGACTGGACCAGCAGGTGCAGCCGCCAGCGGCCCGCGCCCTGGCGAAGCGCCGCGGTCGGCAGGGTGAGCCCCTGCGCCAGGAAGATCGCCGCGACGGCCAGCTTGGTGGAGAGCTCTGGCCGCAAGGGCCCCCCGTTCGCACCCACCGACGGCACGAGCGATGCCAGCGCCACCGTGACGGGCAACGCCAGCACGAACCAGTTGCGGATCAAAAACGCCTTCACCCGGCGCGGAGAGTTTGCGACCGCCCCCGCCGAAGCAACGCCACAAAGGCCGCTTCCGGCATAACAGCACGGACCGGGGCGAACATGGATTTGCCCACGTCACTTCGGCCGCGACTGTCCCGCCCGTGGACCAAGTCGCCCCGGCCGTCATCCGCGCCCGCTCCGAACAGCAGGCGATGGATTGGTCGTTGGTCCTGGTCAGCCAGGGCATCGCGTGCGCGCTGGACCGCGATCCCGATTCCGGCGGCTGGCAGCTGGCCTTGCCCGCTTCCGAGCAGGGGCGGGCGCTGGAGGCGCTGCGGCTGTATCATCAGGAATCGCGCCGGTCGCGTTGGGAACATCCGCTGCCCGACTCCGAGCTCACCTTCCATGCGGGCGTGCTCATCTGGGTGGCCGTGCTGTCGCTGATCCACGCGGTGGGCGACCGCCTGACGGAGGGGACGTTCGCCTACGCGGCGGCCGGCCGCGGGGAATGGTGGCGGGCGTTCACCGCGCTCTGGCTGCACGAGGACATCGCGCATCTCGCGACCAATGCGATGACCGGATCCGTGTTTCTCGGACTGGCGATGGCCCGCTATCGGGCAGGGCTCGCGAGTTTGGTCATGCTGCTGGCCGGGGCCGGGGCGAATTGCGTCGCATTGTGGGTTCGGGCGGATCAGCCCGGATACGGACTGGGCGCTTCGGGCATGGTGATGGCGGCGGTGGGCATGCTGGCGGTGCAGGCCCTGCCGCTCTGGCGTCACGGCCGCCGCGGAACGCGGGTCATCCTCGGTGGCCTCGCCGGCGGCACGTTCCTCTTCATCGAGTTCGGCACGTCGCTGACGTCCGATGTGCTCGCGCACGCCATCGGGTTTGCCGGCGGACTCCTGCTGGGAGGCGCAGCCGCGCTGCTGCCCTCGCGGTGGCTGTCCCTGGCCAACCGGATATCCTGGGCGGTTTTCGCGCTGCTGGTCGCCGTTTCGTGGAGCCGGGTGCCCTTTCGCTGATTCCGGTCAAAGCGTTTCGTCCCGGTGCGCGCACACTTTCGCCTCGCGGGAATTCGCCGCGGCCACAGACTCCCCGCATCCATGAACACGAACCGCCGCTCGTTTGTGAAGACCTCCGCCGCGCTGGCTGCGTCTGCCCCGTTCATCCTCACCGCCCGGGCCGAGGAACCGACGAAGAAACTCGGCGTCGCGCTGGTCGGTCTCGGCAGCCTCGCCACGAACCAGATCGCGCCGGCCCTCGCGAAGAACACCAAGCTCTGCAAGCTCACTGCCCTCGTCAGCGGCACGCCCGAGAAGCTCACGACGTGGCAGGCGCAATACGGCATTCCCGCCAGCCACTGCTACAGCTACGAGCAGTTCGACTCCCTCAAGGACAACCCCGACGTGGACATCGTCTATGTGGTTCTGCCGAACTCGCTGCACCCCGAATACGTGATCCGCGCCGCCAAGGCCGGCAAACACGTCTTCACCGAGAAGCCGATGGCGAACTCCGCCGCCGAGTGCCAGCAGATGATTGATGCCTGCCGGCAGGCCAAGCGGAAGCTGGGGGTGGCCTACCGCTGCCAGTTCACGCCCCACCATCTGGAGATGATCCGCCTGAGCCGCTACGAGGTGTTCGGCAAGCTCAAGGCCGTCGAGGCGGCGTTCGGCTTCAAGATCGGCGATCCCAAACAATGGCGCCTCCGCAAGGCGCTTGCCGGCGGCGGCGCGCTGATGGATGTCGGCATCTACGCGCTCCAGGGCATGCGCTATCTGGTCGGTGAAGAACCCGTCTCGGTGCAGGCGTTCGAGACCAAGACCGACAAGGTGAAGTTCGCCGAGGTGGACGAGACGATCACGTGGGAGCTGAAGTTCCCCGGCGGCGTGCTGGCCAAGGGCGCGACCAGCTACGCCTTCAACGGCATGAACTACCTGCGCGGCTACGCGGACAACGGCTGGTTCGAACTCGGTCCGCAGGCCTACGGCTACGGCGGGCTCAATGGCCGCACCAGCAGGGGCCCGCTCGAACTGCCGCAGGTGGACCACTTCGCGGCCGAACTCGACGACTTCGCCGAGTGCATCCTGAAGAGCCGTCCCACGCGCGTTCCCGGCGAGGAAGGCCTCGCCGACCTCAAGGTCATCGAAGGCATCTACCGGAGCATTGCGGAGGGGAAGGCGGTCAAACTTTAGGAGCTTCGGTTGGTTTAATGGCCGCGGAACTTCGAATGAAGAATGAGCCTTACAGTTGGTTTCTCCCGAGTCACATAGGTCGACTTGGATACGTAGCTCGGATCACTGTGTTCGTGGTAGCGGCCAGTGCTGGAGGCTATTTGCTCGGTGTTTCAGATGATCATCGGCAGTCCTTGGAAAGCGCAACTCACGTCACTGCCATCCTATGGACTTTCAGAATCCTGCTTGTTGGATTGTTTATCTTTGGTGCAGTGGTTCCACGGATCCGCGATTGCGGATGGTCGCATTATCTCGCTTTGCTGTGCTTTGTGCCTGTTCTGAACGCCATCGTTCTCGTTACTCTTTTGTTTGTGCCTACTGAGTGGTGGACTCATCGCACGGCGCGAAACAACAAGGGGTTTAAATCATGACGCCCTCCGAAGCCGCCGCCCTCCTCGACCGTTTCCAACGCGGTGAAACCGACCGCGACGCCGTGCTGCGTGCCTTTCAGGCCGCGTCGATGCAGGACCGCGGTTTCGCCGCCGTGAACACGCACCGGGCGTCCCGAAAGGGCTTTCCAGCGGTGATCTTCGGCTGGGTTAAGCCAGCTTGTCCGCGCTACTGATTCCCCCTAGGCTACCTCCATGGTCACAGCAGCAGCATCCAGTGACAGGAACGCCAGGCGGCGCTGGCGCGATCCCAACGGCTTGGCGCTGCCCAAGAAGGCGCCAGGGCGCCTCATCACGTCGGAGCAGTTCCTCGATTGGGTGGATGAAGACACCCGTGCCGACCTGATCGGCGGCCAGATTTTTATGCACTCGCCCGTCAGTCTTCGGCACGCCGACCTGCTCAACTTTCTGCACCCGCTGACGGTGGGTTTCGTGCAGGAACTCGAACTGGGTGTCGTCCACCGCGAAAACGTCGCCGTGCGCCTGTCGGTGCGGGAAACCTTCCTGCCTGACCTGGCTTACTTCACCAACGAACAGCGGGTCCATTTCCACGAGAACCACATTGCCACCCAGCCGACGCTCGCGGTCGAAGTGCTCTCGCCCTCCACGGCCGACAACGACCGCATCCGCAAGTTTGCCGCCTACGAACTGCATCAGGTGCAGGAGTATTGGCTGCTGGATCCGCGGAAGCTGGAGCACCGCTTCTTTCACCGGTCGGGTGAACAGTTCGTGGAGTTCGCCCAAGGTGAGGAGCGGGTGACTTCGTTCAGCCTGCCCGGGTTCTGGCTTGAACGGGCGTGGCTGAATCCCGAACGGCTGCCCAAGGTGGGTGCCTGTCTCAGCCGCCTTCTCGCCACTGCCAAACGGAACGGCCGGCACTGATGACCCCCACCGAAGCCGCCGCCCTCCTTGACCGCTTCCAGCGCGGTGAAACTGATCGCGACGCCGTGCTGCGTGCCTTTCAGACCGCACCGGTGCAGGAACTCGGCTTCGCCGCCGTGGACACGCACCGGGCCCTGCGCAAGGGTTTTCCCGAGGTGATCTTCGGCGCCGGCAAGACGCCCGCCCAGGTGGTCGCCATCGCCGAGAAGATCGTCGCCGCCAACGACCGGGTGCTCGTGACGCGCATCACGCCCGACCACGCGAAGGCCTTTCGGAAGAAGTTCCGCACCGGCGTCCATCACGAGGCGGCCCGCTGCCTGACGCTTGAACGGAAGCCGCTGGCCAAACGGCCGGGCGTCATCGCCGTCGTGTGTGCCGGCACCAGTGACCTGCCGGTGGCCGAGGAGGCGGCGCTCACGGCCGACTTCATGGGCAACGAGGTGCGGCGCATCTGCGACGTGGGTGTGGCCGGCCTGCACCGTCTGTTCCGCCGGCTCGACGAAATCCAGTCGGCCAACGTGGTCATCTGTGTCGCCGGCATGGAGGCCGCGCTGCCCAGCGTGTTGGGCGGCCTGCTCGGCAAGCCGCTCATCGGCGTGCCGACCAGCGTGGGCTACGGCTCGCACTTCGGCGGCCTCACCGCGCTGCTCGGCATGCTGAATTCCTGTGCCAGCGGCCTTACGGTGGTAAACATCGACAACGGCTTCGGGGCCGGCTACGCCGCGAGCCAGATCAATGCGCTCGTGGCCCAAGGCTGAAGCGTTGTCGCACTCCGGGCAGCGTGCTGTGGCCAAGCTTCCGGCAGCATCCCGCGGAGCTTTGGGGGCCGGCGAAGACGTCATGCCGGGGCGCGGGTTGATGCGGACAACGCTGGCTTGAGTCTGCGCCGGGGGCACGGCAGTTTCCGCGTCATGAATTTCCCGCTTCGCTCTGCCGGATTCGCCTTGGGCCTGTTCGCCTTCCTGGCCGGGGCTGAGGACAAGGCTCCCCGCGTCGTGACGCCCGGCAACCACGGCGCACCGCCCGCGGATGCCGTGGTGCTGTTCGACGGCAAGGACCTTTCGGCGTGGCGGGCCGACGACGGCTCCGCCGCCAAGTGGAAGGTCGAAGCCGGCTATGCCGAGGTTCGCGGCGGCAGCATCCTGACCCGCGAGGAATTCGGCGCGGTGCAACTGCACGTCGAGTGGGCCGCGCCGGCCGAGGTCAAGGGCGAGGGCCAGGGCCGGGGCAACAGCGGCATCTACCTGCAGGGCCGCTACGAGATCCAGGTGCTGGATTCCTACAACAACCCCACCTATCCGAACGGCCAGGCCGGCGCGTTTTACGGGCATGCGGTGCCGCTGGTGAATGCCAGCCGGCCGCCCGGAGAGTGGCAGAGCTACGACATCATCTTTCATCCGCCGACCGGAAAGGACGGCCAGACCGTTCCGGGTTCGTTCACGGTGCTCCACAACGGCGTGCTCGTGCAGGACCACGTCCCGGTGAAGGGCGACGCCACGACCGCGGCGAAATTCTCCGGCGTGACGCCGAAGGGGCCGATCCTGCTGCAGGACCACGGCAACCCGGTCCGTTACCGCAATATCTGGCTGCGGCGGCTCGACTGATCGGTGAAGTTCATGGCCCGTTCTTCCAATCCGATGGGTGATCTGGGCGGCCGGGTCGTCCGCAACGTGACCTCCCGGCTGGTCAGCAAACTCGTCGCCCTGGCCTTCGCGGCCTTGCTGGGCCTGTTGGGGTTCAAGCAGTGCGGCAAGCCGATGTCCCGCGAACAGGCCGCCGCGCAGGCGACGAATGTCGTGAACCTCAACACTGCCACGGTGGAGGAACTGATGACGCTGCCTCGCATCAACGAGAAACTCGCCCGCGGCATCGTCGCCGGCCGGCCTTACGTCCGGGTTGAGGATCTGGAACGGGTCCACGGCATCGGCCCCAAGACGTTGGAAGCAGTGCGGGCCCGCGTCAACGTGGGCGTCCGCTGAGCTCGGATTAGGTGGGGCGAGTTTCCGTCGAGCCCTGTTTGCCGGCGAAGCAGGCGCGAGCACAGCGAGCATCTCAGCGAAGGTGGGAGTATGCTCACTACGTTCGCCTCGCTCCGCTCGAATCAGGGCTCGACGGAGTCTCGCCCCACCAGGCAGCCACGATGGACAAATGCGCCCGCCGTTCGCCGACACAGCAGCCGGAGCTTTCTTTGGGCGGGACAAACGGTTAGTCCCTTGGCCTCCGCGTGACGCTTTACGATCAGCTTCTCAAGACGACCTCCACCGGCAGCGATGCCCTGCTCGGCGGGTTCCTCGACTACGTCACGGCGAAGGGGCTTTCGCTTTATCCGGCTCAGGAGGAGGCGATCCTCGAACTGTTCGAGGACAAAAACGTCATCCTCAACACACCGACCGGTTCGGGAAAATCGCTGGTCGCCTCGGCGCTGCATTTCCAGTCGCTCGCGAAGGGACGCCGGTCGGTTTACACCTGCCCGATCAAGGCGCTGGTGAACGAGAAGTGGCTGGCGCTCTGCCGGGAATTCGGCCCGGACAACGTCGGACTCTCGACCGGCGACGCCACGGTGAACCGCGACGCGCCCATTCTCTGCTGCACCGCGGAGATCCTGGCGAACATCGCGCTGCGCGACGGCGAACGCGCCCAGGTCCACGACGTGGTGATGGACGAGTTCCACTACTACTCGGACCGCGAGCGCGGCGTGGCTTGGCAGGTGCCATTGCTGACGCTGCCGCAGACCCGGTTCCTGCTGATGTCGGCGACCTTGGGCGAGACGGAATTCTTCGAGCGGGAAATGACCCGGCTGAACGGACGGCCGAGCGTCACCATCAAGGGCACGACGCGGCCGGTGCCGCTGGAGTTTTCCTACGCCGAGACGCCGCTGGCGCAGACGCTCGAGAAGCTGATCGCGGACGGCAAAGGCCCCGTCTATGTCGTCCACTTCACGCAGAACGAGGCCGCCGACAACGCGCAATCCTTCACCAGCATCAACGTGGCCAGCCGCGACGACAAGGCGGCCATCGCCTCGGCGCTCGAACACTTCAAGTTCACCAGCCCGTATGGGCCGGAGCTGAAGAAATTTCTCCGCCACGGCATCGGCCTGCACCACGCGGGTCTGCTGCCGAAATACCGGATCCTGGTGGAGCAACTCGCGCAGCGCGGCCTGCTCAAGGTCATCTGCGGCACCGACACGCTCGGCGTCGGCATCAACGTGCCGATCCGCACCGTGCTGTTCACGCGGCTGAGCAAATACGGCGGCGAAAAGGTGGCGGTGCTGAGCTCCCGCGATTTCCACCAGATCGCCGGCCGCGCCGGCCGCAAGGGCTATGACAACGTCGGCTGGGTGGTCGCGCAGGCTCCGGAACACGTCATCGAAAACCTCAAGCTCGACGAAAAGGCGAAGCAGACCGGCAAGAAGGTGGTGAAGCGGAGCGCGCCGGAAGGGTTCGTGGGCTGGGATGGAAAGACGTTCGAGCGGCTCCAGCATGCCCCGCCGGAGAAGCTCACGTCGCGCTTCCAAGTCACCCACGCCATGCTGCTCGGCGTGCTGGGGCGGCCGGGTGACGGGTGCGCGGCCATGCGCCGGATCATCCGGGCCTGCCACGATTCGGAGAAGCAGAAGAAGGCCCACACGAAGCGCGGCTGGGAGCTGTTCCGGTCGCTGCTGGACCGCAAGATCATCGAGATCGTGGGACAGCCGGCAGCCGCAGTGGGACAGGCGCCCTCGCCTGTCTCCGGTCGAACCGGCGCCCTCGCCGGTTCTGCGAGTGAGACGTCCTCTCTTGCCGGGCTGCCGGCCGTATTCGAGCAGGCGGGGGCGCGTGCTCCACTGCCGACAGGCGGAGGCGCCTGTCCCACCTCCAAACTCCGCGTCAACCTCACGCTGCCCGAAGACTTCTCGCTGAACCAGGCGCTGTCGTTGTTCCTGCTCGATTCGATTCCGGCGCTCAACCCGGACGCGCCGGACTACGCGCTGGACCTGATTTCGCTCATTGAGGGCATCCTCGAAGATCCGGATGTCATCCTACGCGCCCAACTCCGGAAGCTGAAGGGCGAGAAGGTCGCCGAACTGAAGGCGCAGGGCATGGAATACGACGACCGGATGGCGGAACTGGAAAAGCTGGAGCATCCCAAGCCGAGGCGGGACTTCTTCTACCCGCTGTTCAATGAATGGTCGGACAAGCATCCGTGGGTCGGTTCCGAGAACATCCGGTTGAAGTCCATCGCCCGGGAGATGTTCGAGCAGTTTCGGTCCTTTGCCGATTACCTCAAGCTCTACGACCTCCAGCGGGCCGAAGGGGTGCTGCTCCGGCACCTCAACGGCGTTTACAAGGTGCTCTCCCAGACCGTCCCCGAAGCGGCCAAGACCGACGCTGTCCGCGAGATGGAGGAATACCTGCGGGCCATGCTGCGCCAGGTGGACTCGAGCCTGCTCGACGAGTGGGAGAAACTGAAGAATCCCGACTACCGTCCCGCGGCCGCCGAGGCGCCGGAAGTCCGCCCACCGGGTGCCGACGAGGCCGCCCGGGACATCACGCGCGATACGAAATCTTTCACCGCTTCCATCCGGACCCGGTTGTTCACGTTCCTGCGAGCCCTCGCCAACGACGACTTTGAGCAGGCTGCGGCCGAGTGTGCCTCGTGGACCGGACCGACTGTTCCGAGCACCCCGATTCCGGGGGCGACTTGGACCGCCACGCAGCTGCGGGACGCCTTGGAGCCCTACTATCAGGAACACCGCCAGATCCGTCTGGACCCTGAGGCGCGCAACCTGAAGCACACCCGGGTCATCGTCGCGGAAGACCGGAAAACCTGGATCGTCCATCTGGCCTTGGTGGACCCGGACGAACATAACGACTGGTCGGCGGATGTGGTGGTGGACCTAGACGCCTCCCGCCTCGCCCAGGAACCCAGACTGCAACTGCTTCGGCTCGGTCCGGTGGGGGCGTGATTCCTCCGCCATTGCGCGGACGGGCACATTGACCCACCGTCCCGGCATGCCGGTTAAGGTCAATTTGCGCGTCTTGGGTGAGAAAGACGAATCCGAATTTCTGTCGGGGGAACTGCCTTTGGAGGAGTTTTCCGGCGATCTCGTGGATCCCCTGATGAAGTTCGGCGAACCCCTGACCTACGAGCTCGAGGCGAGCCTTCAACCCGACGGTGTTTTGCTGCAGGGCAGCCTGCGCACCCGCCTTGATTGCAACTGCGGACGATGTCTCAAGGCCTTCAAGCTTCCCCTCGAAATTGACGACTTTTCCGCCCTTGGTCCCCTGTCCGGAGAGGACGCAATGGTTCGCGATGGCGATTTTGGGGACTTGACGCCCTTTTTGCGTGAAGACATCTATCTCGCCCTGCCAACGAATCCGTTGTGCAGACCAGAGTGTCGCGGGCTGGCCCGAAAGGCGTCCACCCGCGATTCGCGTCTTGAGGCGTCAAAGGGCGAAGGCCCGTCTCCTTGGGCTGCTTTGGATCAGTTAAAACTGTAAACAAGAACGAAACATGGGCGTCCCAAAACGTAAACCGTCAACCAGCCGGCAACGCATGCGCCGGGCCTACAACTCCGTCCTGACCCTGCCGAAGATCCAGGCCTGTCCGCAGTGCTCGTCTCCGCGGCAACCCCACCGGGTCTGCCCGTCGTGCGGTTACTACAACGGACGCCAGGTCATCACGGTCAAGTCAGCCGCCTAAGCGGTTTGCGGAAGCGCCGTGCCCCGTTCTGCGGGGCCGGCGTTTCGTGTTTTATGCGCTTGGCCGTTGACGTCATGGGTGGGGACAAGGGCCCCGAGGAATTGCTCCATGGCATCAGGCTGGGGCTTGAATCGGACCGGGAACTTTCCGCCGTCATCGCGGTCGGTCCCGAGGCCGAGCTCCGGTCCTTGGCCCAAAAAATCGGCCTGCGGGATGAGCGGCTTCAGTTCCGGCAGGCCAGCGAAGTGCTGACCATGGACGACAAGCCGGTCCAGGGCCTCCGTAAGAAGAAGGACTGCTCGCTCCTGCGGGCGGTCGAGCTGGTCAAGGAAGGCCAGGCCGATGCGGTCATCTCCTCCGGCAACACCGGCGGAATCGTCGCGGCCTCGACCATCCGGCTCCGCACGCTCGACGGCGTCACCCGGCCCACGATTGCCTGCATCCTGCCGTCCAAGACGCAGGCTTGGGTGCTGGTGGACGGCGGGGCCAACCCGGAATGCACGCCGGAGGATCTGGTCCAGTTTGCCGTGATGGGCTCGGCCTATGCCCGGGCAATGTTTGGCCAGGACCGTCCGCGCGTCGGGGTCCTCAGCAATGGCAGTGAGGAGACGAAGGGCACCGACCTGACCCGCGCCACCGTCACCGCGCTCCGGCAGACCGACCTGAACTGCATGGGTTACTGCGAAGGCTACGACCTGTTCAACGACGGGGTGGATGTCGTGGTCTGCGACGGGTTTGTCGGCAACATCGTCCTCAAGACGGCCGAAGGGCTCGGCCGCACCGTGGGCGTGATGCTGAAGGCTGAGCTGAAGGCGAACCCATTGCGCATGCTCGGCGCCCTGCTCGCCAAGGGCGGTCTCACCCGCCTCCGGCAGCGGATGAATCCCGACATCTACGGCGGAGCCCCGCTGCTCGGACTCAACGGCACCGTCGTGAAGATTCACGGCTCCGCCAACCGCAACGCCCTGAAGCATGCGCTGGGACAGTGCTCCCGCCTGGTGAACAACCACCTGAACGACACGATTGTTAAGGACATTGCCCGGGCCACCGCGGCCACGGCCGTTCCTGCCAACGCCCCCGCCTCCAACTGACTCCCGCCCGCGATGGCCCACTTCAAGAATCCCCGCGCCAATCGTCCCCACCTGCGCAGCGTGTCCATCACCGGGGTTGGCTCCCATGTCCCCGCCCGCGTGCTGTCCAACGCGGACCTTGAGCGGATGGTCGAAACGACCGACGAGTGGATCACCACCCGCACCGGCATCCGCGAACGCCGGATCGCCGCGCCGGACGAGGCCACCTCCGATCTGGCCGTGGTGGCCGCGCGGAAGGCCCTCGCCAACGCCGGCATCACGGCGGACCAGTTGGACCTCATCATCGTCGCCACCATCACGCCCGACATGCTGTTCCCCAGCACGGCGTGCCTGGTGCAGCACAAGCTCGGCGCCACCCGCGCGGCGGCCTTCGACATCGAGGCGGCGTGCAGCGGCTTTGTTTATGCCCTCGACATCGCGAGCCATTTCGTCGCGTCCCATACCTACAACACGGTGCTGGTGATCGGCGCGGAGAAGATGTCCTCGGTGGTGGACTGGTCCGACCGCAACACCTGCGTGCTCTTCGGCGACGGGGCCGGGGCCGCCGTGTTGCAGAACCGCCCCAACGCCCACGGCCTGCTGACCACCTGCCTCGGTTCCGACGGGGGCAAAGCGGGCCTGCTCGAGCTTCCCGGCGGTGGCAGTGCCTGTCCCGCCACCGCCGACAGCATCTCTAGGAAACTCCATTTCCTGCGCATGGACGGGAAGGAGACGTTCAGGAACGCGGTCAACGCGATGGTGGCCGCCGCGAACGAGGCACTGCAGCGCTGCGGGGTCACCGTGGCCGACGTGAAGTGCATCATCCCGCATCAGGCCAACCAGCGCATCATGTCTGCGGTGGCCGAACGTCTCGAAGCCCGCGAGGACCAGCTCTTCGTCAACGTGGATCGCTACGGCAACACCAGCGCGGCGAGCGTGGCCATCGCGCTCGATGAGGCGGTTACCGCTGGCCGTATCCAGCGGGGCGACCTTGTGCTGCTCGTCGTCTTCGGTGCGGGACTCACCTGGGGTGCCGCCCTGATCGAATGGTGATCGCGCTTACGGTCGGCCCGCAGCCGCCGGTTGGCCGCTCGGCTTCCGGAGTGCCAGCCACGTCAGTCCGGCCAGGCACACGGTGTAAACCAACGCGTTTGGAGTCCGCGCCGTCCACTCGGCCCACGGCCAGGGGAACCGGAAGAACGCGTAGTTGAGTCCGAAATAGAGCCACGCCGTCACGAGCAACGCCGGCGACAAAACCTCCTGCGCCGTGGCTCCCGGCACTGCAGCCCGCCGGCGGAGTTTCAGCGCTAGGACCGTCACGCCAATCAGCGGCACCGCCACCAACAACGCCCAGCCCAGTTCCCGCGGCAGTGCGTTCTGCTCGTAGGCGAGGCTGCCGAGCGTCTTGCCGCAGATGGGCAGAGCCGTGATGGGCAAGGCCAACAGCGCCGGCGCCCACCTTCCTTCCGCAATCAGCACCACCGGCAGTAACCCAAGCAGCAAGCCGAAGTCATATACGGCGTCCACCCAGGCGACGGAGCTGAATTCCGCCAGTGTCAGCAACCCGAGGTGCAACCCCAGCAACGGCCACTCAACGACCGGCGCGAGCGATTCCGCGGGCGGTGAATGATCCGCGGCTTGGATGAGCCCGCGATTCCGCCACAGTCCGACCGCGAGCGTAGCGCCCATGACCGCCCCAAAGGTCGTCTCCATGAAGTTCCACCAATTGATGACTCGATCCCACTCGGCCCAGGCTCCGGTGCGGAAGAACTCCCGATTCCAAGCGTGGCCGGCCTGCAGGCATTGGCCGAGCGGAAAGCCCATCGCTCCCCCCAGAGCGCCCCAGCCGGCCAGTCTGACCGCCAGCCAATCCCCGCGCCAAGCCGCATAGGCCGTCATCGAGAGCAGCGCGAACAGATAGCCGCCCCAGACCTCGCGGCGCGGTTTTAGCAGAGCACCGGGTTCCCACCGCCAGTCATCCGAGAAATAGATCTTCGGCAGGATCTTCCGGGCGGGCTCAAACGGTTCGTTGAACAGCCAGATACCTGCGGCGCACAGGGCCAATGCCACCGCCATGGCCGCAGCGATGTCCCGCGAACGGTGCCGGACGCCACCCAGTCCCAACCCCAAAAAGAGGCCGGCGAAACCAATCCACAGTCCGCCCTTGAGGGCCAAGCCCAGCAGGCCCCACCGCAGGGCGGCCCAGTTGCCCACCAATTCGGCATCGTGAGTCAGTCCGACCGTCTGCCCATAGGTCATGGACCCGCCGAAGCCGATGGCCGCCGTGCCCCAGGCGACGGCCCGGAGCGACACTGCTGCCGGCAGCCCCGGACAAATCGCCAGGATCAGTGTGAGGCTCAGCAGCAGGCCGGCGATCATCGCGCCGGTCTCGTGACCGTATTGGCCGCGAATGCCCCAGCCCATGCCGCCGGCGAACGCGCCTAGGATCACGGTGGGCAGCGGCGCGAGCGGGCGGCATTCGGGGGCGGACACGCCGGCAACAAACCAAACCGGGTTTTCCGTGGCACGCGGATTCGCAGCATTGCTGGGTTGACCGTCCTGCCTTTGTGGTCCTTCCTAAACTCCATCAGGTTTCGTCCGTGGATTCCTCCCAAACATCCGGCGACAGCGAGTTGTTCCGCCAACAAATCCGGAAACGCAGCTCCCCGGTGCCAGCCCTGCTGCTGTGCCTCGCCGGTTTGGCGGCCACCGGCTTCGCGGTCTTCAAGGTGCGCCAGGCGGAGGACGAACGCATTTTGGAACGCTTCGGCCGCGTCGTTCACGCGGACCGGTCCCTGATCTACTCGGTGGTCAGCCGGCACGAATCAGCCCTTTTTTCCCTCCGCCTGCTGTTCACCACCAGCGAACGCATCACCCGCGAGGAGTTCCGGTTGGCCGCTCAGGAGTTGGGGCCAAGAAACCCGAGCATTTCCGCTTTGGAGTGGATCCCGCGGGTGCCGGGAGCTGACCGCGAACGCTTCGAGGCGGAAGTGCGTGCGGATGGCGCCCCCGGTTTTTTCATCTCCGACGGCGGACCTGGGGAACCAGCGGTGCGTGCCGCAGCCCGGCCCGAGCATTGGCCCATCGTTTTCGCGGAACCCGCCGCCGAAAATTCCGGGGTCCTTGGCTATGACCTCGCTGGCGGCCCAACCGTCGCTGACATCCAGGCCGCCCGGGACACCGGAAAGACCCGCCTTACCGCCCCGCTCAAACTCCGCCAGGAAACGACCGGCCGAATGAGTCTGATCGCAATCCTGCCGGTTTATGACGCCAAAAAACCCATCGGCACCGTTGCGGAACGGCAGGCCGCATTTCGTGGAGTCGTGGAGGGAATCACCCGCCTTCAGGATTTTTTTGCCGACGTTTATGAGGACCGTCGTGACCTGCCCTACACGCTGACCGTTTCGATGGCCGAAGAACCGGAAAAGCCGATATTCGGTTTGGGCGATTCGCGCTGGAAAAATCGCGGTCCCATCCGGCTGGTGCAGCCGTTCAATATCGGCGAACGCTGGTGGAATTTTGAATTCGTGGCCACCCCGGAATGGATTGCGCGTGGCCGGTCCTCCGCCGCCTGGTGGACCTTGGCGGCGGGCTTGTTGGGCACAGCCCTGATTGGCGGCGGCACGCTCAGCAGCGCCCGCCGAGCCAAGCAGATTGAAGCCCAGGTGGAACGCCGGACCCGTCAGCTCAACGAGGCCAACCGGCAGTTGGAACAGCAGGCCGCCGAGCGTCGTCAGGTCGAGGCAGCACTGCGGCAGAGCGAGCAGAAGCTGACCGAGGCGCAGCGGATCGCCCGCCTCGGCCGCTGGGAATCGGATCTGGTCACGGGCCGTCTGGTGTGGTCCGAGGAAACCTTCCGCATCTTCGGCCTGAGCGCCGGCAGCTTCGTCCCTACCACTGAGGAGTTTTATGCGCGGGTTCATCCGGATGACCTGGCCCTGGTCCGCGAGCAGGTCCGGCGGGCGCGCGAACAGGGCACTCCCTACCAACTGGTTCACCGCATCGTTTGGCCCGACGGAACCATCCGGCACGTCCAGGAAAACGCGGAGCTCGTGCGGGCGGGCAGCGGCCCGGGCCGGTTGGTCGGCACCGTCCTGGACATCACCGAACGCCGTGAGGTTGAGGAGGCGCTCGCCAAGGAGCGCAACCTCCTGCGCACCCTGATCGATGCGATCCCGGACCCGATCGCGGTGAAGGACCGCAGCGGGCGATTTCTGCTGCTGAATCGGGCCAATGCGGCAGCCCTCGGGCTGCAGCATCCGGCGGAAGCGGTCGGCCGCACCGATGCCGACTTCCAACCGTTGGCGGAAGCCGACAGGCAGTCACTGGACGACCGCGCGGTCATCGAATCCGGCCAGCCGATCCTGAGCCGCGAAGAGTATGTCTCCAACGGCGCGGCCGGCTGGTATCTCACCACCAAGATCCCGCTGCGGGACGACCGTGAGGAGATCACCGGCCTGATCAGCATCAGCCGGAACATCACCGAACGACGACGCATCCAGGCCGAATTGCAGCGCGAGCATGCGTTCCTCCGCACGCTGATCGACACGCTACCCGACTTCGTTTACGTCAAGGATCTCGACGGCCGTTATCTCCTGACCAACCGGGCCAACCTTCGCCTCCTCGGGCTTCCCACCGTGGAATCGGCCATCGGGAAGTCGGTGCGGGACCTGTTCCCGCCAGAGATTGCCACCCTCTACGAGGAGGACGACCGGCGGGTGATTGCCGGCGAATCGGTCCTGAACCGCGAACATCCCGCGCAGTTCCCGGATGGCAGCCGGGGATTCATCCTCACGACCAAGGTGCCGATCCGGGATTCCGACGGTCGGGTGACCGCGGTGTTCGGGGTCAGCCGTGACGTCACCGACCTGCACCGGATGCAGCGGGAACGCGAGGAGATGCACCGGCGCCTGAACCATTCCCAGAAGCTGGAAAGCCTCGGTGAACTGGCGGGCGGGGTGGCCCACGATTTCAACAACATCCTTACGGTCATCCTCAACAACGCGATCCTCGCCAAGATGCATCCCGGCGACATCGACCTCCGGCGGGAATGCCTCGAACAGATCGAGCATGCCGCCGCCCGTGCCGCCTACCTGTGCAACCAGATGCTGGCCTACTCCGGGCGGGGGCAGTTTGTCGTCGAACCGGTCCGCCTGCGTGAACTCGTGGATGACACCCTGCCCCTGGTCCGTTCCTCCATCAGCCGCCGGGCGGACCTTGAGATCGTCGCGGAACCCTGTGACGCGGTCACCCAGGCGGACGTGACCCAAATCCGCCAGATCATCCTCAACCTGGTCATCAACGCCTCGGATGCCCTGGGCAACGAACCTGGGCGGATCCGGATCGTCACGGGGCTGATGACGGCGGACGGCGACTACCTGAAGACCTGCGCTCTCGCACCCGAGGGATCGGCCGGGCAGTTCGTGTTCCTCGAGGTCAGCGACACGGGTTGCGGCATGAGCCCGGAGACCATGGCTCGGATATTCGAGCCGTTCTTCAGCACCAAGTTCACCGGGCGTGGCCTGGGGCTTGCCGCCGTGCTGGGAATCGTGCGCGGCCACCGGGGCGCCATCCGCGTTGAATCCGGGCTGGGGCGCGGCACGACGTTCCGGCTGCTGTTGCCCGCCACGTTCGGAATCGAGCCCAGGCCGCTGGCCGGACCGGCGAAACCGGTCACCAAGAGCAGCCATACCGGGCGCGTGCTGGTCGTGGATGACGAGGACCGGGTCCGGTCGGTGATCTGCCGCTCCATCGAGAAGGCCGGCTACACGGCTGTGCCCGCCTCCAGTGGACAGGAAGCACTCGAGATTCTCGGTGAACGGCACCGCGAGTTTGCCGTCGTGCTCCTGGACCTCACGATGCCGGGCATGGACGGCCAGCAGGTGTTTGAAGCGGTCCGGGCCATCAACGGCCAGTTGCCGGTCCTGCTGATGAGCGGATTCAGCGAGTCGGAGGCGACCGCCAAGTTCGCCGGCCAGGGCTTGGCCGGCTTCATCCAGAAGCCGTTCGAGGTCTCCGCCCTCGTCGAGCAGCTTTCCCGCGTGATCCAGTCTGGCCGGGGTTGAACCCGCTCAGTTGGCGGCAGGCGTCTGCTCCTTCGGGAGCGGCTCCATGGTGAGCGGATCGCGCAGGGGCAGCTCCGTGATGCCGCCGCTGCTGAGCTTTTCCAACTGCGCGGCGTGATCCGGATGTCCCTTCAGGATCTCGTCCTTCTGCCCGACGACAAGGACCACCGCCTTGTCCGGATGCAGGTGTTCCTTGGCCACGCGCTGCACGGTCGCTTTGTCCACCGCCTCGATCCGGCCCCGCCACTTTTTCCAGAAGTCCGGCTCCTTCGCAAAACGGCCGGTGAACTCGTCGCGCGCGAACTGCGAGGCCACCTTGCCGCGGGTGTTGAAGTTCTCCGGAAACGTGTCGATGAACGAACGCTTCGCCGTGTTGAGCTCCTCGTCGCTCACCGGCTGCTCGGTGATCCGCTTCATCTCCTCGAGAATGATGCTCGCCGCGTAGGCGACGGTGCGGGACTTGGAGGCAAAGCTGGCCTGGAACGGCCGGGCAAATTCGACGCCGCCCGGGAACGCGCTGCCGGCGCCATAGGCCAGCCCCTCGTCGGAACGCACGCGGTTCATGATGCGCGAGGTGAAGCCGCCGCCGCCGAGGATGTCGTTCATGACCTGCAGCGCCGGGAAGTCGGGATCGTCCCGCTTTACGCCGGGCAGCATCAGCACGACCCGGCCCTGGTTGACGTCCTTGTTCACGACGTAAACACCCGGCTTGGCCATCGCCGCGTTGGTCGGGATGGGCGGCGGGGTTTCGCCCTTGAACGGCCAGTTGGCGAAGAGTTCCTCCAGCTTAGCCACCATGGCGTCCCGGTCGAAGTCGCCGTTCACCGCCACGGTGAAGTTGCCCGGCACAAACCATTTCTGGTGGAACGCCCGGAGATCGTCCTGCGCGATCGCCTCGATGCTCTTCTGCGTCGTGTGGCGGCAGGCCCAGAAGTTGGTGCCGTAAGCCAGCATCTCCCGTTCGCGCGCATCAATGGAGCTGGAGTCGTCGTTGCGCTGCTTCATGCCCTGGAGACCCTGCTGGCGGTAGAGGTCCAGTTTGTCCTGTTGGAACCGCGGCGCGGTGAGCACCTCGCGCAGGATGGCCAGCCCTTCGGTCAGGTCCTTCGACAGCAGGTTCAAGTTCACCGAGCCCGAATCGTCACCCACGCCGGAGCTGAGGCTGGCGGCCAGGAAGGCCAGGCGTTCCTCCAGTTCCTCCGCCTTCTTCGACTGCGTGCCGCCGCGCGACAGCAGGTAGCCGGTGAAATCCGCGACGCCTTCCTTGCCCTGCGGATCCAGGTAGTTCCCGGTCCGCACGATCAGGCTCACATTGACCAGGGGCAGCGTCTTGTCCGGCACGACGTAGGCCACTGGGCCAGCCTTGAGCTGCACGCGGAAGTCCGCCGGATTGGGCGGCTCGTAGGTGAGCGGCGGGAAGGAGAGCTTCTCCGGCCGGTCGGGGATGTCGGCGGCGAAGAGCGGCAGGGCGGCCAGTGCCAGCAGGCAGGGGATTCTCAGATACGTTGACATGGATGACTCACAAAACGATTCGGGCGATGTCCCGAGGGTGAACCGGCAAGGTGAAATCTATTTCCGCTTCGGCGAAGACCTGCCGCAACGCCTGCACCTCAATGTGCAGCAGATGACGGTCGGATGTGACCAGCAACGGCATTCCCGCCAGCGACGCTTCACCGAGTATTACGCCGTCGCTCCATTCCTCAACTGGCAACAAATCGGCGGCAACCAACCTGCGGCTCAGGGACTCCGCCAGTGTTTCTTCTATCTCGGTGAGCGGGAATGCTTGGATGTCCCACTGCTCAAGTTCAGCCGCCGCCTTTCGGGCCAAGCGGGCAACTTCGGGGTTGGAATGCGTGGCCAGCAGCCGCAATTCGGCCAATGCGGTGGGGGGAAGAAACACCGACCAACCCTTCGCCCTCAGGACTTCCCAGCAGAGCACGGCCGGCTCCTTCCGTGCTGCCAGATCCAGCGGGAAATTGGTGTCAGTGGCGAGACGCCTCTTCGGATTTGCGGCCATAAACCATCAACATGCCCTCGCGGAACAGTTGCTTGCGCTCCTCCCGGGAGAGTTTGCTGGACTCCCGCCGTGCTTCGGCCGCGAGCCGGCTGCCGATGGTGTCGTCGGGATACTCCCCAATCTTCTTCAGTTTCTCTTCGAGTGTCATGCCAAGGACTCTAGTCCATGAACCGATCCAATGAAACTAAGAACAGGCCGGTTTGCGCGCACGTCACGCCCAGCAAGAGTCAAACGTATTCCGGGAAGCGGGATCTCGCCCCCCGAGTCCATCGGCCCATCGCGCTGGCAGTCGCAATTGCGCCCAGCGCAGATAACTTGCAACGGGGCAGCGAGGAGCAAACATCCGTCCGCGCTAACCCCTACCGTCACCCTGAAATGAAGCTGATCCTGTGTCTGTTTCTGGCTCTGGTTGGTCCACGCATCGGCGTGGAAGCTGAACCACCCGCAAACGACGATTTTTCGAAAGCGGAACTGCTCGTCGGGACGGAGATTCATCTGGCCGGCTCTTTGGCTGAAGCAACGACTGAAGCCGAGGAGGGCATCAATTTCATGGTGACTGGATTTGCGGCCAAAAGTGTGTGGTTCAAGTGGGTTGCGCCGGTTGACGGTGCCGTGCAACTGGCTCCGGGGAATTACGTTGGGCACGGCGGAGGCGGCACGTTCGCTCGATTGCTGGAAGGCGATTCAATCGAAAAGCTATCCCTTGCCCCGGAAATCCCCGGCAGCAGTTGGAGCACGAACGTGTTTCGGGTGTCTGCCGGCCACACATACCACATTCAGCTTGGTTTTGACCCCGGCATCATGACGCTCGAACCGGACTTTACCCTGTCACTCAAATTTCATCGTCCGCCGGGAAACGACCTTTTCGCCAACCGGCTTGAGCTTTCGGGTTCGGAAGTGAACGTCACGAATCTGCTCATTCTGGCCACTCAAGAAGCCGGCGATCCAATCCAACGGGTCAACCAGTCGTCGGCTGTGAATACGCTGTGGTTTTCCTGGATTGCCCCGGACGACGGCTACCTTCGGGCGTGGGCCTTCGCGCACGATTGGGATACGCGCATGGGGTTCTATTCCGGAGACGATCTGGCTCACCTCAGCGCGGTAACCAATCGGGATTTTTTGGGCGCCTCCATCTCGTTTTCCAGTCCTGTCGGATTTTTGGCAAAGGTGAATGGCGGAGCGCGCTATGAGCTGCTGTTGGCCGCGAGCATTGCCGACGCCGGAGACTTCACCATCGTATTAAGACCAGCGGCGGTGGTGGCCCTGAGCCTCAAGTTCCTGAAGCAGGCAGATGCCGCCCCTTCGCTCCGCCTGGGAAACAACTGGCTCAGGGCCGAGGGTCCCCCGGAAGCGAGCGGCTACCGGGTCAAGATCCTACGCAGCCATGACCTCACGAACTGGGATCTGCATGGCATTTCCGAAGGCTGGATATCGGGATGGACTGGAGCCTTTTTCCCTTTGGGCGGAGAACGGGAAACGCCAGCCGAGTTCTTTAAGGGTGAATTGGTTTGGTAGCGCTGCTCACTTCTTCTCCAACTCCGAAATCCGCGCCGCCACCTTTTTGGCGATGAGCTTCTGCATTTGCTGGCGTTTCGGGTCACCGCCGACGGTCTGTGACTGCATCTGCTCCAGCGCCTGTTTGAGTTTGCTCACGTCGGTCTCGCCCTTGAGGGAATCCACAATCCGGCGGACGACCGGCTTCTGTTCGGCGCTCAGGCCGGCGAAGTCCGGATCCTCGTCCTTCGCCCCGGTGCCGGGCTTGCGCGTGTAGATGCCGACGGTGCGGTTTTCGCGGACGAAATATTTCCGGGTCACCCGCTGGATGTCTTCCGCCGTAACGGCCTGAAGCTTCGGCCCGTTCTCGTTCACCTCGCGCCAATCGCCAAGTCCCTCGCTGTAGAGCACCTGCATGAAGATCGGGAAATTCGCCGAGAGCTTCCGGTATTCCGCGGCCGCGAACTGGTTCTTCACCTTCTGCAACTCCTCCGCCGGCACCGGCTCATTCTTGAGGCGCTCCAACTCGGCGTAGATGGCCTGCTCGACGTCTTCCGGAGTCTTCCCGTCCCGGGCCTCGCCCCCGATGTTGAACGTGCCGGCCCACTTCTTGGAGTCCTGCTGGGCGTAAGTCTCGGTGGCGACCTCCTTGCCCAGGACCAGCCCCTTGTAAAGCCGACCCGTGCGGGTGCTGAGGACCTGCTGCAACACGTCCAGTGCATAGCCGTCGCGGTGTCCGAACGGCACGGTCTTCCAGTAGATGTCCGCCTGCGGGTTGGTCTCGGCTTCGGCGTAATAGCGCTTCTCGCCGAGCGAGGGGATCTCCTGCGTCGTGACCTCCGGGGGCGTCTGGGTGCCCTTGGGGATGCGGCCGAAGTATTTCGTCACCATCGCCTCGGCCTCGGCCGGCTGGAAATCGCCCACGAGGATCAGGGTGATGTTCTGCGGTTGGTAGTAGAGCGCGTAGAAGTCATCGGCCTGCTGCTTGGTGATCGCCGGGATATCGCTTGCCCAGCCGATGGTCATCCAGTGGTAGGGATGCGAATCCCAGAGCATCGCGTTGAACTGCTCTTGGAACTTGCCCGTGGGCGTGCTTTCGACGCGCATCCGACGCTCCTCGAACACCACGTCGCGCTCCGAGTAGAATTCGCGGAACACCGGCCGCAGCAGGCGTTCGCTCTCCATCCAGCACCACAGCTCCAGCTTGTTGGCCGGCACGTTGATGAAGTAGCCGGTCATGTCGTCGCTGGTGAAGGCGTTCATGCCGGAGGCGCCGGCAGTGGTGTAGATGCGGTCGAACTCGTTCTTCACCAGCAGGCCGCGCTGCTCGTCCACCAGCTTCTTGAACTCCCCCTCGAGTTCCTTGTAGCGGTCGGTCTTGCTCTCAGGACTGGTGATGTCGTCCACGAGCCCGCGCCGTAGCGCCGCCCGCATCTTGGCCTCTTCTTCGCGCATGCCGCCGCGGATGCGCTCCTGTTCGGCGATCAGCTCGAGGTCGCGCTTGGCGTCCTTGGTGCCGAGCGTGGGCGTGCCTTTGAACATCATGTGCTCGAACAGGTGCGCGATGCCCGTGATGCCGGGGCGCTCGTTCGCGGAACCGACCTTGACGACGAAGCCGCCCGAGATGCTGGGGGCGTCATGCCGCTCGACCAGCAGCAGCTTGAACCCGTTGGGCAGCGTCTTCTCGACGACGGGGATTTGCTGGGCCCACGCAGCCGCAGCGGAGGCGAGGACGGCCAGCGAAAGAAGCAGGGAGCGGTTCATGCGAAGCTGAGCGGGAAGGAAGCACCCGGAACCGGCCCGTGCAAGGCGGCTTCCGGCGCCGCGAGGTTCACGCCGCGAGGCCCCGTTCCGTCCTTCGCTCCCGACCGAGTTGCCGGTTTCCCTTTGGCGCGGGCGCGTTACCGTCGCCGGGTGGCGAGCAAGTTCTACGTGGAAGGCGAGACGCGGGCGGCACGGGTCGAGGACCTGTTCGCCACCATTGCCCCGCGTTACGACCTGATCAACGACCTGCAGAGCTTTGGCCTGCACCGCTGGTGGAAGCGGCGGCTCTTGCGCCTTGCGGCCGTGCAACCCGGCGAAGCGGCCCTGGACGTGTGCTGCGGGACGGGGGACGTCGCGTTCGCCCTCGCCGCAGCCGGCGCGCAGGTGACCGGCTTCGATTTCAGCGAGCCGATGCTCCAGGTCGCACGCGAGCGGTCCGGCAAACTTCCCGCCGGCGTCACGCCGCCCGTGTTCCGGCAGGGCGACGCGCTGAACCTGCCCTTCGCCGACGCCAGCTTTGACGTGGTGACCATCAGTTACGGACTGCGCAACCTGGCCGACTTCGACCGTGGGATGCGGGAACTCACCCGCTTGCTCCGCCCGCAGGGGCGCCTGCTCGTCCTCGATTTCGGCAAGCCCGACAATGCGCTGTGGCGCTGGGGTTATTTCCAGTATTTGCGCTGGTTCGTCCCGGTGTTCGGTCGCGTGTTCTGCGGCGACAGCGACACCCACGGCTACATCCTCGAGTCGCTCCGGAAATATCCCGCCCAGCGTGGCGTGGACGCCAAGCTCGCCGAACTGGGTTTCAACGAACGCCGCGTGGTCAACCTGCTCGGCGGCGTGATGGGCATCAACTGGGCCCGCCGGGTCTCTCTCTGAAGCCGGCGCCCGCGCCCGGGCCCGGCAGCCGGGCTCCCGTTACGATCCCAACGGAAAGGCCGTCACGCCACCCGCCTGCGCCAGTGCGGTCACTTCGAGAGGCGGAGCAGCAGCGCCGTTTCGGTCAGCGGCACGGTCACCGCATTGGTTCCGCCCACGCTGGTCAGCGGATACGGCGAAGGTTCCCAGTCGGTGGCGGCATCGAAGCTCCGCCGCTGCTGCACGCCGTAACCGGTGAACGCGGCCGGCCAGAGGATGCGCACGGAATCCTCCGAACGTTCGAGCGTGATGGCCGGCGCTCCGCCGGTCGAGGACGAGGGGGTGAGGAGCGCGTCGAGCCGGAGGTTGAAGCGCAGGTCGGAGCTGTTCAGGGCAACCTGGTGCACCTCGACCGCGAGGACGTTACGGCCCTTGGCGAAGTCGGTCGGCGCCAGCTCGGTCTCGAAGTAGGTGATTTCGTCCGCATCGCCCACCGTCGAGGACGCCAGCGTGTTGTGGTTGACCGTGCCGGTGGGAAGGTTGCTGCGGAACACTTCCTTGCCGTTCAGATAAACGATTGCGCCGTCGTCACGGATCAGCCCCAGCGTGGTCCCGAGGAAGCGCGCCGGATCGTCCACGAAGAACTCGTGGCGGAAATAGGCGGTCGGATACTTCGCGTTGGCATTCGGTCCGAAGCCAACGGCGGTCACCACCTCCGGATCGCCATAGCCCAACTGGGCCGGCCCCTTCTTCCAGGTTGAATCGTCGAATGCGGCCGCGCGCCAGGCCGTGCCGCGGTTCACGCCGGTGTCGTCGTAGCGCCACTCGGCACCGGCCGGGACGAGGATGGCCGTTTCCAGGTCGCCGGGCAGCGAGCCGGTGAAATTGAGATTGGTCAGGTTCCGGTTCACCACCACGGGATTCGTGAAGGCACGCGTGAACAGCAACCCGTCCGCCTGCGCGCGCAGCGTGTAGCTGCCGGCCGTCACGCCCGGCAGGATGTAGCTGCCATCCGAATCCGTGTAGGTGAGCTTGGTGTTGCTCGTGAAGACCCGCACCCCGCCCAGCGGCTGACCGTCACGCGTCACTATGCCGGTGAGGCGGTAGGTGGTTGCGGAACCAACTTTCACGGCCACGGAGTCGGTCGCCGTGCCACCTTTCATGTCGGTCACTGTGCACCGCACGAGGTAATCACCGGCGGTGCTCCACGATTTGGAGGCCGTGGCGCCGTTGGTGCCGAAGGTCCCGTCGCCGAAGTCCCAGAAATAGGCCAGCGCATCCCCGTCCGCATCGCTCGCCGTCGCGGTGAACCGGACGGTGGCGTTGGCCGCGACCGCGCCGGACGAGGCGGTCATGGCCACGACGGGAGCGAGGTCGTTTGTGAATTTGCCGCGGTAGAACTGCACGTCGAGCGATTCGGGGACCGTGCCGTTCTTGCGCAGCGGCGTGATGTGGAGCCCCACGTCGGGATCGGTGAAGGTCCGGCCGATGACAATCGCGGAGTCGTTCTTGCCGTCAGTTGAGCCGGGCGTGGTGTCGAGCAGCAGGCTCTGGCGGCTGTTGTCCGAACGCGCCCAGCGCACGCCCAGGCCGTTCATCAGCCAGCGGTTGTCGGTGAATTTCTGTCGGAACTCGAACCAGTAGTTCGTGCGGCTGTTGCGGGCGACCCGGAGCGCCCGGGCGCCGGTGACCGCGTTGGTCACGTCATGCGCGAACAGGCGATAGACACCGTTGGTGGAAAACGTGGTGACCTGCGTGGAACGGATCCAGTCGAGCGCCACCTTGTTGCGGGTGTTGAAGTGCCGCCGGCCGGCGCTCGCGTTGCCCATCGTGTCGAACGAGTCGCCGTATTCGACATCCGTGCCCGTGTTGCCGATGGCGTTGGCTCCGGCCGTGTCCCAGAAGTTGGCGTGGTTGAGCCCGAAGTTGTGCCCCAGCTCGTGCGCCGAGACGCCGCCCGAGGAATCGAAGGAGCCCTGAATCCATGATCCCGGCGCACCCACGTAGCCCAATCCCGCCCACGCATAATTGGGCACCGAGGTGAAGCAGGTGAGGTCAAACTGATAGCTGCTCAGCCGGTAGCCCGCGGCGGTGGCGGCATTGCGTGCATCGGTGCGCAGCACCGAGGGATCCAGCGCGCCGTAGGCCGCGGCGGTCCGCGGCATCCGCAGTGTCGGGGTCATGGCGGCGCCGTTGGTGCCGAACGGCAGCCAGCCGGTCCGCCCGAACGAGTTTTCCTGGAAGAAGGTGTGCAGCGCGTTCAGCAGGTTGGTGCCGGCGGAATCGGTGAACGGCGAGCCGACCCGGTCGGAGAAGTCCACCCGGATGAAGATCGCCCGCTTGTTGCCCTCCGTGTAGGCCGAGGCGCGCCGGATGCGGCCGGAGGCGGTGACTTCGGTCGAATCGGCGTCGCTCTCCTCCAGGATCTGCTGCAGATTCAACGCTTCGGCATGGGCGGCGCCGCAAACCGGGCGCGGCAATGTGTCGCCCACGTCCAGCAACACCCCATCCACCGCGTCATGGGCGACAATCCGGGGCAGGGCGCAGAGGTGAACCACCGGCGGATATTGTTCGACCTCCGCCGCTTCCAGCACCCGGGCCGGATTCTCATCCACCGCCATCTGGCCATCCAGCGCCACGCCGTGGAGCGCGACATCGAAGCGCGCCGGTTCGTCGAGCCGCCGTCCATACACGTGGGCGCGGAAGGTCCGCTCCCCCAGGATGGCCGTGCGCCAGAGCGGTTCCGAACTTCCTTCCTGTCCCGGCAATGGAGTCGTCGCCAGCACCGCCAAGTCACCGCGACCGTCGATTCGTTCCTCCAACAAGGCGTTCACGGACTCCGGCAGTTCCCGGCGAACGCCGACGGGCACGCCCAGATCCAGGGCCCGTTCCGGCCGGGTGCGAATCAGCACACCCAGTTCCTCGCGCCGGGCGGTGGCCAACTGGACGCCCTCCGCCTCCAACGCCGGCTTGTTCTCCGCGGAGGCCGCCCGGTAGCGTTCCGTCCACAGACGAAACCGCTCGAAATCCCCCTCGGCCACGGGCTCCGTCCAGCGGCGGTCCAGCGGTTGGCGCAGCTTCGCCGTCGGGACGACTCCGGCTTCATCTTCCGGAACCGTCGGCTGGGAAGCGGCTGCAGTGGGTGGCAGGGCCGGCGTCCCCGGAGCCACGGCGATCGCTTCGGGCGCGGACGCGGGGGCGAAATCAGTTGGGGAGCCCCCGACTCGCCGGGAGGGCTGGGGCCACAGCAGCAGCAGGGCGGTCACGGCCAACAGGCCGAGCCCGACAAGGACACGGGAACGGTTCATGAATCGGAACAGCTTCACCGGAAGCCTTGGCAGGTTCCGTGCCGAAAGGGAAACGGATTGCCACCTTTTCCCAAAATCATCGCGCTCGCAGCACCGCGCGCCACGGCACGGGCTAACCGCGGAAATGCTGGTCCAGCCGCTGCGGCATCACCCGGGATTGCGGCCGGAGGTCCTGCGTGCGCTGGCGCTCGACCCGCACGCTGACGTGGCGGGTTTCCGGCAGGATGAACTTCTTTATCTCGACGGACACCGCCGCGGCCGGAGTTTCCGCCAGAACCAGGTTGGCGAGGTCCACGGCCAGCGTCTCGATGAGTTTCCAGCTCCGCCCGTCGCCGAATCCGAGGAGACGCCGGCTGAGCGCGAAGTAGTCCACGGTCCGGGTCAGGTCATCGCTGGCAGCGGCGGCAGTGAAGTCCAAGGCCAGTTCCACGGTCAGCAGCAGCCGTTGCGGCCGGGCGCGCTCCGCGTCAGGCACGCCGACGTGGTAACGCACTTCGAGGTCGGTGAGGGTGATTCGGTCCATGGTCAACAATCCGCGGAATGGCTTCCTACCCCGCCGCCTGCAGCGCCACCACCTTGTCCGAATGGCGGATGACCTCCTCCAGCAGCACGCGGGTCGGGCCGTTCAGGGGGAGGGCAAACGCCTCGGGCAGCGAGAGCCAGCGGAATTCCTGGGCTTCCGAGTTAAGCCGGACCGGCTGAAATCCGGGCGCACGGCAGGTGTAGTTCAGCAGGAGGAAGTGGGCCGGTTTGTAAAACTCCGGGGGCTGGATGGCGTCCTGCACCATCACGAACTCGATGTCGGTGACCGCGAGGCCGGTTTCCTCGGCCAGCTCGCGGATGAGGGCCGCCTCGCAGGTTTCGCCCCACTCGATCTTGCCGCCGGGAATCCCCCACAGGTTTGACCACTTGTTGGTCCGCACGAGCAGCACCTGCCCGGCGTCGTTGAAGATGAGCGCACCCACGGTCGCGATCGGCCGCGGCGGACACGGCGAGGGCTCGACCGGGCGAAGGCGCATCGCGTTGCGTTCCATGAGCTGCCGGAGTTCGCCCAGATGTTCGACGATCACGTCGGGGCGTGCGGCGCGGAGCTGCTCCAGGCCGTTGTAGCCGGTCAGCACCGCCACACTGTGGATGCCGCCCTGCCGCGCGGTCTCGATGTCGTGCTGCATGTCACCGACGAAGATCGTCGCCTGCGGGTCCAGCAGGTTTTCGGAAAGCAGTTCAGCGATGCGCGTCCGCTTGTCGGCCACGCCGGCATAGACCTTCTCGAAGTAGCCGGTGAAGCCCGTCGCCTCCGCCTGTGCCTCCCAGTGCTTCGGGTGGACCGTGCTGAGCAGGAACACCCGCAGTCCGCGGTGCCGGCAGAATTCGAGGATTTCCCGCGCGTGCGGCAGGGCCACGACCGAATCCTGACATTCCACGAAGCGGCTGTGGAACCAGACCTCGAGCTGATCCAGCGCCACATGGGGCACGAATTTGTCGTAAAACCCCTTGTAGGGCAGCCGGAACTCGGCGCGGAACTGTTCCAGCGTCAGCGGTTCGACACCCGCGAGCCGAAAGACCTGATTGCTCGCTTCCCAGACCGCGGGCAGGTCATCCACCAGGGTGCCCGACCAGTCGAAGATCACGTTCCGAATCACGGCGGAACGCTACTGCGGAGCCCGGGAAAGTCTAACGGCGAGTTCCGGCGCGGCAGGGCGAAAAGCCGTCCGTCCATCGCCTGCACGCGCAGTCCTTCCCGGGATTCGAGCACCTGCACCGCGCCGGCCTCTTCGCTGAACCACACCTTCACCTCGCCGCGCTCAAGGCGCATCCGGGTGGCCGGCTTCGCGCGCTCCTGCACGGGATACTCCGCGGAAGCCACCAGCACGAAACGGGGATGCAGCCGGGTGAGCAGGGCCTCCCCGAGCGGTTCTCCCTCCCGCGGCAAACCGGCGACCACCATGTCCGTCGCCAGATCTTCATCCCGGTTCAACCACGCCGTCTGCCCGCTCCTTCCCAAGTCGGAGAGCAGCGTGACCCGATTGCCGGCGAGGGTTTGCTGCAAGACCACGGCACCGTCATCCGCCACGTTGAAGCGGTCGCCCGGCGCGGGATGCTTTACCGTCCAGCCAGCTACTTGGTCACCGGCGAACACCTGCCTTCGGTCGACACGCTGCTCGTCGGCCAACGCGAGCAGGCGGCGAAAGGCGGGCGAACGGGAATTCGTCGCGCTGAGGACCAATTCATCCACCGGCAGTGCCGAGAACAGCGCCTCGCTGCCACCCACGTGCTGCAGATCGCCGTGGGTGATCAGCAGGCGGGGCACACGGTTCCAGCCTTGGGCGTGCAGAAACGGGATTAGGATGGCGTTGGCGGTGGACTCGTTGCCGGCATCAATCAGGAGGTCGTTCGCCCGGCCGGGAGCGTCCGCGATGATGGCTTTGCCGCCCGGCAGGATGGTCAGCCGATGCCAGCGGGAGCTGCGCCAGCCGGTCACGAGCGCGGCGCAAACGGAAACACCGACCAACGTCGCGAACCATTTCCGCACCGTTTCCCGCCCCGCCCAGCCGGTGCCGACCGCCACCAACGCCGCGTAATAGGGCAGCCACCAGGGCCACGGCGGCGACGCCACATACCAAACCCCGCCCGGAACCTCCGCGGCCTGCCGGCTGACTGCGATCATGCCGCGCATCCAGAGCCACCCGCTGGCGTTGAAGACCTCACCCAGCCCCGGCCAGACCTCGCCGATGGCCAGGGACGCCACGTTGGCGGCCAGCGTCAGGGCGGACATCGGCACCACGAGCAGGTTGGCGAGGAGGCTTACCGGATTGAGCAGGTGAAAATAGTGGACCGTGAGCGGCAGCGACGCGCACTGGGCGGCCAGACTGGCGGCGAGCAGCAGGGCGACCTTGCGCAGGGGCAGTTCCAGCCAGCGCTGCCAGCGGGGACGCAGTTCCTCCGGCAGGAACGGATCGGGATCGAACCGGAACAGCTTCAGCAGCCGCGGTTCGAGGGCCGGCACCAGCAGCGCCATGCCGGCCACGACCCCGAAGGAAAGCTGGAAGCTCGCCTGAAAAAGCTGGCCGGGTTCCCACAGCAGCACCGCGAGCAGCGCGAGGGCGAGCGAGTTGAACAGGTCGGCGGGCCGTTCCAGCATCCAGCCGCCGATGACCACCGTGCTCATCAGCGCGGAACGGATTGCGGAAGTCTGCCAGCCGGTCGCCGCGACGTAGAACCAGATGAGCGGGATCACCAGCAGGCCGCAGATCCGGCGGGGCAGCCGCGCCGCGCGCAGCAACGCCACGATCACCCCGGCAATCAGGGCGATGTGCAGTCCGCTGATCGCGAACACATGCATCGTCCCGGACTCCATGAAGACGGTGTCCACCTCGTCGGTCAGGGCGGTCTTCCAGCCCAGGGCCATCGCCCAGAGCAGGCGCGTGGCTTCATCGTCCGGCAGTCCGCGCGCCAGAGTCTTCTGGGCCCACGGCAGAAATCGCTCGCTCAGCGGCGGAACCGTTTCCGCCCCTTCCGCCAGCCGCCAGTCATGGGGGCCGTCCGCGATGAGCATGAACCAGCAGCCCTGATGGCGCAGATGCGTCGCGTAATCGAACAGCCCGGGTGCGACCGGCCCCGGCGGCGGCCGGAGCACCCCGTGCAGTTCCAGCCGCTGGGTGCGGAACAGCTCCCGCGGCGGCGCGCCCTTGAGACTCACCGCGATGTCGCCCGTCGCCCGCTGCCAGGTTCCCTGGTTTTCCCACGCGGTGACCCGCACGCGGAAGAGGGTCCGTCCGTAAAGCTGCCCGCGGCGTTCCACGAGCTTCAGCGCCGGCGTGTCCCTGATTTCCGCGCGGAACCGCGCCAGCACCACGTTGGTGCTGACGAGCGTCCGCAGGTCATGCGGTGCCGGCCGGTCCTGCTGCAGCCGGTAATGGGCCCACCCCGCCAGCCAGGAAACGGCCAGCAGCAGCGGCCAGCGGAACCGTTCCGTGAACGCTGCGGCCACCAGCAGGCCTGCGCCCGCCAGCAGCAAACCTGTCACCGGCACGGCGAGCCCCTCGCCCAGCGCAACGCCGAGGGCGAACAGCAGCGCGGGCCAGAGCAGCGGTCGTCTCATCGGGACGCCCGAGGAAAAACCACCACGCGCCAGTTGCACAAACCCGAAAGCGCCCCACCCTCGGACCCCAATGAGCATCGTCACCCGCACCGGCGACGCCGGCACCACCGGCCTGATGTATAACCGCCGGGTCTCGAAGTGCCATCCGCGCGTCGAGGCCTACGGCAGCGTGGACGAACTGAACGCCGCCCTCGGACTGGCCCGCGCCCATGCCCGGCAGGCGTTCCTCCGCGATCACCTGCTGCGCATCCAGCAGGACCTGGTCATCGCCATGGGCGAACTCGCCACCGGCGTGGATGACCTTGAACGCTACGTCGCCGACGGCTTCAAGCTGGTGACGCCCGCCATGACGGCCCAACTCGACGCGGTCGTGGGGGAAATCGAGGCGCAGAACGTCAGCTTCAAGGGCTGGGCCACGCCCGGCGCGAACCTCACGGCCGCCGCCCTGGATGTGGCCCGCACCACGGCCCGCCGGGCCGAACGCCGCGTGGTGGCCCTGCACGAGGCCGGCCAGCTCCGCAATCCCGAGATCATCATCTTCCTGAACCGCCTGAGCGACCTGCTGTGGCTGATGGCCCGCTGGGCCGAGAGCCACGGGCCGGCGTAATCCTCCGCGGCTTTCCACCGGGCCGCCGGTCGCCACGCCGATTAACGGCGCGTCTCTCTCGTGGGAAACCCGACGGTGCTCAAGCGGTCTCTCCGGTCACCGCTCGACCACCCTTGCGCCAGCCGCGCCACAGACCGAAGCCGCTGGCCGCCGTGGCCGGCAGATAGCTTTCGAGGACGGCCTTCACCGACAACGCCCGTTCGTGGGTCCAGCTCAGGGCTGAATGGATTTCGTGTTCGAGCGCGTTCCAGTCCAGATCCACCCAGCCGAGCGCCCGCACGGCGGCCACTGCTGCCAGCAGCAAGCCTGCGAACAGCGCAGTCGCCTTCAGGAATCTCCGGAAGGCGAAGCTGAGCAGGAAGCCGCCGGCGAAACCTGCGCCCAGGCGGAACGGCAGCGGCGAGTGCTGGACGGCAGCGGCGGGTTCCGTGGCGTTGACCGCCGGAGGCAAACTTGAATCGGTCACCGGGGCGGGCCACTCCCGCTTCACCCACAGGACCGCGCCCAGCAGGATCAGCAGAAAAGACCCGCGGAGCGATCGCGAGCGGAACAGGATGAGCCCCACGGCGCGGGCCTGTCCGGCCAGACCGGCGAACAGTGACGAGAGCAGTTTCACGGCAGTTGCACCCGGGCGACGTAAACCATCGTGCGGCCCTCGTGCGAGGAGTAGTAGCTGACCCAGAGCACGCCCTCGTGCCACACGAGGCCGGGGTAGCTGCAATCGCCGCCGCTGGGCAGCTTGAGGAACTCGGTCAGCTTGGCCTGCCCGGCATCCAGCCAGCACAGGGCGGTGCGGGCCCCGCCATCGTAGAGTCGGCCCGCGGCGACCAACCGTCCGTCGGGCAGCCGGAGCAGTTGCGGACCGCCGATACGCACGCCGAGGTCCTGCCAGGTCCAGTCGCGATACGGCGGGCGCGCCCGGCCGAGCTTGCCGGTGCCGGGTTGGCCGTCGCGACGGAGCAGGCACAGGCAGGTTCCGTCGGGCAGGAAGGCCAGGCCGCTCTCGTTGGGGTTCGGCTCGGAAAACAACGTGGGCACGAGCGTCTCGAAGGACTGGCCATCGCGGGTCGAGTAGAGCCGCACGAAACGTTCGCCGCCGGTGTCGTAGCCGATGCCGAGGGCGGAGGCGCCATTCCACGCGACCCGCCAAAGCCATACATCGGGATCGCCCACGGTCTGTTCCGCGGTCCAGTTCGTCCCGCTGTCCGAAAACCAGACCAGCGAACGATGTTTCACCGGCCCGGGCTGCGGCAGCGCCACCGCGCCATAGAGCATCAGGCGGCCCTCCGGCGTCACGGTGAGGTGCGGGTCACGGAGGTCGCCCATCGGGGAGGTCAGCCTAGCCCCTGAAGTCCAGTTGGTGCCGTCGGCGGAGGTCAGCACCCGGATCGCGCCGTCCGGCGAGACGTGGCCCTGGCCTTCGCGGAAGACGCACCACCAGCGTTCGCGCCAGCGCACCAGATCGGTGAAGGCGTTGTGCGGGGCCGCCTCACCGACGCGTTGCACCGAGAGGAGGCGGGGTTCCGCGGCGGCGGCGTTTGCGGTCAGCCACAGCAGGCCAAGCCAGACCGGGAGTTTCATGGATGGGCGGAAGGTTGCCAGCGTTGCGGGCGGGTGGCCACTGCCGGAATGGGGGGAAGCGGAACGGCGGCGGCGCGTTGCGGGCGGCGGGAACACCCGCGGCTTGACTGGCCGCGGCTTTGCCCGTAGCGCCACCGCGTGAATCCGAAATCCCACCGCGCCTCGTTGCTGGTGGCTGCCTTGCTGCTGGGTTGCCTGTGGTGGGTCCGGAGGCGTTCGACGGTCCCGGAATCTTTCCCGCAGAAGACAGGTCCTGTAGCAGTCGCCTCCAGCCGCACCCATCAGCCCGGGGCGGCGGAACCATTGGCCCCGGCCGCCGGGGACGTCTCCGCCGCGACCGCCTCGTCAGCGGCCGCAGCGGTTCCGGGCCGGCAGCGGGCGTTCCGGATGGTGCTGAACGGTGACGCCCTCGAACTCGAGGCGACCACGGAACTGCAGGGCGATTTCCGGCCCGCGCGGCGCGGCGCGATCTGGGCGCCCGGGCGTCTCTGCTGCCGCCTGCTCGACGCCGGCCAACGGGTGCTGGCGGAGGACACGGTGCCGGCGCCGGATTTCACCTGCACGGTGCTGGACGGCGGTGCCCCGCAACCGGTCCGGTTCACCGCCGATGGGCCTGTGGTCTTCCAAGTGCGGTTACCCGAAGTGCCCGCGGCCCGCGAACTGCGCGTCTATCGCCTCACCAGCTTCGCCGCACCCGCCGCGGGAGCAGAGCCGGCCGGCCGCCTGCTCGCCGCACTGGCATTGACGCCATGAAACCCTTCGCCGCACTGCTCCTGCTGCTTGCGCTGTTGGGCCGGCCGCTGGCCCAGTCGGCGCAGCTCATCACCGTATCGGAGGCGGGACCGCGGTCCGCGCGGATCAACATGGTGTTCCTCTCCGAAGGCTACACGGCGGCGGATCTGCCGAAGTTCGCCGGTCACGTGCAGTCGGTGGTGAACCTCCTGTTCGCCCGCGAGCCGTGGAAACCCTACCGCGCCTACTGCAACGTGTATCGGGTCGAGATCGCCTCGAACCAGAGCGGCTGCGACAACGGCGATGCCAGCGGTCCGGGCGGCCTGCGTGACACCTATTTCGGAACCGGCTTCAACAACCCGGGCGTCGTCCAGTTGCTGACGCTGTCGGGACAGGGCTCCAGCCGCGCGTTTTCGCTCCTGAACCAATGGGTGCCGGAATACGACGTGCCGATCGTGCTCGTGAACGACACGAAATACGGCGGCTCCGGCGGCCCGCTCGCGGTCGCGTCGGTCAATGCCTCCAGCGCCGCCATCGTGGAGCATGAACTCGGACATTCCTTCGCCGGGCTGGCGGACGAATACGATCTGCAGTTCGCGGGCTTCAATCCGTCCGAGATGCCGAACACCACCGCGCAGACCGACCGCAATCTGATCCGGTGGAAACATTGGATCGAGGCGGCCACGCCGATCCCGACGCCCGAGCTGGCGGCGAACGACGCGGTGGTCGGGCTGTTCGAGGGCTCGATGTATCGCACCAACGGCTGGTATCGCCCGCACAACAACTCGCTGATGCGGAACCTCAACCGTCCGGTCGGCGCGGTGAACCGCGAGCAGTTCATCCTGAACTTTTACCGGCGGGTGAGTGTGGTGGACGGGTTCGCGCCGGCCACCAACAGCCGGCCGGTGACCGGACCGGAAGCGCTCAGTTTTTCGGTGGAACCCAAAACTCCCGAGACCGCGCAGGGCGTCGGGATCGAGTGGCTGGTTGACGGGGTGGTGCAGGCCGGAGTCTCCGGGACCAACTGGACGGTGCCGGCCGCGCAACTGGGCAACGGCGACCACACGGTGACGGCCCGCGTCCGCGACCTGACCGCGTTCGTCCGCGCCGATCCGGCGAAACTGCTCGAGGATTCCGTGACGTGGAGTCTGAGCGTGTCCGGGCAGGCTCCGGATTCCCTGGCCGCCTGGCGGGCCGCCTACGGACCCGATGAAGCGACCCCGGCGGGCGACGGCGTGCCCAATCTGCTCAAGTATGCGCTGGGCTTGGATCCGTTGGCGGTGGCCGGGCGGACCAGCCTGCCCACGTTTGAGTGGAGCGGAGACTTTGCCGCCCTGCGGGTGCCACGCGCAGGCCGCCGCGAGGATGTGGAATATGTGGTCCAGTTCAGTTCCGACCTCGTGACGTGGGATTCCGGAGCCCCGGGTTCAGTCACGGTCGAGGACAGTCCGGCCCTGCTGCTGGTGCGGGATGCGGCTTCCGCGGTCGCCGGAGGCCAGCGGTTCCTCCGGTTGCTGGTCCGCCCTCGGGCGGACTGACCATGACTGCGTGTGATTCCCGGCAATGCCCTGTGGGCGGGTTGCCCTGCAACCCGTTCGGCTTACGGGGCAAGCCGCCCACAACTCGCCTTCACCCGATTTCGACTCAGGGCGCGGTCCCGTCGTCCACGAGCCGGAAAAACCGTGGTGCGGGAAGCTCCGTGAGCGCGCGCGTCCAGTTGAACTGCGGTTCGGTCACCGGGCGGCTCTCCAGACGGGTCCACACCTTGAAGTCCACACTGGTCTCCAGATGCACGGTCGTTTCCGGCACCGCCTCCGCCGTGAAGGTCAGGGACCCGTCGCCGGCCAGTTGGACGCTGCCGCTGACGATTCGCGGGGGACGTTCCAGTGCGAGGGTCAGCGTGAAGCGCCCGGAACTCGCCCCGTAAAGTCCGCCGTCGAGGGCGATCTGGTAGGTGGTTCCGGCGACGGCCTCAAACACGACCAGGCTCGACACATCGGCGAAGCTCTCGCCGCGGTTGTTGTTTCCGGCCACGCGGGTGAGCCCGGCGAGTTCGGATCCCGTGAACACGACCACGCGTGTGTCGAACGTGACGTCAGCCGTGCTGAGACGGACCCGGCCGTTGGTGGGCGCGGTCCAAGTCCACCAGACCGTCGCGCCCGCCGGCGGTTCGAGTGGCTGTCCCAGGCCGTCCACAAACGTGAGGCGCGGTTCCCCGGCGGCGTATTCGTCGGTGGCGTTGATGGTTGAGCCGGTGAAACGGGCGAAAAAGCCGGTGAGCGGGGCGCGGTTGGCGAAGGTGTCGTTCGCCGGCGGATCGCCCGGGAAAATGCCCAACTGGATGTCGCCGGACTGTCCGAAATAGCCGTCCACCGCGATGAGGTAACGGGTGCCGGCCGTGGCCTGAAAGGTCACCTGGCTCGCGAACACGCCGGGCTGTTCCGAGAAGTTGTCATTGGCCTTCACCTCGGTGAGCGCATCGAGGGCATCGCCGGTGTAGATCGCCAGCAGCGTGTTGAAGCTGCTGCCAGCCGTGCTGATGGCGACGAACCCGTTCGTCGGCGACGTCCACTCCCACCAGACCGACTGCCCGGAAGGCACGCTGGCGTGGGCCGCATCGCTGCCGGCCTCGGCGGTCGCATTGCGGTTGAAGCCGGTCGCGGTCACAGGAAAGCCCGTCAGCACAGTGCGGCGGGCGAAGTCGTCGTTCGGCGGTTCGGAGAAGGCGAGGTTCAGCGCCAGTTCGCCGGTGGCCCCGTCCCGGCCGTCCACGGCCAGGCGATAGACGGTTCCGGCCACAACCGGGAACTGGACTTCGCTGAAGCCGGCCTCGTCGGTGCCGGCCTGGCTCGCAATCGGCGTGAGACTGTCGAGGGCAGTGCCCATGTAAACGGCGAGCAGGGTCGCAAAGGAACTGCCGCGGGTGTCGAGCTTCAGCCGGCCATTCGCGGGGGCTGTCCAGGACCACCACACCGAAGTTCCGCCGGCGTTGCCGGTGTGCTGAGGTTCCCCCGCTTCGCGGGTCGCCCCGGCTGTGCGGGTGCGAATCGTGCCGCGGCGGTGCGGCAATGCTTCACCGGCGGCGAAGTTGTCATTGGTCGGAGCGCCGGCGATTTCGCCGAGGCGCACGATGAACGCATCGGAAATCCCGCCGGCAAACGTCGGCGCAAACGCGTCCGCGGTGGTCGGGAAATACGGCGGTAGGGCCGGCCGGTTGGCTTCACCGACGAGCCAGGCGCCGCCGCTGCCGTCGGTGACGAGGCCGTTGCCGTAGTCTTCGGTCTGTCCGCCCACGAGGGCCAGCCACAGCAGGCGCGAGCCGTCCGCGGCGAGTTTGGCGGCGAGCAGGTTGGCGTTGTTGGGGGCGGTGGAGACGGCTCCCGGCCAGGCGCTCGCGCCCGTGCTGGCCGAAAGAAGAATGTTGCCGGAGGAATCAAGGTCGAGGCCGGCGACCTCGGTGACCAGCGAGGTGCCTTCGATGAACTGGTCACCCACGAAATAGTTGCCCGCATACATGCCCGCCGAGGCGAATTCCAAGCCGCTGGAACCGACGTAGGTGCAGAACGTCAGGGCGTCGAGGTTGGCCGTGAACTTGGCGACGAAGAGGTCGTTGGCCCCCTGATAGGTGGACTGATAGGCCCCGGCGGTGGTGGGCAGGTTGGCCGAATCGCTGTAACCGAGCACGACCGGGTTGCCGTTGGTGTCGAGCCGGATCGCCGCTATGGACTCCGTGGCGTCACCCGACAGGAACGCCAGTTGCTCGATCACGCTGCCGTCCACGCTCAGGCGCGCGATGTAGGCGTTGGGAGAGATGCCTGCGGAGGTGCCATAGGAACGGACCGGTTCCGCCGGTTGGCTGGCAAAAGTGGGCGACGAACTGCGGCCGACCACCCAGACGCGGTTGTTGGCATCCAGCGTCAGGGCGGCGCCGGATTCCGACCGGACTCCGCCCAGATAGGTGGCGTAGCGGACGGACTGGCCGTCGGGAGCGAGGGCGGCGACAAAGGCATCGTAATTTCCGCCGATCGCCGTCTGGGCCGCGCCGGCCGTGGCCGGGAAGTTGGTCGAACTGGTCCAGCCGGCGACATACGCGACCCCGGTGGCATCCACCGCGATGCTGCGGCCGATTTCGAGATCCCGACCGCCGAGGTAAGTCGCGTAGGAAATGGCAGTGCCCGCCGGATTCACCTTCACGACAAACGCGTCGAACGCGCCGCCGAACTCGGCTTGGGCGGAGCTGTTGCCGGGCAGTGAGCCGCCCGTTTCGCCGGTCAGGTAGGCGCTGCCGTCGGTGCCCACGGCAATCGCCCGGGCGGAAATGCCCCCGATGAAGGTCGTGCCCAGCCGGGTGCGGCCGTCGGCGGACAACCGCGTGATGAACGTGCCGTAGCCGTTGGTCTGGGTGCCGATGATGTCCGTGGCCGGGAAGGTCGCGGAACTCGTCTGACCGAGCACGTAGAGCACACCGCCGGGACCGCGGGCTACAGCCAGGCCGGCATCGGTCACGTAGTCCGGCCCGGTGCCGCCGAAATAGGTCGAGTGCAGGAGGGCCGGGGCCGGCACCGGCTGGGCAAGGAGACGCACGGCCAGCAGGGCGAGCAGGAACAGGAGTCGGGTAGGGTTCATGGCGGAAGGCGGACAGCCGCGCGACGAGCGGGCCACGCACACGGACCTTCTGCAATGGCAAAGGCCGCGTGCCGGCCGGACTTTCCGCTTTCCAGCCCGGCGCGCCCGCGGGTTCCCTTCCCGCATGCAGATTCAGACCGGCATCATCACCATTTCCGACCGCGCTTCCCGGGGCGAATACGACGACCTCGGCGGACCGGCGCTGAAGACCGCGGCCGAAGGCTACGGCTGGAAGGTGGTCGGAGAACGGCTGGTGCCGGACGAGAAGCGGGACATCCAACGGGCGATCCGCGAGCTCATCAACCACGGCTGCCAGCTGGTGCTGACCACCGGCGGCACCGGCGTGGCGCTGCGGGACGTGACCCCCGAAGCCGTGCTGGAGATTGCCGTCCGGGAGATTCCCGGTTTCGGCGAGGCGATGCGGATGAAGTCACTGGCGATCACGCCCAACGCGATCCTGTCCCGCGGCCTCGCGGCCGTCGTGGACACCACGATGGTGCTCTGTCTGCCCGGGAAACCGGCGGGTGCGGTCGAATGCCTTGGGTTCGTCGTGGGCGCCATTCCGCACGCGGTGAAGGTGCTCCAGAAACTGCCGACGAGCTGCTAAGCGGCCGGAGCGATGGACCTTCCCGCAGCGACCGCCTCGGCGGCATCCACGGCGGCGCCCGTGACCGCGCGCCAGTCGAGTTCGCGGGCCACCCGCTGACTGGCGCGCAGACCGGCCTCGCGACGCTGGGCGGCCGGTGTGTCGAGCACGGCAAGCAGTTCATGCCCGAAGGATTCGCCGTCGAACTGGGAAAACCGCAGCGCCGGTTCGCCCGCAAAGTAGCGGCTCAAGTTCTCCAGGGGCGTGCTGACGACGGCGAGCCCGCAGCCGAGATACTCGACCGCCTTGGCCACGAAGGCGCAGTGGGTGCCATTGGATTCCTCGTAGGGCACAATGCCCACGTCGGCGCTCTGGAGCTGCCGGGCGACCTCCGCATAAGGCACGAAGCCGGGCAGTTCCAGCTTCACCGCCGGCACGGCGTTCCGGACCTCCGCGACGAAGCGGTTCAGCGCCGGAGTTTCGCGGCCGACGAAGCGGAACACCGTCTGCGGTCGGGTTCGGGCCACCTGGATCACGGCGGTCCGGGCAATGGCACCGAGATGATGCTGGTCGAACGAGCCGTGCATCACCACGACCCCGGGCGAACTGGCCGGCGTCCCCTCGGCCGGACGGAACAAGGCCGAGTCGTAGCCGTATTGGATCGGGCGGATGCGTTCGCGCGGAAAGCCGGTGGCGGCGAACCGTTCCGCCAGCGGCGTGGAGACGGTGAGCACGCCCTCGACCTCGTAGCGGCGCGGGAGGCCCAGTTCATACCGGGTCAGGGCCCGGACAACAGGTCGGGGCATGACCCAGTTCGGCCACGTCTCCATGAAGCCTGTGAGGTAATCGAGGAAGTTGAGCAGCACAGGCACGCCCAGTTCCCGGCGGAGCTTTCCGGCCGCCACGGCCGAGATCGTGTGCTGCGCGAACAGGAGGTCGAACGCGAAGGCTTCCCGGCGCCCGCGCTGGTCCGACAACAGCTTGCGCCGCACTTGGGCGGCGAGGGCGGAGGGATAGAGCAGATACTTCAGGTTGCGCAGCCGGGTGTAGCGGCCCATTTCCCACTTCGTGAACGGATGGATCGCCAGGTGCATCCGGCCCGCGATCACGCCCGAATCCGGGAACTGCGGGCAGAACAGGTGAACCGAATGGCCGCGCCGGGCGAATTCCTCGACCAGATACACCGCCTCCGCCGAACCGCCTCCGCTGGGAGGGAAAAACGGTTCGTGGGTCAGCAGGGCGATGCGCATGTGGCTACAAGGGACAGGTCCGGATGCTCAAAAGCGAGACCTCATTGCCGGGGGCGGATGGATTTGCCGTTCAGGGCAGGCCCCGCAGGAACTTCTCCAGCACGGCTGTGCCGCGTTCGAGGCTTGCGATGCTGATCCACTCGTCGCTGGTGTGGGCCTGCGCGATGTCGCCCGGGCCGAAGACCACGCTGGGCGTCCCGCCTTCCGCCAGCGGAGCGGCGTCGCAGAAATAATGCACCCCACGCGTGCGCGCCCGGCCGGCGGCCCGGCACAGGTCGCGGACCAGCGGCAGCCCGGGGTCCGTTTCCAGCGGATGGCAGGGGGAGAGTCGGAGATTGTTGAACGTCGCCCGCAGCCCCCGGGCCCGGAGCAGCCGCGTGATCTCGCGCCGCACACCAGCTTCGGATTCGCCCGGCAGCGTGCGGCGATCGATGGAGATGACGCACTCGTTGGGCACGATGTTGGGCTGCGTGCCGCCGGCGATCGCGCCGACATTGATCGTCGGACTGCCCAGCAGCGGATGCGACCGGCGGTTCAGTTCCGCGCGGTAATCGGTCTCCAGGGCTTCCACCACCCGGGCCATGGCGTGCACCGCGTTGCGGCCGAGCTGCGGTGTGGCGCCGTGGGCGCTGCGGCCGGAGGTTTTCAGCTGCAGCCAGACGTCGCCCTTGTGCGCGGTGATGACCTCCAGGCGGGTGGGCTCGCCCACGATGGCAAGGTCGCCGCGTTCCCCGTGCGTGGCGTAGTGGCGCGACCCCAGCTGGCCGTTCTCCTCGTCCACGAGTCCCAGGAACAGGACTTCGGTCTCCGCCGGCCGCGGCCCCTTCGCCGCCACGTTGAGCACGGCGGAAAGCATCGCGGCAACGCAGCCCTTGGTGTCGCACGCGCCGCGGCCGTGGATGCGGCCGCCCGCCAGGCGCGGGTGCAGCAGGGTTTCGAGCGCGGGCAGGCCCACGGTGTCCAGATGCGGGGCCAACAAGACCCGTTGTCGCGCCGGGCGGGGCGGGGAAAGGCGGAGCAACACGTTGCGCCGGCCTGGAGCGACGTCCTGAAATTCCGCGGCGAGTCCGCCCTTGCGGCCAAGTTCCGCGACAAACTGTCCGACCTGTGCTTCGCCAGCCCGCGGGTCACCCGCCGGGAGAAAGGCAGGGTTCACGCTGGGAATCGCGATGAGATCCAGCAGGCGTTGGACGGGAGCGGAGCGGGCGGCCACGCCCGAAGGTTACGGTCTTGCCCGGCAGTTGGGAAGGCCGGCGGCCTCCATTGAGAGGGCAGAGGGAATTCTTTGTCGTGTCTGCCGGTCGCCAACCAGAGCGCTGCCGGCATCCTGCCGGCAGGAGCCGGCACTGTTGCGGGATCAATTGCCCCAGGGGCTGCGGATCGGGCCTTTGGCTATGGCCGCAGGCCACTGCACCCGGGTGGGCTTTCGCCCCGAGCCACTGGCCCGATCCGTCCACCTCATCCAGGCTCGTGGCCGCCTGGAGCCGCCGCTGCCGGCACGCCTGTGAGGCGCCGGCGTTATTTGCTGCCCGGCTTGGTGGCGGGGATCGCCGCGAGGTCGGCCGGCAGGGCGTCGGGGGCAAAGGTCTCCACGTTCAGCGCAATCAGGCTGAACATCGGCACGCCCAAGTCCACGGTGCCGTTGGAACGGTCCACGACCATCGCCACGCCGGGGACCACCCCGCCGAGCTCGCGCACGATGGCGATGGTTTCCGCCACGCGGCCGCCCTTGGTGACCACATCCTCGACGACGAGGCAGCGTTCACCGGGAGCGATCCTGAAGCCGCGGCGCAGGACCAGTTTGCCGTCCTCCTTTTCGGCGAAGATGAAGCGCAGGCCGAGTTGCCGGGCGACTTCCTGGCCGATGACGAGTCCGCCCATGGCCGGCGAAATCACGGTCGTGGCGCCCAGCGAGCGGGTTTTCGCCGCGAGGGCGGCCCCGAAACGCTCGACGATCGGCATCTGCTGGAGCGCCAGGGCGCATTGGAAGAACTGCCGGCTGTGCAGGCCGCTGCGGAGCACGAAATGGCCTTCCAGCAGGGCACCGGTGGAACGGAACAGGTCCAGAGCTTCTTGAGTCGTCACGCCGGGCAAGGTGCCGAGTTCGCCGGGGGACGAACAAGCCCGTTTCCGAGTCGGTGGCGCGTCCATGGAATGGGCTGCGTCCCGAAAGCTTGCTCGACCGGGTTGGGCCGTTAGCGTCCCGGCAGTCATGACTTCCCGCTCTCTTCACCGTCTGCTGGCCGGGTTGGCGTTGCTGCCCCTGGCCGGCGCCGAGCCGCTGCCCGAAAATCTCCGCGAACCCGTGTCCGTCGTGCGTTCCGTCGGACGGGAAGGCCGCGGCAACGTGGCCGCGGCCGCGGCGTGGCAGAAGCTGGCGGCGGCCGAGGCCCGGAGCCTGCCGGCGCTGCTCGCCGCCATGGATGGGGCAAACGACTACGCGCTCAACTGGCTGCGGGGCGCGATCGAGACCGTCGCCGACCGGCATCGGGCGGCCCTGGGCGGCACGGTGTCGGAGTTGGAACGGTTCATCGGCGACACCGGCCACAGTCCGCGGGCCCGTCGCCTGGCCTTCGAGCTCGTCTCCCGGGCCGACGCGGCGCGGGCGGCGACCTTGCTGCCGGGCTTCCTGAACGATCCCGGCAACGAGCTGCGCCGCGCGGCGGTGCAACAGCTTTCAGACAGTGCCTCCGCCAAGGCCAAGGCCGGCGAAAAGGCGGCCGCCGTGGCGGATTTCCAGAAGGCGTTGGCCGCGGCCCGGGAAGCCGACCAGATCGAGGGCATCGCGAAGCAACTGACCGATCTCGGCGAGAAGGTGGACCTGCAGAAGACCTTCGGCTGGGTGACCCGCTGGAAGCTGATCGGCCCGTTCGACAACGCGGGCGGGGCCGGCTTTGACCGCGTCTTTGCCCCCGAGCAGGGCGTGGATTTCGCGGCCCAGGCGGAGGGGATGAAGGGCCCGGTGGCGTGGCGCGATTTCGAGTCGAAGAGCGACTACGGCCTCGTGGATTTCAACCAGCCGTTCACCTCGTTGAAGAGCGTCACCGGTTACGCGGCCGCTGAGTTTTGGTCGGATACTGCCCGCCTGGTGGAAGTGCGCTTGGGCTGCAAGAACGGCTGGAAAGTCTGGCTGAACGGGAAGTTCCTGTTCGGCCGCGACGAATACCACCGCGGCGTCGAGATCGACCAATACCGCCTCACCGCGCAGCTTCAGCCGGGCCGCAACGTGATCCTGGTGAAGTGCCTCCAGAACGAGCAGACCGAGGACTGGACGAAGGAATGGGAGTTCCAGCTCCGCCTCACCGATGCCCAGGGCACCCCCATCGTCTCCACCAAGTGAACCGCCTTTCTGAATTTGTCATGAACCCGACCGCAAATCTTCGCCCAACTTCCCGGAACCGCTGGCTGCCTGCGGCTACCGTAGCTCTGGCCCTGATCGCTCACGCGGACAATTGGACCCAGTGGCGTGGTCCGCTGGGCAACGGCGTGGCGCCGGACGTCAAACTGCCGAGCAAGCTCGATGCCCAGTCCATCGCGTGGGCGATTGATCTTCCGGGGCGCGGCCTGTCGTCGCCGATCATTGTGGGCGAACGGGTCTTCCTGAGCGCGACGAGCGGGGCCCGCCAGGACCGCCTGCACGTGCTCTGCTTCAACCTCGCCGACGGCTCGCTGCGCTGGGAGAGACAGTTCTGGGCCACGGGCCGCACGATGACGCACGAGAAGATCGGTGGCGCCGCCCCGACTCCGGCCAGCGACGGCGAGCGGATCTACGCGCTCTATTCCTCCAACGACTGTGTGGCCCTGGATCTCGACGGCAACCTCGTCTGGTTCCGCGGGCTGGGCCGGGACTATCCGAACGCCAGCAATTCGCTCGGCATGTCCTCCTCGCTGGTGGTGGCCGAGGGCGTGCTGGTGGCCCAGGTGGAGAACGACAGCGAGTCGTTCACGGCCGGCCTCGACGCGAAGACCGGCGAGAACCGCTGGAAACTTGACCGGCCCAAGAAGGCGAACTGGACCTCGCCCTCGCTGTTCAAGGGGGAAGGCGGGAAGACGCTCGTGGCGTTGCAGTCGTCCAAGGGCCTCGCGGCCGTGGATGTCCGCACCGGTGCGGTGGTGTGGAACTACGGCGAGGGCGCCTCCACGGTTCCTTCCACGACCATTGCCGAAGGCAAGCTGTATGTGCCGTCCAACGGGCTCACGGTGCTCGAACCCGGCGCCGGCGAAACGCCAAAACAAGTCTGGCGCTCGCCGCAGTTGCGCCCGGGCACGTCCAGTCCGCTCGTGCTGGGCGGCCGGGTGTTCGCGCTCAACGACGGCGGCATCCTGAGCTGCGGCGACGCGGCGGACGGCAAACGCCTCTGGCAACTGCGCCTCAAGGGCCCGTTCAGCTCCACGCCGGTCGCCGCCGGCGGCTTCCTCTACTGCGTCAACGAGAAGGGCCTGCTGCAGGTCGTGGACCCGAGCCTGCCCGAAGGCGGGGTGGTCAGTGAGCTGGATCTCGGGCAGGAAGTGCTGGGCACTCCATCGGTCGCGGGCGGATCACTCTTGGTCCGCAGCGACCGGAAACTGTGGCGAATCGGTCGGCCCAGTGCGCTCTAGCCGGGGGGCGGTGGCTGGCAGCTCACGGCACGAATGTGTGCGTGGAGGCGGACTTCCCCGCCGACCCCGCCGACCTCGCCGTCGCGGAAGTCGATCCCGGCCAACTGACGCTGGCGTTCCAGAGCCTCGCGCTGAGCTCGGTGCAGGCGACGAAGGGGCAGGGGCGCATCACCCTGACGGGACGCAATGCGCCCGTGGGCGCGGCCGGCTGGCCGCGCTGCGCGGCGACGCCATTTGCCTGACCGTGCGTGACCAGGGACCCGGACTGGGCGCTCCCGCGCCCGAGCCTCTGTCCGAACCTTACTTCACCACCCGTAAGGCTGCCTCCGAACTCGGGCTCACCACCGCCTTTCACAACGTGCGCCGCCACGGCGGACTGCTAGCGCTGAATTCATCGCCCGGCGAGGTTGCCGCCGTTTCCGTCTGGCTTTCGGCGACCGCGAAGGCTCGAGGCCCCAGCCCGGTTCCACCGCTGCCGGGTGGCGGCTTGATCCGGGGCGCCTGCTGATCATGGACGACAATTGGGCGGTCCAGCACATCGCCGTCCTGGTGGCCCGCCGCGCGGGACTGGAGGTCTCGGCCGCCGGCCGCGGCGGGGAGGCGTTTGACCTGTATGCGCAGGCGTTGGCCGAAGGCCGGCCGTTTTCGGCGGTGATTCCCGACCTCGTGATTGCCGGCGGCGGTGCCGGCCGCCGGCCTCTGCGTATGACCGGGGCAATCCGCGGCTCCGCCTGCCCGCGGCTTCAAACATCCGACAGGCGTCCGGTGGAGTCCCCGAAGCGTTCGAGGCGGTCGAGACCCATGCGGTCGGCGAGGCTCAGATACAGGTTGGCCAAGGGTCTTGAACCGTGCTGGACGACGCGGCCCGGAGTCAGCGTCCCGCCGCCGCCGCCGGCCAGGAGCACGGGCAGATTCGAGTGGGTGTGCCGGTTGCCGTCCGCATTGCCACTGCCATAGACGATCATCGAATTGTGGAGCAATGAATGGCCATCGACATCCTTCACAGCCTCCAGCTTCTGGAGCAGCCGGGCAAACTGGGACACATACCAACGGTCAATCTGGGCCACCTTTTGGATCCACTCCGGCCGGTTCTGGTGATGCGTGAGGTCGTGATGTCCCTCGGCGATGCCGATCTCGCTGAACGAGCGGTTGCTGCCGTCGTAAGAAAGCTGCAGGGAAGCCACGCGCGTCGTGTCGGTCTGCAAGGCCAGCACCAGGAGGTCATTCATCAGCTGGATGTGTTCGCTGTGGGTTCCGGGCACTCCTGCCGGCGTGTCCATGTCCGGCTCCCGCACGTCGCGAAAGCGCTCGGCGCGCGCGATCCGCCGTTCCACCTCCCGCACGCCGGTGAGATACTGGTCGAGCTTCTCGCGGTCCCGGGCATCCAGTCGCTGCTGCAAGGCGCGGGCGTCCTCCAGAACGAAGTCCAGCACCGACCTTTGCTCCTGCTGCCGCCGCCGGAGATTGGCCGTCCGCTCGCCCGGACCACCGGCGCCGAACAATCGCTCGAAAACCAGGCGCGGGTTGTTCTCCGCGGTCATCGGGGTGGTGGCGTTGCGCCAAGAGATGTTGAACTGATATGCGCACGAGTATCCGGCGTCGCACCCCGACGATTTCCGGATGTGATCACAGGTCAGCTCCAGCGAGGGAATCCGAGTGAAGGATCCCACCTCGCTGGCGATGAGCTGGTCAATGGACGTGCCCGCACGGAGTTCGGTGGAGCTCTTCCGCAGGCGGACACAGGTCAGGAAGGTGCCGTTGCCGCGCGCATGGTCGCCGGCGCCGTCGGGACCGGGATTGGCGGTGAGATTGTCGATGCCCTTGAGGATCTGAACATGGCGGCGGACCGTATCCAGCGGTTCCAGCGTGCGGCTGAGTTCCGAAGGGCTGGCGCCAGCTCCCTCCGCCGGCCACCACTCGGAGGGGATGGCGCCGTTGGGGAAATAGAGGAAGACCGACCTCAGGGGTGCGCCGGTGGCGGTGGTGGCGCGGGCGGCTGCCTTGACCTGGCCAGATGCCGCGGCGACACCGGGCATGGAAACAAGTGCCGGCAGCGCAATACCCGCGCCGAGCCCGCGGAGGAACCGCCGCCGGTTGATCTGAAACGGACGCTGAAGGGCCGAGGGGTCGGGGTGCATGGGATTCATGGTTGGCAGAGGTTCATTTCGGGGTGACGGGGGCGGAAGGATCGGCGGTCACGGCCTCGTCGTGTGATGGCCCGCGGCGCCGTTTCTGGAAAGGGGCGGATTCGACCACACCGAGCAGCAGCTCCGAGGCCCGGCCTTCGCCGGCCTCGAGCCGGGCCACAATCTGGTCCACGGTCTCAACATCGTGGTATTCCATGCCGCGTCCGAGGGCGTATGTCAGCAGTTTGCCGGTGAGGGTCTGGTAGAAGTCGGATCGATGTCGCGTGACCAGAAGGCGCTTCAACTCGCGCACGCCGGAGAAGGCCCCGCTGCCGGCGAGCGTGCCGGCGGCATCGATACGGACTCCGCGTTCCTGGTCGCGCCACAGGCCCAGGGCGTTGAAGTTCTCGAGGGCAAGCCCGGGCGGATCCATCCGGTCGTGGCACGAACTGCAGAGCGGCTTCTCGCGATGCAGGGCGAGCGACTCGCGCAGGGTCAGCTCGCGGTCCTTGACGGAACGGGTGGCTTCCTCGAGGGAGGGAACGTCCGGTGGTGCCGGCGGCGGCGGGGTTCCGAGCACGTTCTCCAACACGAACAGGCCACGCTTCACCGGAGAGGTCCGGGTGGGGTTGGAGGTCACCACCAGGACGGTTCCCTGCGTCAGCAGGCCGCCGCGCGGGCTGTCGGGCGGGAGCTGGACCCGGACCATCTCGTTGCCCACGACGGCGAGGTTGGTCAGTCCATAGTGCCGCGCCAGGGGTTCATTGAGGAACGTGTAGTCGGCGTCGAGCAGCTCGAGCACGCTGCGGTCTTGGCGGAAGATGTGTTCGAAGACCTTTTCCGTCTCGCGGCGCATCGCCCGCCGGACTTCGGTGGACAGATCCGCGCGCAGAGGTTGGCTGGAACGCCGGGCCAGCACTGCACGCAGTTCATCCAGCTCGCGCCGTTCCTCCGCCGACAACGTCTCATACCCTCGGTCGCGCAACTCCCGCGACCGCGCGCGCTGGCGGTCGAGCACGGGATCCGGCGGGTCTTCGCGTGTCAGGACCGCGCGGACCTGGATGTCAATGGACTCCACGTCGCGGGCCTGGAGCCACTGGCCGGGGAAGTTCCGCATGAGAGCCTCCGACTTCGGATCGGCCAGCATCCGGCGCATCTGGCCGGCCAATTGGGACCGCAACCGGCCGGCTGCCGCGAGCGCGCGCAGTTCGTCGTCGGGCATGGAGGACCACAGGAAATACGACAGCCGCGAAGCGAGGGAATGCTCGTCAATCCAAGGATGGCCGGATCCGGAGGCGTCGGGTGCGACAGCCTCCTCCCGGAACAGGAATCGCGGCGAGGCCAGGACGGCGATCATCGCCTGGGCAATGCCCGCCTCGAAACTCTTGCCGGGCTGGGAAGCGGTGGCGGTCGCCAGGGCCACCAACCGATCCACGGTTCCGGTGTCCACCGGACGCCGGAATGCGCGGCTGGCGAACGACTCCAGCAACTCGCGGGCGTAGGTTGTCCGCTCCGGGGGATCGGCCGGGACCTCGCGCGGGAAGAAGCGCGTGTAGTTCGGCGGACGGACGAACCGGGCGGGGTCCAGCGGGCCGCGCAGGGTGACGGAGTTGATGCGGAATCCCAGCGCCCGCACCCGTTTTTCGCCCGGAGTGAGGGGCTCGACTTCGAGCGTCAATCCCCGGTCCTCCGCCGACAGCTCATGCTCGAACTCGATTCGGAACGGCCGGTTCCCCTCCCGGTTGAAGTCACGCCGGAACAATTCACGGACTCCGGCGCGGAGGATCAGGCGCGCCCGGTTGTAGTCGTTCTGGCCATCCACATATCGCTCCGTCGTATCCAGGGCGAGGGTCACCTGGAAGCGGCCGGATCCCGCTGGCTCCATCTCCGCCGTCGCACGTTGAGCCTCGTAAAACGAAAGCGTGATCGACTCCTCGGCCACCGGGGCGCGGGCGGCGCCCTCCACGCGGAACCGGGCTCCGGTCACGACCTGTTCCACCGGCGCCCGCGAAGTTGTCGGCACCGCGCGTCCGACAATCTCCGATGCGGCCCCCAGATGCTTTTCGATGAGGGTCGGGGAAATTGTCAGGACATCCGAAAGGTTGTCGAATCAATGTCCGGTGTCGTCCGGCGGAAACTCCCGCTCCGTGTCGAAATCGACCCCCATCAGGTCGCGGATGGTGTTGCGGTATTCGGTCCGGTTGAGCCGTCGGACGGTGATCCGGCCCGGATCGGGATCGGCCGGGTTCGATCGGAAGACGGCGGTCTTGATCCAGGACTCGAGCTGTTGCCGCTGCGCGGCCGTGGGTTGCGGCTTCTTCGGCGGGGGCATGAGCCCGGCCCGGAGGTTGCGAAGCGCCCGGAGCCACAGATCGGTGTCTCCCACCCTCGCTGTGTGCGAGGCGAATCGATCCAACGTCACCCCACCCTTGTCCATGCCGTCTCCGTGGCAATCGAAGCAATGTTGTCGGAGGATAGGGAGGATGGTGGAGTCATATTCCTCCGGCGCCGGTGCGGCTGGCGGTTCCCCGCGCGCGACAGAAAGACCGATGCCGGCCAGCGCGATGATCCGGAGCAAAACCGGCCGCCACGAACCAGCGACCGCGCCGGATGGGCGGGCCGGATCGAAAGAAAACCGACAGCGGGCGGAAGGCTTCATTTGTAGGGCTTGGGAGGCGGTTGGGACAGGGACGCAGCGGTATCCTTGGCCGCCTTGGTCTCCACACCCGGCTTATCGAGAAAGCCGAGGTCCCGGAACCATTCGATGAAGCGATCCTGCCAGGTTCCCAGGGGGATGCCGCGGCGGTCGGTCAGGCCTCCGCTCATCCGGGAACCGTCCGGCAGGGGATCCCCCGGGTGGCGTCCGTTGCCGTAGATGTGCAGCTCCACGTTGGGAATTCCGGCGTTCAGCATCGCCATCAGGTATTCGCCCGCCCACAGCGCATGGATGCGATCCCCCGATCCCCCGCTCATCAGGAAGGCCGGCGGCGCACGACGTGGCACGACCGGATGGCCGCCCCGTGCGAAGGGCGTGGGGCCGGGGTAGATCACGCCCACGAAGTCCGGCCGGCAGGAGATCCCCGCCAGCGGATCCCCCGGCACCGAGTTGGTCCGGTCGAACTCCTCGAAGAACACCGCCGTCGGGGTCGCCAGTTCCGCGCCGGCGGAGAATCCCATGATGCCGATCCGTTGGGGATCGAGGTTCCACGCGGTGGCATGGGCGCGCACCCAGCGGATGGCCTGGACGGCGTCCCGGATGGCGTCCTGCTGGACATCGTAACCGTCCGCCCGGAGCCGGTTGCGGAGGATGACGGTGTTGACCCCGTAGTTGAAAAAGAATGGAACGAAGTCAGCGGCCTCCGTCCCGACGTTGAGCGTGCGATGCCCGCCGCCGGCCACGAGGATCACCGCCGCGCCCGAGTTGTTCCCCGCTTCAACCGGATGGAACTCGATGGAGGGGTTGTGGATGTTGGTGATCCACGAGATCCGACCCGGCACGACCCGGCTGATCTGATAGTGCTCCGCCTCGTGGGCGCGGGAGGCGTTGAGGTGCGGCGAACCGGGCGGGTAGAGCGGCAGGACGATGCCGCCTGGCAGGATTGGTTGCGGGGCGTAGGGGGCGTCGTTGGTTGGCCCCGGCTTAGGAATCCCGAGAGCCGCGGGCGGCGGCGGAAGGGATTGGGCTGTTGCCCGGGCGAAAGCCACGAGAAGGATGACCCACGCGAGGGCCATCCATCCAATCGGGCGGGAACGTGCAGGGTTCATGCGTCTACTTCAAAGGCCGGACCTCAACCTCATCCACCAGAAAATCCACGCCGGGAGCCGGTCCCTCTAGGAACAGATCCACGAACGTGAGCGTCCCGGAGGGTTTCAAGGTGAACCGGCCCCGGATGTCGGACCAGGCACCTGCATCGGCACGCCCCCGCGCCCCCGTGAGGTAATGGGTTCCTTCCGCGTCGTCGTAGCGAAGGGTGACCTGCACCGGCTGCGAGGGGCCCTCCACGATGCGGACCCGGGCCGCACATTCGAAGTGCCGGGCGGACTGCATGGCCTCGACGGGCACATGCTGGATCGGGCCCGCATATGGGGCGAGCCGTCCCGCGACGCGGACGGCCGCCTGGCCGGAGAAGACTGGCGCGGGGGTGGTGCTGAGCTCCCCCTTGTTCTCGCCCCAGTGTTCCAGGCCGTCCTCAAAACCGGCATTGCGGACCAGATTGATGCCGGGCGATCCGGCATCTGCCCCACCCGATCGCAGGACCCTGAACGTGGCGAAGCCCCCCGGAATCAGCAGCACAGCCACCGAGATCGCGATCCACGCCCCGGGGGCTTTCACCAGTGTCCCCACCCCGCCCACCGTCACCGCAGCACACCCGCCCGGTCCGGACGCGAGGGCGGCGGCCGATACGCTCGCCGCCAGGCCAGGAGAAGCCGCCTGGAGGGCATGGGAAGCGAGGGAGGAGGCGAGGACGACGACGGACACGGTCACCCCGCGCCGCAGGAGGAACTCCTGTAGTCGCTTGAGCGCGCGGCTCACCCGTTTCTGCGCCGTGTCCTCGCTCAGGCCCAGCGCCACCCCCACTTCGCGCAGGCTCCGGTTCTCGAGGTAGCGCAGGACGATCGCGTCCTGATCCGCCGGGCTGAGCCGGCTCATGCCCTCTTCGAGCAATGGCGCGACGGAGGACCAGACCGAAGGTTCAGGGGCATTGGCTTCCAAAAGGTCCATGGCAGTTCGTTCCCGGGCGCGGCGGCTGGTTTCGGCGCGAATCAGGTCCAGGGCCGTGCAGTAGGTGCGACGGTATAACCATCCGTTGAGGAGGGTGATGCGCTGATGGTCACGGGCGTGACGCGCCAGCTGGGAGAAGACGAGTTGCACCACGTCCCGGGCTTGATCCGCGTCCGGAACGATCCGGACCGCGGTGGAATACACGAGGTCCACATGACGTTCGACCAGCTCGGCAAAGGCTTCCTCCGAGTGGTGTTCCGCATAGGCCCGGAGGAGTTCGAGGTCATCCATGGGAGTTCCCGGATCCAGACCGGTTGGGCGCCCGCAATCCGCCGCGGGACACACGGAGTCCCAGCCCGGGAACCGGAGCGATACGTGGGCGACGGACCTGATGAAGGACGGACATGGTGACAATCGATTAAACGAAGCCGGTCCCCGATTTCCGACAAATTTTTCCGCCCAGACCCAGCCCCGGGCGTCTTGAAGCCGTGGTCAGGCGTTCGTTCGGCCCAGCGAACCCGCCTTCCTTCCGGGTCAGTCGAAGGGGCTCCACCAAAACTCTGTGCCGACTGTGGAGCCGAATCCGTTTGCCTCACCCAAGCGTGTTGCTGGCCCACGCCGCCACTGCCGGCAAGAAGCCGGCAGCAATTTTCTCCCGCCTGCACCTCGGCCCGCCGGCCGAGCGTTTCCCCAAGGCTTGCTGTGGGCCAATCTCCCATAGGCTGGCCCCAATGAGACGACGGACCGCAGGCTTCCCACCGCCCTTCTTCCCGGTTTACAGGGCGCGACGGTCTTTTAGTTTTTCCGCCCTATGTCACTCCGTCTTGGCGACCTTGCTCCCGATTTCTCCGCGGCCACCACCGAGGGCCCGATCCAGTTCCACCAGTGGCTCGGCGACAGTTGGGGCGTGCTCTTCTCCCATCCCGCGGACTACACCCCGGTCTGCACCACCGAGCTGGGCATGCTCGCCAAGCTCAAGGGCGAGTTCACCAAGCGCAACGTAAAGGTCGCAGCCGTCAGCGTGGATCCGCTCGACGCGCACCACGGCTGGTCCAAGGACATCAACGAGACCCAGAGCTGCACGGTCAACTTCCCCATCATCGCCGATCCGGACCGCACCGTCGCCTCGCTTTACGACATGATCCACCCGAACGCGGACGACAAGTTCACCGTCCGCTCCGTGTTCATCATCGGGCCCGACAAGAAGGTGAAGCTGATCATCACCTACCCCGCCTCGACCGGCCGCAACTTTGCCGAACTGCTGCGCGTGCTCGACTCGCTCCAGCTCACCGCGAAGTTTCGCGTCGCCACGCCGGCCGACTGGAAGGACGGCGAGGACTGCATCATCACGCCCGCAGTGAAGGACGACGAGGCGGCCACGCTGTTCCCGAAGGGCATCCGCCGGGTGAAACCCTATCTCCGCTACACGCCGCAGCCCAACCGCTGAACCCACGGCGCTGCTGGCGTGGGGGCGTCCTGAAAGCGGGGCGCGGACAACGCGAAGCGATGCCCGGCAGGAGCGCCAGCTTTTCGGTCACCGGAAGGTGAGGGATGCTGCCAGGTCTTGAGGTGCTGTTCGGCGACCTCTGCGTCGTGCGTTGATCAGCGCCAGAGGCGCCCGCGGCATTTGGGCCCGCTGGGCGGCGGGGCGGTCTTCACTTCGACCGGCGCTGAATTTTCACCGCCACCTCGCCGAGCTCGAAGGGGGCTTCCGGATTGGTGGGTTCTGCGGCCGGGATGACCACGGCCGTGGACGGCACATATCCCCGCCACGGGGCGCTTTGGTCGCGCCAGGGATCGTTGCGGGGTGCTTCCTCGGGCAGCGCGTTGAGCCAGAATTCGTAGTCGCCTGGCACCACGCCCCGGACGGTGAACCTGCCGTCAGACGCGACCTCCACATCGTGCCGCGCCCATTGCCGGAACCACGCGGAACCCGCCGCCGACTGGTGCCAGGCGACCAGCCAGAGTTGCCGGGCTTCTTCGCTCAGTCCGGCGGGCGGCTGCGGGCCGGGGAGTTTTCGGGTAAAGGCCGACAGCGTGACCATCCGGCGCCAGTCGCCGAGGACGGGCTCGGATGGCTTGAGCTGTCCCACGACGGTCCGCCCGGCCGGATCCAATTGCCCCATGACCACATTGGTCACCTGACCGGCGGTGACGGAAGCGAGGGTTTGCCCCGTGAACGGCTGGCCCACGCCCGGATTCTGGTAGAGCAGAAAGTCGCCGGCCGGCACGCCCTCGATCCGAAAGGCTCCGGTCGCGTCGGTCTGGGCGGAAAAGGCGGCCACATCAAGCGCCACCGCGCCGCGGTAGTGGGCGTAGCTCTGGTCCAGCAGCAGCACGCTGCGGCCGGCCAGCGGTTGCCCGTCGCGCAGCAGCCGGCCTTCGATGGCTCCGAACGGTGCCAGCCTGATCTCCGGCGAGTTTGACTTCAGCACGGAGGCGCGGCCCACGCCCCGGGAGGAAACCGCGACCACCGTGTGCGGCGCCCGCACGGCCGGAAACCGGAAGCGGCCGCCGGCATCGGCGTTGGTGACGAGGCTGTCACTGCGGTTCAGGAAACGTCCCCGTCCCAGCGTGGCTGCCTTCTCCAAGGTGCAGAGCACGACCTCCGCACCCGCGGCCGGAGAACCGTCCGGGTTCGCCACGACGCCTTGGACGCCGGCGGTGGGATCGAGCCGCTTCAGGCGGAAATCGCAGCGCGGTTCGCCGTCGGAACCCGCCACCGGATGGCTCACCTCCGGCAAATAACCTTCCGCTTCCACCCGGATCGCGGCGACTCCGGCTTCGGCGAAGGCCAACTGATAATGGCCGTTGGTTCCGTAGTGGAGTTCGCTGCGGTCAAAGTTGGGGCGCTCCCAGCCATCCCCGGGAATCGCCTTGAACCGCGGCACGGCTGCGCCCGTCGCGTCGTCGCGCACCGAGCCTTTCACCAAGAGGACCGGCCGCAGGGTGACTGTGTGCTCCGTGCCGTCGGCGGTCAGGGTCAGCCGCCGGTCGTAGCGGTAGCCGGGGGCAAAGGCGGTGAAGCTGAGCGCCCGGTTCGGCGGCGCGCTCCGCCATTCGACCCGGCCCTCGGCGTCGGTCTGGTCGTCCCAACCGAGGGCGCCGTGGTCGAAGCCATCGTCCAGCATCAGCGAGGCTCCCGCAATCGGTTCGGCGTTCGTGTTCACGATCCGCACACGCAGCATTGCGCCCGGATCGAGTTGCACCCGGACGGCCGCTCCACCGGCATCCGCGAGGAACTTCTTCGGAGCGAACCCGTCGGCCGTGGCGGTGAGCCGAATTTCGCCGCGGGGCAGTGCGGTGACGGTGAACTGCCCCGCTGCATCCGTCGTGGCCGCCGGCTCATGCCAGGAAGGGCCGATGCGGGCGCCCATCACCGGCTCCCCGGCCCCATTTACCACCTGACCAAAGGCCACCGCACCCGCCTGCATCACGGTGACCAGCTTCCGCGCTCGCAGTTGGCCGAGCGCCGCCCGAGCCACCGCGGTTTCATCGTTCAAGGACACCGCAGCGATTTGTTTCACGAAGTCCGGATGTTCGAACTCGAAGGCGTAGTGCTCGCGGCCCGGCGGAATCGTCCCACAGATCCAACGCCCTTGGGCATCGGTCGCACCCAGTCGGAAGCGACGCATGAAGCCGACGCGTTCGCGATCTTCGCCGGGCTCCCGCCAGGAGGTGTCGCTCAGGTGATAAGTCAGCCAGACCGCGACGCCTGCGAGCGGGCGGGTTTGCTCGTCCACCACTTTACCGCCAACCGTTTCGGCTCGTCCCAGCTTGAGCGTGTAGGTGTCCGGACGCGGATGCTGCCAATCCGAGCGCCAGGTGAAGAAGCGGTTTTCGTAGCCCGGGAAGTGCGCGCCGGCATCCAGCCGCATTAGTGCGCCGCGCGGCAACGGGACCACGCAGACGCCTTCCGCGTCGGTCTCGCGGTCTTCGGGGGCGACCCATTCGTCGTTGGTGACGAAGTTCAAGAGCACCTTCGCGGCGGGCAGCGGTTGTCCGGTGTCCGCCGCGATGACCTGAAGGCGAAGCGTCTCCGTGCCATTGAGCCGGGGCGGAACTGCTGCCGTGGGACCGAACGACATCGTGCCGTCCGTGGGTTCGGGCGCCGCCTCCTCGCCCAGGACGAGACCCACGGTGCCAAGCGCGCCGGGTTGATCACTGCCTGGGTGAGGTTCCCAGAGCAGCGCGGCGACCAGTGCCGCCCCGCCCACGCACGCGGCGGTCCAGGCCAGCTTGGTCCGGCGCCACGCCGCCACTGCCTGCTTAGCGAGTCCCGCGGCGATGCCCGCCGGAGCGACGCCGGCGACCGCGCCGTGCGTGATGCTGGCCGCCAGTCCGGCCGGTGGCGCCGCGCAGAGGCGGTCCGAGAGCAGCCCGGCCAGCCCGGCGACGGTGAGCGTGACGCCGTGTGCGGCCAGCGAGCCGCGGAGCTTCTCCACGGCGCGGTTCACCCGCTTCTTGGCGGCCTCTTCGCTCAGGCCGAGCGCCACCCCCACTTCGCGGTGGTTACGGCCCTCGGCGAAGCGAAGCAGCAGGGCGTTCCGGTCGGTCTCGCCGAGCCGGGCGAGCGCTTCGTCCAGTTCGGGCGCGAGGCGGTTCCAGTGGGGATCGGGCGCGTGGAGGTCTTGCATGGCGAGGGCTTCCTGTTCGCGTCGCTGCCGCCGGACCTCGGCCCGCAGGGCGCGGGTGGCGACGAACCGGGTGGTGCGGAAGAGCCAGCCGGCCAGCACCGACTTTGGTCCAAACGTGCCGGCCTTGCGGGCCAGCAGGAGGAACACGGCCTGCGCCACGTCGGCCGCGAGGGCGTCGTCCAGCACCTGCCGGCGGGCGGCGGCGTGGACGAGCCCGAGGTGGCGTTCGACCAGTTGGGCGAATGCGGCCTCCGAACCGGTGCGGGCGTAGTCGGCAAGCAGTTGATGGTCTTCCATGGCAGTGACGCGAATTCACCCGGGAATCCCCGCCGGAACCGGAAAACGGGACAGCAATTTCGGCGCCCGGGCGAGCCCTGCGATCAGGGGCGCCGGGAAAATCGCGTTCCGTGCGTGCGGCCGCTTGACGGAAAGTTTCTCCCCTTACCAGTGTCCTCTCAGTCTCACTGAACCGAATGCCTCCCGCTCGCCAGCCTGGGTCCATGCTCCTCGTCGAAGAGTGCTTCGCCGCCGAGGACCGGCGGTTTGTGGAGGAGTTGCGGGCGGTGGAGCAGCCCAAGCTGCTGGCGGCCTTTGCCGACCGCTGGAAGCAGGATTCCCGGCCGTGGGCCCGGCAGCAGATGCTGGCTTATCTGGATCAGCCGCTGGACCGACCGGGCCATCAGCCGTTGGTTAAGCGCCTGTTCAAGCATGCGGAGGCGCGCCGAGATCACGAGCTGATGGCGCTGTTCCTCGTGGCTTTCGACCGCAACGTCCGTCGGACCATCGAGAACCGCTGGGTGTGGAATGCCTCCTCACGCGGTGGAATCCAGACCGAGGTGCTGGTTGCTCCCCGGAATGCGATCCCCGGCCCCAGTTCGATGCAGCGGGATCCGGTCACTGGCCGCCCCGTGCCCATGCCCATGCCGGCGAATCCCCGGCTCTTCAAGTATCGCACGCGCTACTACCTGCGGCGCCGGGCTTGGCGTTACTTCCGTCGCTTGGGTTTCGGTCAGCCGGAGGCGTATCCGGCGGCCATCGCCCGCGCGCTGGTTGCCTATCGCGATGCGGATTTCGTCCGTGGGGAGAACATCCTGGATTCCTGGGGACTGCTGCACGCGTGCTTCGGCGAGCATGACGCGCTGGAGTTTGGACCGGTCCACCCGCGCCTGAAGGAGAACCGTTCGTTCAGCGAACTCGCCAGTGCGCCGGCCTTTGGGGAGGCATGGAAGACTCCAGCCTCCGGGACGGTGCTGTTTTCGCTGCTCTTCCGGGCCCGGTCGCGGCTGGTGCGGGTGTGGGCCCGGCAGACGTTTGAGCGGGAGCACCCTGCCTACGTCGCGTCAGTGGATGAGCTGCGGCAGTTGCTCGATCACGATGATGGCGACATCCAGCAACTGGGGGCGAGGTTGCTCGCGAATGCGCCTGGTCTAGCCACGCTGCCACTGGCGGACTGGCTCCGGCTGCTGCAAACGCGGAACACCGAAGCCCTCGTCACGGTCTGCGAACTGTTCGCCCGGCATGTGGCGGGCGAGCGCCTGACTCTCGCCCAAGTTCTGGAACTGGCCCGCGCCCAGCCCGTGCCGGTGGCGCGGCTGGGGTTGAAGTTTCTCGAAGGCCGGACCATCGGGACCGGGGCCGACCGTGTCGCGATCGCATCCGTGGCGGACACCGCCTGCGACGCACTGGCCGGCGATCTCGCCCGCTGGGCGCTCGGAATCCTCGGCCACGGCGCCGCCTATCAGACTGATCTCGTCATCCGGTTCTTCGACAGCCTCCGGTCGGGAGCCCGTGAGGCGGCCTGGGCTTGGCTGGTCGCCGAGGGTTCTCCCGGCCTCGAGGATCCGGTGCTGTGGAGCCGACTGATCGAGACGCCGTTTCCGGATCTGCGCCTTCGCCTCGTGGATCATCTGGAACGCGAGGCGGAACGGCGTGCGGGGCTGGCCGGTGACCTCCGGGCGATCTGGATTGCGGTGCTCCTCGGGGTCCACCGGGGTGGCCGGCAAAAGGCGAAGGCGGTTCGCCAGGTCAGTGAGGCCATAGCCGCCGCGCCGGAACGAACCGGGGCGTTGCTGCCGGTGCTCGCGGTGGCGGTGCGTTCCGTGCGCCAGCCGGAGGCCCGCGCGGGGCTCGCGGGGGTGATGACGCTGCTGGCCCGGCGGCCGGAACTGGCCGAAAGCATCCGCCGGGAGCTGCCGGAGCTGCGCTGGACGGAGGTGGCGGCGTGAACCTCCGCTTCGCCTACCTTGGCCGCAGCGAACTGCAGCCCACCGGTGCCGGACAGATGCTGAGTCTGGTCCCGAACCTGGCCCGTGAGCCTGTGGCCTTCGACGCCCCGCTCCGCCAGCCGCTGCGCTTTCGGGAGGCCATCTCGGCGCTGCACGACGTCGTTGTTTCGGACCTGCGCTTCAAGCCCCGTGACAAGACGGCCTACGAGGAATGGAAACGGAACGAACAGCAGCGGCTCGCGGAAGTGCGGCGCACCGCCCACCGGCAGGCGGTCGAAGCCATTGCCAGCCGCCATGGGGTCCCGTTGCCGGCGGGTTTTGAGCGGGAGTTCGAGGGCTGCCGGAAACTCTACTGGCGGGCGCGGCAGAGCTATTCCGACCATCTGCTCAGGCATGACCGCGACCTGTGGCGCCAACTGATGCCCTGCGACCCGGTCATCTCGGTGGCCGAGGACGTGGTGTTCTTCGAATGCTTCTCCGCGGATGAAAGCAGCTACGGCTGCCTGACGGTGGAGCGCGGTGCCGGCTTCGGACCGAGCGCGGAAACGAAGTTTGGCACCACGAACGTCGATTACTCGTGGGGCCTGTTCGATCACTTCCAAAGCCTGCGTTCCTACCGCGAAACCCGGTTCCGGATCGATCCTGCCGGCTTCAGCGTCGCCACTGCGGAGCGGCCGGACTTCCGCGAGGAGAAGATCGAGCTGCCCGCCGGCTGGCTGCGCGGTTTCATGCAGATCCAGGCCGCCATGGGCCTGCCGGCACAACGGGTCACGCTGGGGCGCGAGGCGGTCTATTCGCTGCTGGCGTTCCTCCGGCGGCACAAGGCGGCGAAGAGTCCGCGGGCGCTGCGGTTCGAACTGCGGGCCGACGCACCGCCGATGCTCGTGCTGGAACCGTGGGAGCAGTGCATTCCGGTCCACGGAGAACCCGGCGTGCTCGGTGCCGCGCCCGTCCGGATCTGGGGTCGCCAGCGGTTGCTCGCTCTCGCCCGGGTGCTGCCGTTGGTCGAGCGGTTCGACGTGTATCTGCTCGGCACCGGCCTGCCGTCGTTCTGGGTGGCCCGCATGGGCGAGATGACCCTCACGCTCGGGCTGTCGGGCTGGACCGCCAACGATTGGACGCGGGCTTCCGCGCTCGACCTGCTGGGACCGGTGCCGGAGGCCGCGCCGGAAATGGTCGGTCAGGTCGCTGAATTCCTGCGGCAGCGCCGCCGGGCCGAATTCGCGGAAGTGGTCGGCCAATGTCGCGGCCAGACTGCGCTCGCCGCCTCGGCCTTGCGCCGGCTCGCGCAGACCGGCCAGGCCATCCATGACCTCGCGGGCGGCGTGACGCGCTGGCGTCAGATCATGCCGGTGGCGTTGGGCGAGGAGCAGCTTGGACCACCCCATCCGGAATCCGTCGGCGCGCAGGAATTGCTGCGCCTCGGCCGCGTGACGGTGGCTTCGTGTCAGGCCGCGCCGGCCGGCGGCTCGGTGCTGACCGGGGTGGCCGATCACAAGCCGGTGGAACTGCTGCTGGATGCCGACGGCCGGATCAAGCGGGGCCGTTGCCGGTGTGGGCATCATCAGAAGGCCGGGCTGCGGATGGGGCCATGCCGGCACCTGCTGGCGCTGCGGACCCTGGCGTGGCGGCAACAGCAACCGGGAGGTTGAACGTGAAACACCGAGGCGTTATGAACCGTCCGCTGGCCGTTGCTTTTGTTCTTTGGGAAGGGGTGTGCGTGGCTTTTGAGCCTATCCTGCTGCGGTGTTCCGCCGCGGTTGCGTTTGCCTGTCCATGCATCCCCAAAGCCGTTGTTCGTTTGGGCCGTCGCACTCCCTGTGCGGCGGACCAGGACGACCCGAGGGTCTCCGCCGCACAGGGAGTGCGACGGCCCTTGGTGAACGGCCTTGGTCCTGAGGGTGAAGTCATCAGACGCACCCCCTTCCCATTTCCTTTCCGCAGGAAACGACCGCAGGAGTCCCTGTTCGCCGCGATCTGGCCGAGTCACCTGCCCAGCTGCCACCCCTGAACTATGGGACTCCTCTCCTGGCTCAGCCGCCTCTTTGCTCCCAAGCCGACGCCCGCGCCACCGGGCGTGAGGGTGCCCCCGCTGCCGCCCCGGGCGAACGGACCACGCCCGACCCCGGCAACGCCAGCCAGCCGACCGGCTCCCGCTCCTCAAAGGCTCCCGTTGGACGCTTCGCAGTTTACGGCCCTGAGCGACGCGGAGGTCCGCAAGCAGGCCCAGGGCAGACCGCTGCTCCGCAACCCGTGGTTTGGCCGACGGGACCTGATTCCGCCGACCAGCGACGAACGGACGCTGCTGATCGACCGGGCGATGGTCGCCCACGGACTGTTGACGCCGGAGGAACTGGTCCGGATCCACGAGGTGGGCGCCAAGATGGACGAACTGCGGCCGGACCTGGCCCATGCCCAGACTGCCGCCGCCGAGGCAGTGAAGCTCGACGGGCAGGCTCGCAAGGCGCTCCGCGAACAGAAGCAAGCCGAGGCCGCCGCCCGCCGCCGGCAACGGGCCGAAGCCATGGTCCAACGGCGCCAGAACGACATCGTGTTCCTGGGTCGCGGCGTTTCGGGCGGATTGGCCGACCGGCGGGCCAATGTGGAAAAACTTCAGGCCGCCGGACTGCCGGTGCTGGCGACGCCCGCCGACGTGGCGCAGGCGTTGGGCCTGGCGATTCCACGGCTCCGCTGGCTGGCGTTCCACTCGGAAGCCTCGGCGGTGACGCATTACGTCCGCTTCGCCGTGCCCAAAAAAAGCGGCGGCGTCCGGGAATTGGCCGCCCCGCACCATGACCTCGCGTCGGCGCAGCGCTGGATCCTGATCAACCTGCTGGAACGTGTTCCCTTGCATGAGGCCGCCCACGGCTTCGTCCGCACGCGCGGCACCATGAGCAACGCGGTGCCGCACGTGCTGAAGGCGACCGTGATCAACCTCGATCTCAAGGACTTCTTCCCGTCGATCACGTTTCCGCGGGTGAAGGGCATCTTCCAGGGACTCGGCTATTCTCCCGCCGTCGCGACCGTGCTGGCGTTGCTCTGCACCGAATGTCCGCGAAGCAAGGTGGACTACGCGGGTCGCACGCTGCACGTCGCCACCGGGCCGCGCGCGCTGCCGCAGGGCGCCTGCACCAGCCCCGCGCTCAGCAACCTGCTGGCCCGCCGGCTCGATGCCCGCCTGACCGGTCTCGCCCGGAAGCTGGGTTTCACCTACACCCGTTACGCTGATGACCTGACGTTCTCGGGCGACTCCGCGGCGGCCGCCAAAACCGCCTACCTGCTGACGCGCCTCCGCCACCTCATCGCGGACGAAAGGCTGACGGTGAACGAGACGAAGACCCGCGTGCAGCGTCCGGGCACCCGGCAGACCGTCACGGGGATCGTGGTGAATCGCCGGCCCAACGTGCCGCGGGACACGGTCCGCCGGCTCCGGGCCATCCTCCATGATGCGAAACGCAATGGGCTTGAGGCGGCCAACCGCGAGCAGCGGCCGAATTTCGTCGAATGGCTCGGCGGCATGATCGCCTATGTCAGCATGGTGAACCCGTATCGTGGCGCCCAACTCCGCGACGAGTTCGACCGGCTTGCTGGCTAGCGGGTTCGGTGCGCCGGCTGGTTCACGGCTGCCGCCAGGAGAGCGCGACGTTGTGGCTGGTGAGGTCGTAGGCCCGCCCGCCGGCGAAGCCGCCCACGTTTTCCCGATGACGGGCGATGGAGAGCAGGTGCTGCCCGGGTTGGGTGGAGGTGAAGCGGAGAAAGCCTTCGGCGTCGGCGGCAAGTTCCTGCTCCTTTTCGTCGGGCGTGCGGAGCGTAGCCCGGACGCCGCCGAGCGGTTTGCCCCGGAAGAAGACGCGGACTTCGCCGGGCTGGCCGGTGGGCACGAGGTCCAGCGTGAGCGCCGGCGTGGCCGCACCGGCCCCCGCGGGATGCCAGCGGGCGTAGAAGTGGGGCCGGCGACCGGGCCGGCCGGGCGCCGCAATGACCTGGAATTCGGTCTCGATCTGCACGGCGGCGTTGGGGGTGACGGGGCCGAGCGCGAAGTGATCCCGCTGTTTCTCGACCGCAAGGGCCATCGGGGCGTTGCTGGCGCCCGTCTGCCAGGCCCGGGGCAGGGTCAGCTCATCGAGATGGCCGGGCGATTTCTCCAGCTTGCCGTCGGGCTCGGCGAACCGGACGACCAGCCGCCCCGCGGCGTCGGGCTCGATCCAGACGGAATGGGCGGCGAGGGAATGCCACAGCAGCCATGCGGCAAACAGGGCGAGGGATTTCATGGGAATGGAAGCGGTGGGTTGCAAACCGGAGATGAACGCTGACAAAGGCGGATACGGTGGTCGGGTAGTGAACGGCGGGGCCTTCACCGGCTCACGGCCACCGCCGGCACCGGCGCCGGCGTGAGCAGTTCGAGGTCGGGCCGTTTGTCTTCGCCGTCTTCGCCTCCGAGGGCGACGAGTTGATGGCGGCCC
>OFDN01000083.1_pt1 | contig 97818 bp, 65 predicted proteins | sample 1520971 | NCBI WGS metagenome assembly OFDN01 (sample SAMEA94257418, study PRJEB24077) | hot springs metagenome | biome: Aquatic biome; feature: Geographical feature; material: Water | place: India | collected 2012-06-12 | depth 5 m
CGCCGGCAACGACGCCTTCGATGTCAGCGACCTCGAACGGCGTCCGGAACCGGTGGCGCAGACGGCGCCGTCGTATCCCCGCGAACTGGCCAAGGCCAAGGTCGAGGGCACCGTCACCGTGGCCTTTGTCATTGATGAAGCCGGCAAGGTCGAGGATCCGCGCGTCGAGGCCTCGTCCCGACCGGAGTTCGAAAAGCCGGCGCTGGAGGCCATCCGCCGCTGGCGCTTCAAACCCGGTGAGCGCGAGGGCAAGCCGGTCCGCACCTTCGTCAAGCAGCCGTTCCGCTTTTCGCCGCCCCGTTGAACACCGCCCCTTTCCTTTCATGAGCACGCTCATTCACTCCACCTGCACCCGCGCTGGACTCCGGTCCTTTGCCATGGCTCTGGTGCTGGCCGGCGCCGGCAACACTTTGGCCGCCGAGCGCAAGTCGGCCGCGTCGGCGGAGAAGCCGGTTGCGCCCGAAGCAACCCAGTTCGCCCCGGTGGCGGCGGACCACCCGCTGGCCGCGATCTGGAATGATCCCGACTTCACCCGCCGGATGCTGGGCAGCTACGGGTTCCTCAGCGAGGCCGAGCCGCGGCTGAACGCCGAGGAGCAAAAGGTCTATCGCGAGAAGATCGTGCCGCTGCTGCGCGAGGATCCGAAGCGGGCCATCCCCGAACTGGAGAAGCTCATCAAGCCCGAAGCGAGCGCGCTGTTCGACTTCACCCTGGGCAACATCCGGTTCCAGACCGACGACCTCACCAACGCCATCACGCACTTCGAGGCGGCGATCGTGAAGTTCCCCGATTTTCGCCGGGCCCAGAAGAACCTGGGGCTCGCCCACATCCGGGCCGGCAACTATGAGGCGGCCGTGAAGCCGTTGAGCCGCACGGCCGGCCTGGGCGGAGCCGATGCGAAAACCTACGGGCTGCTCGGCTTCGCGCAGATGAACCTCCAGCGCTACGCCTCGGCCGAGGCCGCCTACCGGCAGGCGTTGCTGTTCGAACCCGAGAACGTGGATTTCCGGCTGGGCCTCGTGAAATGCCAGATTGCCCAGGCCAACTACGACGGCGCTCTCACCGTGCTCGACGAGCTGATCCGGCAGTTCCCGGACCACGACAACCTGTGGTCCTTGCAGGCCAACGTCTTCATCCAGAAGGAACAGCCGGCCAAGGCCACCGTGAACTTCGAGATGCTGCGCCGGCTCGGAAAGGCCAACGCCGCCCAGCTTTTCACCCTGGGCGACCTTTACCTCGCCCAGGAAATCCGCGATTTGGCCCTAAGCGCCTACCTCGAAGCCATCGAGAAGGACGCCGGAGCCAACCCCGGCAAAGCGCTGCGGGCCGCCGAACTGCTCGTCGCCCGCGGGGCCCTGCCGGAAGCGAGGCAGCTCTTCGGCAAACTCAAGGCCGCCGCCACTCCGCTGACCGGCAACGATGAGCTGCGGCTTTGGAAACTCGAGGCCAAGGCGGCCCTTGCCGCCGGCGAGAGCGAGCAGGCCGCCGCGGTGCTGGAGAGGGTCGCGGAACGGAATCCCCTCGACGGTGAGGCGCTGCTGCTGGCCGGCGACCATTACGCCCGGAGCGGACAGAAGGAGAAGGCCCAGCTTCGCTACGAGACCGCCGGAAAGCTGGAGGGCTTCGAGGCCGATGCGCTGCTCAAGCAGGCCCAGCTCAAGGTTCAGGGCCAGAAATACGCCGAGGCGGTGGACCTGCTCCGCAAGGCGCAGAAGTCGAAGCCGCGCGATAACGTGCAGCGCTACCTCGAACGCGTGGAACAACTGGCGCTACGCGCCAAGGGAGCCTGACGCTTGAATCCGTTTTCCCGCTCGGGCACCCGTGACCTCTGGCCCCTTCTGCTCCTCGCCGCGGCGGGTGTCCTCCGGCTGTCCGCGCAGGATGTCGGTGGCGTCACCGGCCTGGTCATCAGCACCTGGGACGGCAAGCCGCTGGGCGGCGTCACGATCGTGGTGCGCGGCACCACCCTCGCCGGGCAGACCGACGCGGCCGGGCGTTACGAACTGAAGTCGGTTCCTGCCGGGGACCAGGTGCTGCGCTTCACCAAGGGCGGTTACGCGAGCGCCACGGTCACGGACGTCCGCGTGCTGCCGGCCCAGATCACCACGGTGAACGGCAACCTGCGCCCCGAGTTCTTCGAGCTCGACGAGTTCGAGGTCACCGCCGAGGAGTTCAATGAGCAGACCACGCAGATCATGGAGGAACGCAGCGAGGCCTCCGGTCTGCTCGACGCCATCGGCGCGGACCAGTTCAGCCGCGTGGGCGCCGGGGATGCGGCGGACATCGTCGCCAAGGTTCCCGGCATCACGGTGGCCGACGGCAAGAATCCCGTCGTCCGCGGCCTCAACGAGCGCTACGTCGGCATCACGCTGAACGGTGCCGAGGTGCCTTCCGCTGATCCCTACCGCAAATCCGTCCAGCTCGACCTGTTTCCGGCGGGCCTCATCTCCCAGATCGCGGTCAGCAAGAGCTTCACACCCGACCTGCCCGGCAACGCCTCCGGCGGCGCCATCAACGTCGTCACCAAATCCTTCCCCGAAAAACGCACGTTCACCGCCGGTCTGGGCGTCGAATACAACCTCCAGACGACGCTGAAGGACGATTTCCTCAGCTATCGCGGCGGGGCCACCGACTGGCTCGCCATGGACGACGGCTCGCGTGCCCTGCCGGACGAGCTGCGGTCCACCCTGCCCCAGTTGATCACGCTCACCGTCCGTCCCACCCAGCCCGGATTCGCCGAGCAGCAGGCGGCCGCGGCCCGGTTGCAGGAGCTGACCGCCCTGCTCGGTCCGACCGAATTTGGGCCCAGCCGCGAAACGGCGCCCGTGAACCACAACCTGAGCTTCTCGCTCGGCGACACCGTGGAGGTCTTCGGCCGGCGCTTGGGCGTTTTCGGCGGCTACCAATACAGGCATACCTATCAGCTCAACGAGGGCGTGACCGAACGCTGGGTGGCCGACGGCGCGAATCCCGGCGTGCTCGTGCCCCGGCGCGGATTCACGGACACCCGCGGAATCCAGGAGATCAACTGGGCCGCAATCGCCAACATCGCCTACGAGCTGAGCGAAGGCCACGAGGTCGGCTTCAACTTCCTGTTCAACCAGAACGCGGAGGATTTGGCGCGGCAGCAGGTCGGCTTCAACAACGACCAGAGCAACTACTTCCCTTACGTCCTGAACCGCCTCATCTGGACCGAGCGCAACCTCACCACCTACCAGCTCAAGGGCACGCACACGATTGCGGAGGCCGGCGATCTCGGGGTGGACTGGCTTGCGGCCTACTCGACCACCTCCCAGGACGAGCCCGACGCCCGGTTCTTCAACTACGCCCAGTCCGGCAGCGAATACTTCGCCGAGGGCAACTTCCTCCTCACGCCAACCCAGCCGACCCGTTACTTCCGCGAGCTCGCCGAGAACAACCTGAACCTGAAGCTCGACCTGAAGAAGCCGTTCGAGGCGTGGCGTGGCCTCGAAGGATTCCTCAAGGCGGGCGGCTACAACAGCGAATCGCAGCGCGGCTTCGAGGACCGGGAGATCTTTTACCAGCCGGTGAACGCTCCCGGGGGCTTCGGTCCCACCTCCCGGCTGCCGTTCACGGGCGACCCCAACGCCTTTTTTCCAGCCGGCAGTTTCGACCCGCTGGTGACGACCAACCGGAACACCGGCCGCGTCACCTACAGCTGGAACCGGGTCATCCAGGGCCGCGAGAGCGTGTATGACGCCGACCAGCAGATTCGGGCCGGCTACTTCATGTTCGAGCTGCCGCTGACCTCGCGGTTCAAGCTTGTCTCCGGCGTCCGCTTCGAGACGACCGACATCAACGTGTTCTCGGTCGGCGCCCTCGCGAACTCGGTGACGGGACTGCGCACCAACACCTCGGCGATCAGCCAGCGGGACTGGCTTCCGGTGGCGGGCCTCAACTACGCGCTGAGCACGAACATGAACTTCCGGTTCAACTTCGCGCAGACCGTCGCCCGGCCGTCGTTCCGCGAGCTCGCCGCCTACCGGCAGTATGATCCGGTGCTGGACGAGTTGCTGGAGGGCAATCCGCTGCTGCAGATGAGCGCGGTGAACAACTACGATGTGCGCTGGGAGTGGTTTCCCGAACCCGGCGCCGTAGTGTCGGTCAGCCTTTTCCAGAAAGACCTGCAGAACGCCATCGAGCGGCGCTTCATCACGGTGGACGGCGAGATCATCTCGTTCATCAACCGTCCGCAGGCATCGGTGCAGGGCTTCGAGGTGGAATTGCGCCGCGGCCTGGGCTTCCTGTCGGACGACCTCAGCGAGTTCAGCCTTGGCTTCAACGCCGCCTATCTCCAGTCGTCGGTCGAGCTGACCGCTTTCGAGCTGTCCAACCGCATCCAGTTCCTCGGTGACGCGACGTCCAGCCGCCCGCTCTACGACCAGTCACCTTACATCTTCAACCTCGACGCCACCTGGGATCACAAGGCCTGGGGCACGACCTTCACCACCGTTTTCAGCCTGTCAGGGCCCCGCATCACGATTGCCGGTCTGGCAACTCCGGACGTTTACGAGCAGCCCGTGCCGCAGCTCGACTTCATCCTTGGGCAACGGCTGAGCGATCACTTCAAGCTCCGCCTGTCGGTGCGCAATGTGCTGAACCCGGAAATAGAGCGCACCTACGGCAACGAGGCCAATGCCCCGCTCTACTCCGCCTACACCCGCGGTGTCTCCTTCGGCCTGTCGCTGAGCTACGACTTCTGAGCCGGCCCGGCTCAGGCGGCGCGGAACGCGGATGCCCGTGAGGCGATGTGTCGTTTGGCGGGGAATCCTTCCAAGCGATTACGGTTTAACCCGCCAAACGCCTTGCGGGCGGGTTGCCCCGCACTCTGCTCACTGTTCGGAGCCTCAATATTCCCCGTCCGTGGATGGCCAGGTTGGTTGCCAGACTGCTCCATTCAGGCAGCCCAATTCACGGATTTGTCACCTGCTCGAGACGGGGCCGGCACGCCCCGTTCCCTAGATTGGGGGACACTTCGGACACAACACATCGCATGAAGTCATCCACAACTGCATCCCATCTGCGCCGCCTGTTCGGGCTGGGCGCCTTGGCCGCCGGCACCGCCGTGCTGGCCGACACCATCGAAGTCACCTTGCCGATCAGCGGGGTGGAGCGGTGGAGCCGGACGAACGAGTATGTGCTGAACAAGTTCATCTACGTGCTGGCGGGGGCCGAGCTGCACATCGAGGCGGGCACGGTGGTCAAGGGCAAGGCGGGCAAGGATGCCGACACCTCCGCCCTCATCGTCACCGCGGGCGGCAAGCTCTTCGCGGAAGGCACGCCGACGCAGCCGATCATCTTCACGGCCGAGGCCGACGACATCACCGACCCCGACGACCTGGGGATCTTCGAGCGCGGCCTCTGGGGTGGCGTTGTCCTCCTGGGCAAGGCTTCCCTCAACACCGCCACCAGCGCCGAGGGCAACGCCGCCACGCCCAAGTATGAGGTCTTCGAGGGCCTGCCCGACACCGTCCTCAACGGCCAGAACGTCCACCGCTTCGGCGGCGCCGACGACAACGACAGCTCCGGCGTCCTCCGCTACGTCTCCATCCGCCACGCCGGCGTCGTCTTCCAGCCCAACAAGGAGCTCAACGGCCTCTCCCTCGGCGGCGTCGGCCGGGGCACCACCGTCGAGTTCGTCGAGACCTACGCGGCCGCCGACGACGGCTTCGAGTTCTTCGGCGGCACCGTGAACACCAAGTATCTGGTCAGCGCCTTCAACGACGACGACGCCTTCGACGTGGACCAGGGCTGGCGCGGCAAGAACCAGTTCTGGTTCGCGATCCAGGAACCCGGCAAGAAGGACAACGGCGGCGAATGGAACGGCGAGCCCAACGGCGCTGCGGCCAACAACGCCCCGGTTGCCAACTACGAGATCTACAACGCCACCTGGATCGGCGCCGGCACCAACACCGCCGGCAACCGCGGCCTCACCGTCCGCGAGTATGCCGCCCCGAAGCTCTACAACTCGATCCTCACCCAGTTCGGCGGCAACGCCGTGAGCGTGGATGACAAGTCCAAGACCCACCTCGACAGCGGCCTGCTCGACCTGCGCGACAACCTCTTCTGGAACTTCGCCACCAACGGCGTCGCCGTGCCCCTCAACGCCAATGCCAACGCCGCGGTCCTCTTCACCGACGCCGCCCGCAACAACCGCAACGCCGACCCCCTCCTCCGCGGCGTCTCCCGCACCAACGACGGCCGCCTCGACCCCAGGCCCGCTCAGGACTCTCCCGCACTCACCAGCGCACGCACCGCCCCGCAGGACGGATTCTACCATCCCGTCCAGTGGACTGGCGCGTTTCGCGCGATGAACTGGGCCTCCGACTGGACCTTCCTCGCTGCCAAAGGCGTGTTGACCGCCCAGGGTGCCGGCAACCCGCTGTCCGCGCCGGCGGCCAGCGTCATCGGCGAAGCGCCCGATGTTTCCGCGGCCCTGGTGGAAGGGCAGATCGAACTCGCGTTCCCGACCGTCGTCGGCGTGTCCTACCAGCCGCAGACCCGTTCCGCGCTCGGTGATGGCACTTGGGCCAACGAGGGAACCGCGGTTTCCGGCACCGGCTCGCCGGTGAGCGTGAAGTTCCCGCTCACGGGCGACGCCCGGTTCTTCCGCATCACGGTGGATTGATCCCACGGCCAAATCTCAACGCCGGCGGGCCGAAGTTGAATTCGGCCCGCCTTTTTGTTTCTGGCGTCCCCACGGCCCCAAGCCGGGCACTTGACCTGACGCAGATGTCGCCGAAACCCTGCGCCATGTTTTCCCTGCGGGAGTTTTCTCAGTGGCTCCGTCCGTTAACGCTGGTCCTGGCCGGCGGCCTGGCCGGTTCCGCGGCCGCGGCTTCGTTTCCCGTCGCGGCCAACGGGAAGGCCGCCTGCACCATCGTCACTGCGGCGAAGCCCACTCCGGCCGCCCGCCTCTCCGCGCTGGAACTGCAGCATCATCTGCGGCTCGTCACCGGTGCCGACATTCCGGTGCGCACCGAGCAGGACGCGCCCACGGGACCGTTGCTGTTGGTGGGTGAAAGCGACCGCACGCGGGCGCTGGGATTTCGCGGCGCCGATTTTGCAGGACAGGAATACGTCGTCGCCTTCCGCTCCAATGCCCTCGTGCTGCTGGGCCAGGACTGGGAGGACACTCCGGAGAACCGTCGGGTCGAAGGCCGCCCGATGACCGGCGAATCGCTCCAAGCCCTGCGCCATCGGGTGGATTACTGGAAGGCCGTGGGATTGCCCGAACGCAGTGTGGGCGAAATGGAACTCCCTGGGCTTTATGATGATCAGGGCACCTGCCTGGCGACCTACGACTTCCTCGAACGCTTCGCCGGCGTGCGCTGGTATGGCCCCGCGCCGTTGCACACCGTGTCTCCGACTCAAGCCAACCTCACCGTGGCCGGCGAGGACATCCGGCGCTCGCCCGGCCTCAAGCACCGCAGCGCCCTGCCGGGCGGCAATTGGCCGTTCTTGCGGGGCCAATGGGGTGAGTTCAGCGGCGCCCAGTTGCAGCTTTTCTGGCGGCGCCTGCGCCAAGGCGGTGAACGCTGGTCCGCCAACCACACGTTTCACCGGGCAACCATCCAGAGCACCTTCACGGCCCCGGAATACCAGTCGAAGAATCCCAAGACGCAGGGCTCGCAGCTTTGCTACTCCAGTCCGGAACTGGTCGCCAAAGTTGCCCAAATGGCCCGCGACCACTTCGACGGCAAGGGCGGGTTGCCGGAGGGCTGGAAGGCCTTGGGCGATCATTTTGCACTGGTGCCGGACGACAACCTCAACCTCTGCAATTGCACCCGCTGCGAAGCCGCCCTCGCGAAGGGCAAGGCGCGCAAGACCGGCTTTTTCAGCGACGGCCAGATCAGCGACTACTGGTTTGAATTCGTGAACGCGGTCGCCCGCGAGGTGCGGAAGACCCATCCCGACAAGTTCATCTCCACGCTGGGTTACTGGGCCTACGCGCTGCCGCCGGAGTTTCCGATGGAGCCCAACGTGTCCGTCGCGCCCTGTCTGCACACCTGCTATTTCCCCGTCCATCCCGGCATGCGCGACAACGACCTGGCGCTCTACCGCGATTGGCAGAAGAAGTCCCAAGGACCGATGTTCATGTGGGTCTATTACCACCACCCGATGGAGCCGGCCCTGATCCAGCGCTGGAAGTGCTTCCCACACGTGATGGTCCACGACACCGCGAAGGCGATGCGGCAGTTCGTCCGCGACGGCGTGCGCGGGATCTTCGAGTGCGGGGAGCAGGATCAGCTCGAACAATATGTCATGGCGCGGGTCTGGGACGATCCGGACACGGATGTGGATGCGGTGATCGAGGAGTTCTTCCGCCTCTACTTCGGCCCCGCCGGCGAACCGATGAAGCGCTTCTACCTGCGCCTCGAACAGATCGCGACCGATCCCGCCAATTATCCCGCGCCGTATTCCCGCCGCGACGGCATCGACTGGAAAAAGGTCGCCTGGGAACGTCTCGGCACGGCCGAACGCATGGATGAGCTTGCCGCCCTCATCGCGCAGGCGGACAAGGCCGCCACCGCCGAACCCTATCGCCAGCGTTTCACCCTTTGGCGGTCGGCGCTGTGGGACTGGATGCAGCAGGGCCGGCAGGAATATCTCGCCGGGCAGGCGCCGAAATCGCCCTGACCCATCCGCCCCGGATCACGGCCTGGTCGCGGACAGATCCCGGACGACTTCCGCGAGCACGGCGCTGTCCATTTCGACCAGGTGGGACCGCTGCGGGAACCGGCCTTCGTTTACGTCGGCGATGTATTCCTGAAACGCGGCCACCCGCTCGGCCTGAAGCCGGCGGTGCTCCGCGGCGAAGTTCCGGTAGGCCTTGGCATGTCGGGGCGGGCGTTCGTCGTAGTCGCCGAGAATGTCGTCCGAAAAGAGGAACTGCGTATCGCAGCCGCTGCCCGAGCCGAGGGACATCAGGAGCATCTTCGTCTGGGCGGACAGGAAACGCGCGAGGTTGTGCGGCACGACTTCCAGTTCCGCGGCATAGGCGCCGGCGCTTTCCAGAGTCTTCATCCGGCGGAACAGCTCCTTCGCTTCCGCGGCGGTCTTGCCGATGGCCCGATAGCCGGTCCAAGTGACGTGGCGCGGCACCAGCCCCAGATGACCGACCACCGGAATGCCCTCCCGCGCCATCGCCTCGATGATGAACGGGCTCGCCGAGCAATAGACCGAACTCGCACCCAATTCCAGCGCGCGGAAGCCGACCCGGATCGCCTCTTCGGGCGAAGCCATGCCGTGCGGCGTGGCGCCTGAGAGGAAGCTGTTGGGTGCCGCCGCCACGAGCCGGGGCAACCGGGCCTGCGACTCCGGGCTGTCGAAACTGCAGCTCATCAGGTCCACCCCGGCCTGCTCGGCCGCCGCCGCCTCTTCCGGCGACTTCACATGGATATGCGTGAGGACCCGTTTGCCCTTGAGCTGCTGCAGGTCGTAAACGGTGTATTTTTTGCGGGGACGGAGCATGGCTGGGGCGGACTGTGGAAATCGCCGTTCCCGCAGGCAAGCCCGGGAGCGCGACTCTCCGAGTCGTGAGCCAGCTGCATTCCTTCTGCTGACTTGCCTTTCATGCGGCTCGGAGAACCGCGCTCCGGTGGCGTATGCCGCCGGGGGTGTTTGCTCGTCTCGTCAGCGGGCGGCAGCCTGCTTGTTTTCCACCCGGTAGAGCTTCGTCTTCGACCGCAGGAACAGCGTGTCGTCCCGGACCGCCGGTGAGGCCATGAAGCCGTCGCCGAGGGAACATCTCGCCGCGATCCGAAATTCCCGTCCGGTGGCAACCACGGTGGTCTGACCGCTCTGGTCAAAGAAGTAGATCCGGTTGCCGGCCACCAACGGCGACGCCGAGAACTCGCCGCCGAGCCGTTCGCTGTAGTGGATGCTGCCGGTTTTGGCGTCCATGCAGGTCAAAATCCCGTTGTCAGAAATCATGAATACCTCGTCACCCACCACGGCCACGGACGGCTTTTGCGGCGCCTGACGGCTGACCTTCCAGGCCACATGCGTGGCGGTGACGTCGCCCTTGCCGCCGGGCCGGATCGCCCATAACTCCGGCTTCATAAAGCCCGTCGCCAGGTAGAGCAGTCCATGGGCGAACACCGGGCGCGTGACGTTCGAGAAGCCCGGGATGTCCGCCCACCACAGTTCCTGCCCGGTGGCGGGATCGAGGCCGCTCACGCGGAACGCCCCCATGGTGATGAGTTCGTCGTGTCCGTCCACGGTGACGACGCACGGAGTGTGATACGCCTTCTTCAGCTCCAACGCCTTGCCCTCCAATTGTGGGCCGTTGCTGCGTCGCGTCGTCCACAGGCGTTCCCCGGTGCGCTTGTCGAGGGCGGTGACAAACCGTTCCACGGTGCCATCGCAGGTGAGGAAGAGCCGGTCGCCGTGGAGCACCGGGGAACTTCCAGGACCGTTGCCGCCGTGGTCATGGGCCAGATCGGCGTTGCGCCAAAAGACCTTGCCGGACTCGCTGTCGAGACAGGCCGCGCCGTAGCGCCCGAAGAAAAAGTAAACCCGCCCCGCTTCGATCACCGGCGTCGGGGAGGCATGGCTGTTCAGCGCATGGATCGGCTCCACGGCCTCGACCCGGAAGAGTTCAACGTTGTGGACGAGCCGGCCGGAATCCGCCTCCACCGCGAGCGCCCGCAGGGAATGACCGTCTTCCAGCGCCGTCGCCATCCACAGCAGACGGTCCCAGATGACCGGCGAAGACCAGCCTTTGCCCGGCAGTTCCGTTTCCCAGACGACGTTTTCGGTGGCCGACCACGTGACGGGGAGGTGCCGTGACCGTGTGGTGCCATCGCCGCGCGGTCCGCGGAATTCCGGCCATGGTTCCGCCCACGCCGAGAAGCCGCACAACCAGACGAGAACCAGGGAAAGACGGCGAATCATGAGCCGACCATGCCCTGCCGGACTTCGCGCCGTCCATTCCCCAGAAGCGGGAAACTCCGCTCCAAGTTTGGTTTGCCCTCCCCGCCTCCGTCACCGGACCTTCTGACGCAATCGTTCTTGGGACGGCCCTTTTCCCGCCAAAGGAGACGCCACGAATTTCCCCGCAGCTATCAACATCTTCCCGGCATGGGTGAAACCACACAACTGAAGGAATGGTTCAATGAGTCGCGCTACCGCAAACTCGCGGCCGACCTGGCGGCGGTCTGCCCGGGCGCCGATACGGATCGCTTTCTTGCCCTGACGCTCGACGGATTGGACGGGCGCAGCCTGATGCAGCGGCTGCGCCGGACCACCGAGGCGTTGCGGGAGGTCTTGCCGACGCCCTATCCGCGAGCCCTCACCGTCCTCCGCCGGCTCGCCCCCTCGGTGGAACATGGCTTCGTCGGCATCGTGCTGGCCGATTTCGTCGGGCAGTTTGGCCACAAACACTTTGAGGAATCCATGGATGCGCTTCGGCTGTTCACCCGCCATGGGTCCGCCGAGTTCGCCATCCGCGAGTTCCTCCGGCGGGACTTGCGCCGCACACTGCGCGTCATGGAAGTCTGGTCCCGGGAGGCGGATGAACATGTCCGCAGGCTCGCCAGCGAGGGCTGCCGGCCGCGCCTGCCGTGGTCCTTCAAACTGGACGCCCTGATCGCCGACCCGACGCCGGTGGGACCGATCCTCGACAACCTCCGGGCCGATCCGAGCGCCTACGTGCGGAAGTCGGTGGCCAACCATCTCAACGACATCTCCAAGGACGATCCGGACTGGGTGTTCGACCGGCTCGCGCGCTGGGATCTGGGAGAGGGCCGCACCGCGTGGATTGCCCGGCACGCCCTGCGCACGCTGATCAAACGCGGCGACTCGCGGGCGCTGTCGGTCATCGGCGCCGGTCACCAGGCTGACGTGCGGGATGTGCGGCTTTCGGTGTCGCCCGCTGTGCTGAAACTGGGCGGCCGGCTGACGCTGAATTTGGCTTTCGCATCGGGTGCCCAGTCGGACCAAAAGCTCGTCGTGGACTATGCGATCCACTACGTGAAGGCATCTGGAGGCACCTCCCGCAAGGTCTTCAAGTGGAAGACCGCCACGATGGCCGCGGGCGAATCCGTGGTCTGGCAACGCGAACAGCAGCTCAAGGATTTCACGACGAGGAAGCACTACCCGGGAGTTCACCGGGTTGAGGTGATGTTCAACGGCGCTGTGAAGGCCGAAGCCCGGTTTGAGCTGACATGCGACTGAACATTTCCACCGCCTGACCAAGCCGGCGGGACGGCAAGCCGGAGGCTTGCGCTACCCCGTAGCGCCGGCCTCTGACCGGCCGTAACGCAAGCGGCCCGCTTGCTCGCTGCAACGCGGAGGAGATACGGATTCGGAAAAAGGGCCCCGGTCCGGCCGCTGACAACGGGCCTTGGCCATCACGGGACGTTTTGCCACCGTGTCGGCCATGCATTCCCTGTCGCTGCACCATTTCACCGCCGTGCTTGCGGGCATCGTTTTGGCGGCAACCGGCTCGGCGGAAGAACTCCGCGTGATGACCTTCAACCTTTGGCATGGTGGCGATGCCGGAAAACAGCCCCTGTCGCAAAGCGCAGCGGCCATCCGGGCCGCACAGGCGGATCTTGTCGGCTTCCAGGAAACCGGCGGCTTTGAAAGGAACGGCGTCCGACCGAACAACGGCCGCGCGCTCGCGCAACTGCTCGGCTGGCATTACTTCGAGCAGGGGGCCAGCCCGGGCATCGCCAGCCGCTTCCCCATCGTAACCAACACGCCCGGCAAGCATGGCATCACGGTGCGATTGCCATCGGGACGACCGGTGCGGCACTTCAACGTGCATCTGATGCACACGCCGTATCAGCCCTACCAACTGCTCAACATCCCGTATGGCAACGCACCCTTCATCACGACGGCGGCGGAAGCGGTGACCGAGGCGGGCAAAGCCAGGGGCGGCGAGATCGAAACGCTGCTCTCCGAGTTGAAGCCCGCCCTTGCCACCGGAGAACCCGTATTCCTGACCGGCGATTTCAACGAACCGTCCCACCTCGACTGGACGGCGAATGCCGCGCAGGCCGGGCTTCATCCGCTGGCCGTTCCCTACCCCTCAACCGCCGCCATCGTCGCCGCGGGAATGCAGGATTCCTACCGGTTGCTCCACCCTGATGAGGTCGCGCGCCCCGGGGTTACGTGGACGCCGCTGACAAAGCCCGGCGATCCGCAGGACCATCACGACCGCATAGATTTCGTGTTCTTCGCCGGCCGCGGAGTCACGCCCACCCGATGTGCGGTCGTGGGCGAGGCCCAGCCTGCGGCGGATATTGTGGTCGCGCCCTGGCCCTCCGATCACCGGGCCGTGGTGGGGACCTTTGAGCTAAAGTGACTCCTAAGCCGAACAACTTACTCCCCGGCAGTCACACCTGAAACCCCACCGAATGGTTCCGCCACATGGACTGCTCCCGTGCCCGCACCCGTGATCCCCGCGAATGGCTGGAGACCTGCCCGGACTTCTCGTGGCCGCTCGCCGAGCGGGTTCACGACTGGATTCTCACGTGGGAGCCGGACCTGACGGAATCCATCCGCTGGAACATGCTCTGCTTCAGCGGGCGCAAGCTGGTGATTGGCCTCAGCGCGTGCCAGCGACATCTCGGGGTGACTTTTTTCCGCGGCACCGAATTGCCCGACCCGGCCGGCCTCTTCTCACCGGGCGGCGCCGGCAACACCAACATCCGCTCCGTGCGGATCATCGCACTGGACCAGTTCAATCGGCCGGCGCTGCAGCGACTCGTCCATGCTGCGGTCGCGCTGGATGCCGCCATGGAGATTCCGCCTGCACCCAAGGCCAAGCGACCGCCGTGGCCAGTGCCGGACTTCTTTGCGGCGGCCCTGAAGCAATCCGGGAATCGCCCGGCCGCGGAAGGATTTGCCCGGCTTTCCCCCTCGTGTCAGCGCGAGTATCTGGTCTGGCTTTCGTCGGCGAAGCGACCGGAAACCCGCGCCAGTCGCCTGCACACGACGCTGGAGGCGCTCAAGTCGGGCCGGAAGTGGGCCCAGCGAAAACCGTGACCGCCGATCCGTGTCCGCTCACTCCACCGCCAAGGCGTGATCCAGCAGTTGGGGAAGCTGGTCGAGCACGGCGGAATCGGCGGCCACCAGCTTGGCGCCGGCCTTCACGGCGTCGCCCTGCAGCTTCTTGTTTTTGAGGGCGGTGTAGCCGATCACCGGAACGTGGGCGATGGCCGGATCCTGCTTCAGATCGCAGATCACGCCGCAGAAGTCCCCGTGCCGCAGCGCGAGTTCGGCCACGAGCACCATCGGCTTTTCGCGGCGGACCAGGTCGAGCACGTTGGCGGCGATGTTGACCGCCTGCACCCGCCAGCCGAGGTCGGTCAGGCGGTTCACGATCTGGCTGCCAGGCAGCAGGGACTCATGGAAGACGATGGCCAGCGGTTTCGTCACGGCGCGGGAGGTTGAGCCCGGCCCGCCGGAAGGCAAAAGATTTCCGGACCGTTTCCGCGAGCGACTCCCGGCGCTTGCCTCGTTCCGGCGCAAGCGGGACAGTCCGGTCGCCCAATGAGCGAAATTCTGGTCATCGGCCACCGCAATCCGGACACCGACTCGATCTGTGCTGCCGTCGCCTACGCCGACTTCAAGCACCGGACCGGTCTTCGGAACGTCGTGGCGGCGCGCTGCGGCGAGGTCAATGAGCGGACCCAGTTCGTCCTGCGCTCGTTCAACGTGCCGGCACCGATGTTCGTGGCCGACGTGTCTCCGAAGGTCCGTGATGTGATGCAGTCCAACGTCATTTCCGTGCCCCCCCGCACGACGGCCGTCGAGGCGCTGGCGGTCATGGACGAACGCAACATCCGGGTATTGCCCGTGCTGGATCACGACCGGCGATGCCTGGGACTCCTCTCCGTGTTCAAGGCGAGCAAGTTCCTCTTTCCCTCGCCGAACCGCATCTTTGACTCACGGAGGGTCGTGGCCTCGATCCGTTCCCTCTCGCGGACGCTGAATGCCAAGATGATCTGTGCGTTCGAGCCCGACCGCGAAGAGGACCTCGTCCTCATGGTAGGCGCCATGAAGGCGGCGAGTTTTGCCAGCCGGCTGCCCAACTATGCGCCGGAAAAGATCCTCGTTGTCGTCGGTGACCGCGAGGACATCCAGCGACTGGCCGTGGACGGGCGGGTCCGCGCCATCGTCGTCACCGGCGGGCTCGACATCTCCCCGGAGATCCGGGAACTCGCAAAACGCCACGAGGTCACCCTGCTCCTCTGCCCGCATGATTCCGCCACCACGGCCATGCTCTGCCGCGCGGCCATCACGGTCGATCATGTGCTGCGGCAGGACTTCCTCACCTTCCGGGCCGATGAACGGCTCCGGGAGGTCCAGGCCGTCGCGGCCGAATCCAGTTTCCAGGCGTTCCCGGTCCTCGACGATGACGACCGCGTGGTGGGCATGCTCTCGAAGTCGGACTTTCTCAAAAAAGTGGACCGCCGGCTCATCCTGGTAGATCACAATGAGCTTTCCCAGGCCGTCCATGGGGCAGATCAGGTGGAGATCCTCGAGATCATCGACCACCACCGCATCGGTGCCTTCAGCACCAGCCAGCCGATCCTGTTCCGGAACGAACCGGTCGGATCGACCAGCACCATCATCGCCGACGGCTACTTCCGCTACGGCGTGCCGCTGACCCCGAGCATCGCCGGGCTCCTGCTTGCGGGTTTGGTCAGTGACACGCTGAACCTGACCTCGCCGACCACCACCAAGCGCGACGCCGAGATCCTCGCATGGCTGGAGGAGAAGGCCGGCGTCAACGCGGCGGACTTCACGACCAAGTTGTTCAATTCCGGCTCGGTGCTGGTTTCCCAGCCGCCCGAGCGCGCGATCACCACTGACTGCAAGGAATACCTCGAGGATGGCCGCCGATTCAGCGTCGCGCAGATCGAGGAGCTGGGCTTCGACGTTTTCTGGAAATCCCAGCCCGCCATCCGCCAGGCGCTTGAGGATTACCGCGTGGCCAACGGCTACCTCTTCTCCGCGCTCTTCGTGACCGACGTCGGCGCGCAGAGTTCGCTCCTGCTGGTCGCAGGACCGGAGAAGTTCATTGAGGCCGTGAAATATCCCGAAGCCGCACCCGGCGTATTTGAGCTGGCCGGCATTGTCTCCCGCAAGAAGCAGCTCCTACCCTACCTCACCGAGACGCTGAGCCACGTCGTTTCCGCCGGGCTGCTCTGAACCAAGTGTTAGCGGCTGCGGCGGACAAAGGTCCGTTCGCCTACCCAGCGGGTGTTGTGACGGCGGTGCAGCTCGTCGCTGGCAAACGCCGGACGTTCCGCCTTTCCGTAGGCTTGATCATCCATGCCGGTCCACGGCAACGGACCAACCTCGGTTCCGCGGGCCACGTGATAGTCGGCGTCCTTGTCCCAGCCCACGGTGAAGAGGAAGAAGTCCCGCTGCCGGCCGGGCGCTTTTGACGGAAGCCGGTCGGCCGGAAACTTCAGCGTCAGCTCGTCGCCGCCGGCCAGCAGGGCAAGCCCATTGTCCGCCTTGGCCACCAAATCATCCACCGGACCGTAACGCGTCACCCAACCTGCCGGGGTAATCTGCCAGACCGGCGCGGGCTTCACCCGCTCATAGACCGGCGTCAGCGGCTCCGTCCATGGCAGGTCGGCGAACTCGCTGTAGCCGCGCCAATGAAGGTCCGTGGTCGCCGGCACCAGGGCTGTAAGTTTCGAGGCGTCCAGCACCTCTCGTTCGCTGAACAGGGCGAGGCGATCCCAGTGGATTTCAAAGGCCTGGGTCAGGCGCAGGCGCAGGGTGCCGGGCGGCAGTTTTCCCGTAAGGTCGGCGAGTATGGTTTTGGTCTTGCCCGCAGGGGCGCCGACCACAGCCGGAACCTTTTGCCAGCCGGCGGCCGTTTCCGCCTCCAGGGTCGGGAACGGAAACGGGAACTCCGGATTGTGCGAGCCCGCAATGTTCGCCATGCCGCCGCCGAAGCGCAGCCAGCCGGTCAGCGCCAGCACCAGCGGTCGGGCCGAGTCCAAGGGTCCGAAATCCAGCGTCACGCTGAACGGCTCGGCGAGACCGCGATACTGGGGTCCGCGCAACACGGGCGGAGAAACCTTCCGGCCGTCGGTTTCCTGAAGCGCCCCCGTCACGTCCACCGGCGCGGGCGCCTGTTCCAGCACGGCGGCACGCAATGGAATACGGCCGCCGAGTTGCCACAGTTCGTGGGGCAGGAACGGTTTTCCCGGCAGTAGCTTGCTCGTCGGATGCACTTCGGTTCCCGGCGGATGATCCACAGCCACCAGTTGTGCGGTGTCGAGGTAGAGGATTTCCCGCAGCTCTTCGGTGATCTGAAGTTCGTAGTGACCGTCGCGGGGACGGAAATTCAGTTCGTTACCCACCCAGACGTATTCCTCCGGATCAGCCTCGATGTAGCGCCCGGGTGCCACCGGCAAGCCCAGCGGGGCGGCGCCCAGCAGGTCGGTGACAAAACGGTAGCGCTCGCCGTCCCACGCATAGAGGTAGGGACACGAACCCGTCGGCATCACGAGTTCGAACACGACCAGCGGCTGCTGGCAGTCCACCTGCACCTCTGTGGTGTCGAGCTTGGTGTCAAACCAGCGCGTGCTCACCGCATCCAGCTGGCTGCGCTTGCCCACGCCGATCTCCACCGGCAGCGACTGCACGGTCCGCAGGCTGCGCCAGCCGGCCGCGGTCAGTTCGGTCTTCACGCCAAGGCCGCTCGTGTTGGAACGGTTGCCGAGCAGGCGGAGCTTCAGCATGGCATTGGCGTTGCCGCCCTCGTTGCGAAGGAACTTCAGTCCGGCACCCGCGACTTCGACGATCAGGTCCGTGTCGCAATCCGCGTCAAAGTCCGCGGCCACGAGATGGCGGATGTCCGCTGTGGCCAACGCCTGGAGCCCCAATTCCCCGGTGGCTTCGTGAAAGCCGCCGTTGCCGCGGTTGCGCCACACCCGCACGCCGTCGCCGCCCCAGCCCAGCAGGTCGAGCCAGCCGTCGTTGTCATAGTCCACCGCCCGGAGGCTGCGCACCCGGTTCGCTCGCGCCGGCAGTTTCACGTGATCGCTGATGCCGGAGAAGTGGATCTCGATGGACTTGTCGGTCACCAAGGCCACATCCATGCGGAGGTCGTTGTTGAAATCGCCCGTCGCCAGCGCGTTGGCCGCCGGCCAGCCGGCCGGCTGATTGGTGCCGACGAGCCCTTCACCGCGGACGTTCGAGATCACGACGGGAGCCGCGCCGCCCACCGTGAGCAGCAGGTCCGGCAAATCGTCGTTGTTCCAGTCGTCCACCGTGATGCCGGTGACTTTCGCCGAACCAAGGAGCGGCAATGCGGTCCGCCGCTCGCGGAAAACGCCGGTCCCAAGATTGGTCAGGTAACGAAGTCCGCCGTCCGTTCCCGCCGCCAGCAGGCCCAGCTTGCCGGTAAAGTCCAGATCCGCGAGCCCGACCACGGTCCCCTTCACTTCGCCCACACCGGCAATCCGGGTGGCATCCATGAACAGCCCGTTGGTCGCGAACTTCAGCAGCAGCGTGCCGTCGGGTCCGCTCAGCACCACATCCTCGTAGCGGTCAATCTGCACATCGCCCACCGCGACGATCGTGGCCGTGCTCACGACCGGGCCGGTGACCGCCTGGCCCCGGGCATTGAAGACCGCGTTGGAGTTCCAGAACACCTGATAGCCATCCGGGCCGCGGAGCATGAGGTCGTTGAGCCCGCGCCGGTTGAGGTCCAACACCGCCAGGGGGCCGGACAGTTTTGCCGCGTCGCCCCCAAAGGCGCGGGCCGAATCATCCGTGAATCTCACCGCGATGCCCTGCGGGTCGGGCTGCTCCAGCGGGAACGGCGCCTTGATCTGCGTGTATTGGCACCGCTCGAACAGGGCCGGATTGTCGGCGTTGCCCACTTTTCCACCGGCGAGCTGCTGATGCTTCTGGAGCAGTTCCGCGGCCTCGTCGCGCTGGCCCAGCCGCAGCAGCGCCTGGCTGAGCAGGTAGTGGCTGGCGACGAAGTGCACGGAAGCCTGGTTGGTCTCGAACTGCATGACTTCCCGGAATTGTGTCGCGGCCTCGTCGAACTTGTTCCAGCCCTGATAGGCTCGGCCGAGCTGGAAGCTGACCGCATTCACCGTGGGATCGGCGTCCTTCGCCCGCTGCAGGGACTGCACGGCATTGGAAAACTGGTTCTGGCGCAATTGGGCGCAGCCAAGCACGAACGCCGCCGCCGCATTGCCAGCCTCGAAGTGCAGTGTTTCCTGCGCATGCACCGCGGCCTGGTCCGGCTGCCCACCGAGCAGGAAGGCGTTCGCGAGGTTCAGGTGCGCATCGGGGTTGGCGGGGTTCAGGGCCAGCGCCGACTGGAACGCCGCGATGGCCTTGGCCGGCTCGTTCTGGTCGAAGAAGGTTTTCCCCGAAGCCATCGCCTGATCGAAAACCTTCGAGCTGTTGGCGGCAGTGGTTGCCCCCCCGGACGCCTGCCGCGCCAGCCACCACGCGCCGGCCAGGATCAGACCCACCAGCACAAAGATGCCGGCAACCATCCCGGCTGCGCCGGGACCACGACGGGAAAGGGACGAACTCATGGCAAATGCGGATGTCCACGACCGGAAATGAGCCTGGCTCTTCCGGCACCTTGGACGCAGGGGATGGTGCGGCCAAACCCAGCCAATCCAAGCGGAAATCACGAACCGGCCCCGCCTCCTGGGCGCTTCCACACCCGGAACAGGCCCAGCGGGAGGTCAATGACTCCGGTGGGCGTGGTGTCGTAAGCTTCCCAAGCTCCCCCGGTCGCGGTCTTGTGGAGGCAGCATGGGAGCTTTGAGATTGTGCCCATGCGCTTGGCGATTCTTGCAGGAGTATGCGGCTTGGCGTTGGTGGCCGGTTGCACCGCGAAAGGCCCCGGAAAGCTGGTTTGGCATGACGAATTCGACCGCGGCAACCGTCCCGATCCGACCAAGTGGGTCTTTGATCTGGGCGGCCACGGCTGGGGCAACAACGAACTCCAGAGCTACACCGAACGAACGAACAACGCCCGCCTGGAGGATGGTTGCCTGGTCATCGAGGCCCGGCGCGAGTCGTGGACCGGTCCCGACGGCCGGGAGCGGGATTACACTTCAGCGCGGCTGAAAACCCAGGGGCTCGCGGAATGGACCTACGGACGCATGGAAGCCCGCATCAAGGTGCCGCAAGGCCAGGGCATTTGGCCGGCGTTCTGGACGCTCGGAACGGGCTTCAATGGCGTCGGTTGGCCGAAGTGTGGCGAGATCGACATCATGGAGAACATCGGCCGCGAGCCCGGAACGGTTCACGGCACCGTTCATGGTCCCGGCTACTCTGGCGGCGACGGCATTGGACGCCCGTTTCAGTTGCCTCTCGGTCAGCGCTTCACGGACGGATTTCATGTGTTTGCCATGGATTGGCGACCCAGGAAGCTGACTTGGTCCGTGGATGGGAAGGACTATTTCACCCTCACTCGGACGGACTTGCCCAAGGGCTCGGAGTGGGTTTTCGACCGCCCCCACTTCCTGCTGCTCAACCTGGCCGTGGGCGGCAATTGGCCCGGTGCTCCCGACGCGTCCACGACGTTTCCCCAGCGCCTGCTGGTGGACTACGTGCGGGTCTATGCACCGGCCGGCAAGTCGGCCGAGTGAAGTTCGCCCTGGCGACGTTCCTCGGCTAGGCTGGCGCCCATGGAAGCGCTGTTCGCCCGCCTCGTCGAAGAACTGGAACGCCCGCGCCCGCTCGGTCCCCAAGTGATCCGGCATCTGACCGACCACCACGACTTGGCCCGAGAAGACATCGGCCGGTTCCTGGACGAACAGTTGCCCGCACTGGACGAAGGTGACCTCGACCTGCTGCTGTCGCCGCTATTCACCCCGAAGCTGACCGACCAGGCGCGCATCGCGGAGGTGCTCGAAGACCGGGTCCTGCCGGCCCACGAATGGCCGGACTGGGTCCAGCGACTGCACCGACGTCCCACGCAGGGGCATCTCCTGGACGACAGCGGGCAGGCCCATCGTTTTCCGCTGCAGCCGGTGACTCTGGAACGGTTTGTCCACCGGTTGCGGCTCGACGGCTCCGTCGCACCCGAAATCGCCGGGCTCATCCGCCACCTGTGCACCGAACTGGAACGTCCCCTGCTCTTCGCGGTTGCGCGCCGGGCCATCTGGAACACCTCCGCCCGCGTCGAGGTGCTGCGCCGTCAACTGTCCGCGCCCCAAGACGCCGGCACGGTCACGGCGGACGCCCTGGCCCTGCTTCGGCTCATGGAAACGGCGGAACCCGAAGACGCGGCGGACATTCGCGGACGGATTCCCGCTTGGGCCGAAACCCTGCGCCAACAGATCGCCGACGCCGGCCAACCCAAGATGTTCTTCAACGAACAGGTCCGCTACATGCATGGTGGCGGACGTGATCAGCGGAATCCCGCCCCGGACGCCACTACGGCCAAGCGGGAGGAACTGGAGTTCCTCGGTCGCCTCCAAGCGGTATTGGCAGCGTGATGACGACTGGAGCGCGGCTCTCTGAGCCGCGAACCGGACTTGTTGGATCAGAGGAACCCTGCCTCACGACTCAGAGAGTCGCGCTCCCCAGCGGCCGCGCTTGCCACCGCTCGACGTCGCTGGCGCCGCCCGCTCACTTTCGGCGGACCGCGCGGTAGAAGCGCACTTCCGTGCCGCCGGTCCCGGCGTCCTTCACGAACCCTGCGCTGCTCTCCGGGGCGAATCCGCCGACCGGCGACCAGTGGTTGAGGTCACCGCTCATTTCGAGATCGAATTCCCCGCCTTCCGCCAGGGCCTCCGCTTCCAGCGAAATCTGGACCGTGCCGTCCGGCAACGGATCCACCGCCACCAGCCGACCGGTGGCGGGCAACGGGGTCGCGGGCGCGTCATGCACCGGCAGGCTGAGTCCATCGAAGGACACGCGCCCGGAAAGGCGCCCGGGTTCTGCGGAGGCCGTGAAGCTGATTTCAGGGCGGGTGCCGGCAAAGAACGGGCCCCACCGAATCGTCCGGCTCTTGGGTGACCAAACGCCTCCCGCCGCGATGTCAGCCGGCTCAATGCCTTCCGGCAGCGTTTCCTCCAAAGCGAACGCCCGGGAGCCCGGTGCGGCCAAGACCCGGTAGGAAACGGTCACTCCACCTTCGGTTGGGGAACGACCTGTCCGACTGCGCAGAGCCGTGCCGGCGAGCGGCAGGACGTTCGCCGTCGCATCGGCCGGCGCGGTTGGCAGACCGTTGGCCCAGTCACGGGCCGAACCGCCGACCGCGACCTCCCGATAGTTCTCGCCCGCCTTCCACAGCGCTGCCGCGCGGGTCACGTAGTCCATCGGGATGGGATTGGGCGCGACCGGCCAGACCTGTTCCCGCTTCCAGGCCGCCGCATACCCGGTGAGTTCGTTGGCGCTGATGGCGTTGTCCGCCGGGTCAATGTCCGCCGGGTGACGACGGTGTCCCCGGAGCAACCGGTCGCCCGTGATCGGGGAGGCCAAACCGTCCGCCGAACCGATGCCGCTAAACTCGGCCAGTTCCACGGCGACATTGGGAATGACCTGATAGGTGAGCACGCGCGCGGCGCGATCGAAGAACGGGCCGAACTTCACCTTGCCATGGGCGGGATCGAACACGCCGCCATCGCTCACCTCGACCACCGACCAGAAGGGCGAACCCGGCGCACCGGGCGTGGCCAGGGCGAAGGGCGGAACTTCCTCAACCACCCAGGCGGCGACCTCCGCGCGCGGCGCGGCTTGGAGCCGGACCGTAAAGGGAATGCCGGCCTGATACGTGTCGGGAAGCTCGCGTCGCACAAACGCCGGACCTGGATTGGATTCCTGGGCGGTGACCCGGATGGCCGGGGACTTCACCGAACGGTCCGTGAGGTCCTGCGCCACCAACTCATGCGTTCCCGCCGCAAGCTGCACCGTGAAGGCATGGATCACTTCCTCGTCGGCACCGGGCGCACGGATGAAACGCAGGTGTGACTCGCCCACGGGGACGCCATCCACCAGCAGCGACACATCGGTAAAGCCGCCCACGCGGCCGGTTCCGCCCACGACCACTTCAACCAGTTCGTTCGCCACCAGCATCGCCCCGTCGGCCGGCGACTTGATCACCAGGGAACCGGATTGGCCGTCCAGCACGCGGATATTCACGGGCACCGAGGTCGCCTTGTCCCCCGTGGAGAACTGCCCCACGGCCGTGAGCGCATAGGCCCCGGGTTTGAGCGGCTTCCATTCGATGCGGTTGGCCAGCGGCTGTCCCGGCCGAATCAGTCCGGCCATCATGCAGGCGAGGCATTGTTCCCCGATCTTCTCGCCATTGGCGTAGAATTCGACAGTGGTCACCCAGCCCGCCGGGTGCTGTCCCACCGCCTCCACGGAAACCGTCTCGCCCGCCCGCAGGGAAGCTCCGTTAAGCGGGGCAGTGAGGGTGAGGGAAGGCACGGCCAGTTCGCCGACCCGGACCACCACGGGAGGCGACGATGCCGTCTGTCCATCCGTGAAGTGGCCCACGGCGGTCAGCACGACGCTGCCAGGCACAGTGGGCCTCCAGGTGATCTGGTTGTGCAGGGGCGTTCCGGGCTGAATCAGTGCGTCAATTACGCACGCGAGGCAGGATTCGCCGATCTTCAACCCATTAGCGAAGAACTCCACGGTGTTCACCATGCCGAGGGGATCCACCCCAACGGTGTCGATGGTCACCTCGGCGCCGACCTTCAGGGACGTTCCGTTGGTCGGCGCCACGATGGTCAGCGTTGGACGGGCGAGTTCACCCACCCGGATCGTGACGGGTTCCGATTCCCAAAGATTGTTGGCAAACGTCAGCGCCTGCGCCGTCAGGCGATGCACCCCGGCCGGCGGTTTGGTCCAGGCAAACGAGGCGCTGAACGGCGCTCCCTCGACCGGCGGCAGGCAGCGGCAGGTGTCGCAGCAATAGGACACCTGGCCGATGATTTGGCCGTCGGCCAGAAAGACGATGCCTCCGATGCCGAATCCGGGAACGGTCGCGGTGGCGGACATCTTGGCCGTCGCTCCGGCCGGAAACTCCGTCCCCTCGACGACCAATGTCACGGCCCCCGGGGCCACCGGTTTGTCCCAAATCTCCACGGTCGCTGTGGTTGGCTCGCCGATTCGATACGCGGGCGCCACTGGCAGCAGTCCGCCGATGGCGGTTTGCAGGGGCGATTCGACCAACCGCGCCACCACGGTTTCCGCACCTTCCAAAAGCTCGTCGGCCAACGCCTCCAGTCGCAGTTCCAGCTCCGAAGCTCCCACGGGCATCGTTACCGGCAGAAAGGTGCCCTCCACTTGGGGCGTGACCACACTGTCGAAGCCTTCGTAGGTCCAGCGGTAATCAATCCCGGCGGTCGCCGAACCCGTTACGAGCAGCCAGAAATCCACAGCCGCATTCGGAATTGTCCCGCCGGTCCGCCGCACCACTACGCTGCCCACGCGGCTTTTCAGGTCGCCCGATTCGTAGGCGGGAGATTTGCCCGGCACGATGGAAAGCAGCGGCAGGTCTGAATCCGGAGAGATCAATCGGACCGGGACCGGCCAAGATTCCAGCAACTTGCCGGCGGCATCCTTTGCCCGGGCGCGCAGTCGCTGTTCACCGGGACCGAACTCTGCCGACGGCTTCCAGGCCAGTTCATGCAACCGGAGGCGACCGGGGATATCGGCGTCGCGAGTGAGAATCTCGGACACGCCAATCACGGTCTCGCCGGCCAAGAACTCGACGCGGCGAATGGAGCCGGCCGGATCAACCGCCACGGCCCGAAGCGCGTGCGTGGCTCCCAGCGCCAGTTCCGCACGGGGTTCGGGCGCCACGAGGATCACCTCCGCCACTTCGGGCGAGCGGCGATCCACCACCAGCAGATCCGCGACCCCGGGATTACCCGCGAGGTAGGGCGGCTCCGCGCCGACGACCGCCGGCATGGGCGGCGTGTAAACCTCGAACCGCAAGGATTCCGTGAGCGGCTCCGCCACGGTCAGAAGTCCATCCCAGTTGGCAAACACGCCGACGACAACCTTGGCCATGCCGGCTGGAATGGTCAGGGCGTCGCCCGTGAATTCGACCTCGGGCTGCGCACAGTCGTCACATGGATTCACGACGAGGCGGTAGTCCACCCCGCGGCGGGCCTGCCCGCTGATCTCGAAGAACACCGTCAGATCTCGGCTGAGGTCGCCCGTGCGTTCGAGAATGATTTCACCCCGGTTCATGCGGTCGCCTTCGAGGGCATACGCCTGACCAGTCGTCGCGCTAACCGTGGGCAAGGGCGGCTGCACCAAGGCCTTGACGGGTTCCGATTGCAGCAAAGATCCGTCGGCCAGCACGGTCCGAGCCTCAATCATCACCTCACCCGCCATTCCGGGAATCCACTGCACGCGGTGGGTCAAGGTTGTGCCGGGCGCCGGCAGGGCGCAGGGCAACAGCGGACAGGGCTCCGTCTCGCAGGGAGGGCAGAACTGCACCACCGACGTGCCCACCTTCGTTCCGTTGGCGAAGAATTCGACGGTCTCGATCAACCCACGCGGATCGGTTGCCTCGGCCAGCAATTCCACGGGCTGCCCCACGCGGAGTCGCTCCTCGCTGGTGGGTCGGGTGATGGTGAGCTGGGCTACCGGCTTGACCTGCCCCACCTGGATGACGACCGGTGCGGACAGCACGGTTCCGTTCACCGATCCTTCGGCCCGGACCCGCAACTCATGCCGGCCGAAGGGGGCGTCCTTCCACATCCAGCCATGCTCCACCGGAGTGCCGGGCGGGATCGGCACCAAGGAGAAGATCTCGGAAACGCCAATCACCGCGCCGTCGGCCAGGAATTCAAGCCGGGTGATGGCTCCGCCCGTGTCCACTGCGGTCGCGCGGAGGGCGATTTCGGCGCCCAAGGCGAACGACTCTCCCTCCGCGGGGCTGGTAATGGTCAGTGTGACCACCGGGCCAGCCGGATCCGCTCCGGCCCCCTGCGCCATCTGCCCGAAGCAGAGACCCAATGCGGACAGCAACGTCGCCAGCGCAGCCAGTATCGATTTCATGTCAGTTCCTTGGTGAACGTGGAAGCAACCAGAAGGGTAGCCGCCGACCGGGCGGATGCCACCCCGCAGATGGCCAAAATCTCGTCGCCCCAAACTCGCGACCGCAGCGACTGGTGGCGGCCCTTGGACAGAAGGCGGTGACGCATGACTCGGTGTTCCGGAAGATGGTTCAGTCGAATATCCGGCCGGTCCGCTTGGATGGATGCATCGAAGTTGGACATTTGCCTCCCGGATTTGCTCCCGTCGCCCGGTGAACTGGCTCGCCCACTTCGTCCTATCGCCCGACGACGACCGTGTTCGCCTGGGCAACTGGCTGCCGGACGTGCTGTCGCGCCCCGAATTGGCCACGGTGACCGACCCAATGGTCCGGCTGGGCATCGAATTGCACCGGCGCATCGACGAGACCACCGACCGGCATCCGGCCGTGCTGGCCGCCCGCGACCGTTTGCCGGCCGGACTTCGCCGCTTTGCCGGGATCGTGCTCGACGTCATGTGGGATCATTTCCTGACCCGCGACTTCAACCGCCTTGCCGGCGAACCGCTGGACGAATTCGTCATCCGGGTCGAGGCCGGCCTTTACGCCCATTCCGCAACGCTGCCCGCCGAAATTCAGGCTGTGCTGGCCCGGATGGAATCCGAGCGCTGGCTGCGCAGTTACGGGACCCCGGCGGGTGTCGAGCTGACCCTCACGCGCATCTCCCGCCGCCTCTCCGCCCGCGCTCGTGCCGAATTCCAACCCGCCGCCGCCCGCCGCCTGCTGGAACGCGACTACCGCCATTTGGAGACGCATTTCGCCGATTTGTGGACCGATTTGGTGCCGCTCGCCGACAGTCGTCCGCCTAATCGTCGGTAGCCATCGGGCTGCTTTCCCTTCCGGGCGCCTTCGCGCGCCAGACACGACGGAGCAGCCACACGACCAGCACCGCGGGAAGCAGCCACAGCACGACCAGGCGGCAGAGCACAAAAAGTAACGCCACGACAAACTCCCAACCGAATGCTGCCGTCGTGGAACTCAAAATGGATGCGATGACACTCGACCCGGCAGCCAGATGTCGCAGGAACTCCTCGGCACCGATCAGGATGACGGCCTGCACCGGCAGAGTTGGTCGGAGCCAACGCTTCATCGTGCGGCCTCCGGTTGGGCGGTCAGGAGCGCCAGCATCATCGCATCACCCAGCGGCCCCCCGAGCGCAAATGTGAGCCGGCCCGCCTGCCGCGTCGGGGCTCCGAACAGATGCACTGTGCGGAAAATCTCGCGAAACGCGGTTTCGTCCTCCTGCTGGCGCGCACATCCCAGCATGAGCCCAGTCGCGGAAACGCTGCGCCCCAAGACGAGCGGACCGGAGTCAATGTCGCCCCGGCCGCCGGCAAACTCCGCGGGGTATTCCAAAGCGGCGCCGAATCCCATGAACGGTGCCCAAAGCTCCCGGCGCGCCGCGAGGTAGAGTTCCCGTGCCAACGGATCACCCACCAAACCCAGAAAATAAGCCCCCAGCAGGGTTCCGGAGCCACGCGGAGCGTCCAAAGGGCGGCCGCTGCGTCCTTCCACCGCCTGAAAAAGCAGCCCCGATTGGGGATCAGCATAACGCCCGCGCATCATCCCGAGCCAACGGCGGTAAACAGCCTCGTAACGATTGGTCCGGTCGGCCAAGTCGTGCAATCGCAGCGAGACGGCCACCGCACAGTTGTCCACCGGAAAGGTTTGCCCGGGGTAAGTCTCAATCAGCGAGATTGGCGATGCAGCCAGATTGCGCGCCAGCGCGGCGGTGATCCGGTCGTTCAGTTCCCGGTGTTTGAACTGCGGATCGAGTCGGCGGCGAACACCCAGCGCCAGGTTGAGGTATCCCAGATAACCGGCGTGCCCGTTGGACCCATTCAGCGCCACCAAGGGATCTTCCTTCCACTCGCGGCGGTCGAAGGCTCGGACGTTTTCCCCGAGCATCCGGTCTTCCGCCTCTTCCATCCGACGAAGTGAGGCTTGAAGCAGTTCCGGATGCTGGCGGCCAATCTGAGCATGGCCGAGAACCGCCATCTGGTAGGTGCCAAACAGCCATTCGCCATCAAATGTTCCCACGCCGGTCTTGAACTCGCCGGGCCCCAGCGGGGCGGCAGTCCAGCGGGCAACCCCGTCCGCCAAGGCCGCCTGCCGCGATGTTTCGCCCCGCCACCACTCGCCTGCACTCTGGCCGCACCACCACGGAGGCAGCAGCCTCAGGCAGGTTGCAAAAACGGCCGCCAGCAAAAGACGCTCCCACCAGCGCGCCGCGGACGACGAAGATTTCTTCACACTGAAACCGGGTTCGGACATCGCTCTTCAGAACGCCAAGTTCGCCTCGCGTTCAGGCAACTTTCCGGGGCGTTCATCTTTGGCCAAGTTGGGTCAGAACCACTCAAGGCCGTCCCGGCCAGTCCAGATGCCGGCGCAGGAACTCGAAGGTCCCCTTCCCGTTGATGGAGTGAGGGCCGTCGAAGAATTCGATTTCGGTGCGGGCTCCGAGGCCCAGCTTCACGTATTGCCGCCGGGTCTTGGCGTATTCGTAGGCGACCCATTCGTCCGGGGCGACGCCATCGTCGTGTCCCCGTTCCACCATGAACGGGCGCGGCAGGATCAGCCAGGAGAGCTCCGCATAGTTGAACTGGTTCGCGAGGTTCCACTCCGGCATGTCGTATTCGCTGGTCCACAGATAGCTGTAGGGTGAGCGCGCCGACCCGTTCTTCCAGATCCACTCGTTGTAGTCGGCGGAACAGATGCTCAGGCAGTAACGGTCCACGAGCACGGGGACGCGCATCGCCGTCTTGCCGCCGTAGCTGAGGCCGTAGAAGGCGATGCGGGCCGGATCCACAAAGTCCTGCGCCGCCAGCCAGCCGGTGATGACCTCATGCTGCCGCACGATGAAGGACCAGAGTGTCAATCCGAGGGGTTGAGCCTTGCGCAGCACCTGCCGGAACGAGGTGCCACCGATGTAGGGATTTTGCGGAGCGAACGTGACGTAGCCCTGCTTGGCGAGTTTCAGGCCGTATTGATGGTAGAAGTGGCTGTTCACCGCGGGGTCGGAAACGTCCCGCGGACGCCCTTCGAGCCCATGCTGGCACACCACGACCGGGCGGCGTTCTCCAGGCTTCATGCTGACAGGCACGCAGAGGATGCCGAACGCGAAGACATCCGGATGCACGTCGAGCACGACCTCGTAACCACGAACGTCATTGGTCTCGAAAAGCAACCGGGTGCGGGGATTCGCGGGGAGCGACGCGGGCGGAATGACGCCCACGACCTCATCGCGGAACTGTTCGCGGAACGCGGCGACAGAGTTGGTGAACTTCGCAAGGCTGGACTGGTCGGCGCGCTGCCACAGTTCGCGGCGGACGTATTCGCTCTCGCGCATGAGATGCTGGGTGTCTTCCAACTGGGCGAGATACAACCTTCTGGTTCTCGCCGCTGCGTCGGGCATCGGGCCTGTGACCGTCGGAGCCGACCCGAGCGATTGGGCGATGCCCGCCTGTGACGAAAGTTTCCGGTAAAAGCGCTGGGCTGTGCCCCAGTCGCAAATCGACTCCTCTCCGGCGAATTGGAAGTAGGCGGCCATTTCAGGCAGCCAGCCATTCAACCGCTCGTGCTCGGCGGTGAACTCCGCTTGGGTCGGCCGCCAGAGCCTGCCCGGCGCGCCTCCACCTTGGTCGGTATGCGTCACCACAGGATACTGTCCATGCTCGGCGATCACCGCCCGCGGCAGGATGAGCGCCGCGAGTTCGGCGTCGCTGAAATGCCGCAGCACCGACCAGACATTGCGGTAAATGGGCAACTCCGGATTCCGTGATCCAAGGCCAAAGGCACCGCATGCGGCGACTGCGAGGAACCGGGTGTCACAAGCTCCGGCATACAACGCCAGCAGACCGCCTTCGCCGTAGCCGACGATGCCGAGTTCCTGCCGGTTGAGGCCGGGGCCCTGGATGCGCCGGAGCGTTTCCTGAAGGTCCCCCGTGCGCTCACCCGAGCCCGCCGCACGCGTGGCGGACAGCCAGTCGGCCGCGGCAAGGATGTGCTGAAGTTCATAGCCCAGCGGATGTCGCCCCACCTCGTAGCTGGCGCGCCACAAGGTTTCGCGCTGGCTGTGCTTCACCGAACGCACACCCGGATTGCCCGCATACGTGCTGCCGCGGTCCACCAGCGCCGGTATCAGCACCCGGCAGCCGGCCTCGGCAAACCGCCGCGGAAACTGCTGCTCCGTGGGCACGCCGGCAACCAGTCCGATGGCCTGTTCCGGGGTCCAGTCGCAGTCGGGCACGGCGATGACATCGGCGTGCGGCTCACCGTCCGGAACCAGCAGCAGGCCCTGTCCGATGACACCGCGGAACACGTTCCATTCGACCGCCAGGACACGATAGCCGGGCCCACGGGCAATCTCGCCGGCCGGCGCGGCGAGATTGGTTCCCAGAGGCGGCGTGAAACGCATCGAGACCGGATCGCGCTGATCCACTACTCCGAGCAGTTCACGCAACCGGACGCTGTTGGAGGCCGCGCTGGCGAGAAAGGAATTCAGGAACGCCTCGTTGGAGCCGGCATTGAGGGACCAGCGTCCGCGCCGCACCGCCGGCAGTTCCGCCGCCGTTCGGTCGAGGTAGCGGTCGATTCCTCGCACCATGTCGGCAGCGAAATCATTGGTGCCTGTGAGCGGCCGTGTGCCTGGCAGCGGCGTCTGCGCAGACAGCGACAGCGCGAACCACAACAGGACGAACAGGCGGGGGCCGGGGAACCTCATGCCGCAGGCTGCGCCGGGGAACGAGACTTGAAAAGGCTGCGCTCCGCGCTGTGCAGGGCCGGTTTGCCCGCAAGTGGGACAGCCGCCTCGGCTGTCACCCGTGCGGCAGGCGCCCTCGCCTGCCGGCCACCGGGCGAGGGCGCCTGGTGCACCCGCCACCGGCAAGGTGCCGGGGCCACGGCCGTGCAATTGCTAGAGCCATTCACCTATTCACTCACCAAGGTCCGGAACGGTGTCTGGCGGTCCGCGCGCGCTCCGATAAGCTCGCCGGCGTCGTCATGCCGGACATCCTGCTCGCCACGCTCAACGCCAAGTTCATCCACGCGGCGTTCGGCCTGCGTTACCTGTTCGCCAATCTGGGCCCGCTGCGGCCACGCGCGGCAATCGCGGAGTTCGACATCAACCAGAAGCCGGTCGAGATCGCCGAGTCCATCCTCGCCCGGGAACCGCGGATCGTCGGCCTCGGGGTTTACATCTGGAACGTCCGGCCCACCACCGAGGTCATCGCCATCCTGAAACGGGTGCGCCCGGACCTCGTGATCGTCCTGGGCGGCCCGGAGGTGAGCTACGAAACGGAGGGCCAGGAAATCGTCGCGCTAGCCGACCACGTCATCACTGGCGAGGCGGATCTCAAATTTGCGGAACTCTGCGGAACGCTGCTGGACGATTCTCCGAAGGCCACTCCGCCCAAGCTCATTGTGGCGGAACTGCCGGACCTCAACCGCCTGGAACTGCCCTACGACCTCTACGACGCCCGGGACGTCGCCCACCGGGTCATCTACGTCGAAGCCTCGCGCGGATGTCCCTTCACCTGCGAATTCTGCCTGTCGTCGCTGGATATTCCGGTGCGCCAGTTTCCGCTCGACCGGTTTCTCGCAGCGATGCAGCGCCTGCTCGACCGGGGCGTGAACCAGTTCAAGTTCGTGGACCGGACCTTCAACCTGCACCTGCCCACGAGCACCGCGATCCTGCGGTTTTTCCTCGAACGCCTGCGACCGGGCCTGTTCATCCACTTTGAGATGGTGCCGGACCGCCTGCCCGAAGGTCTGCGGGAACTGATCGCCCGGTTTCCGGCCGGAACGCTCCAGTTCGAGGTGGGCGTGCAGACGCTGAACCCGGAGGTCGAACAGCTCATCAGCCGGCGCCAGAACCAGGCCAAAATGGAGGAGAACTTCCGCTGGCTGCGGGCCCAGAGCGGCGTGCACATCCACGCGGACCTCATCGCGGGCTTGCCGGGCGAAACGCTGGCAAGTTTCGGCGCCGGCTTTGACCGTCTGCTCGCGCTCGGGCCCCAGGAAATCCAAGTGGGCATCCTCAAACGTCTGCGCGGCACGCCCATCATCCGCCACGACGCAGCGTGGGGCATGACCTATTCGCCACTGCCGCCCTACGAGGTTCTGAAGACCGCTCATCTCGACTTCGCGAGCCTCGCCCGCGTGCGGCGGCTGGCGAGTTTCTGGGATCTCTACGGCAACAGCGGCAACTTTCCCAACTCGTTGCCCCTGCTTTGGACCGGGCCGGAATCCGGAACCCCACGCTCGCCGTTCCAGTGCCTGCTCGCGTTCAGCGACTGGCTGCACGACCGGGGTGTCAAGACGAGCGGCATTGCCCTCGTGCGCCAATTTGAGCTGCTCTGGGAGTTCCTCACCTCGGCGCAGGGAATGTCCGCCGAACCAGTTCGGGCCGCACTCGGCGCCGATTACCGCCGCGGCGGCCGAAGCGATATCCCGGTCTGGCTCCGCGAATCCGTCACCGCCAAAACTTCCGTCGCCGGGTCGCGGCGACTGCCCAAGCGCCAGGCCCGCCACCTCGCAGGCGAACGCCCGCCGGACCCGCCCGCTACTTGAGCGTTACCCAGGCCCCGACCGGAAAGTGGTCGCTCGGCCATTGGTCGCCCTGTTTGAACAGCACGATCTCCGTGGTGCGGGTGCTGACGGGGCCGCGGGCGAGAATCCAGTCGATGCGTTTTCCCTCGCGCCGCAGCGGTTCGAAGTTGTTGAACGAGTTTGCGTCCTCGTTGTGGCGTTCCTGGGCGGCGAACCAGGTGTCGGTCAGTCCGCCCTCCTTCACGAGCAGGTCATAGGCGGGGTTCTGCGTCGCATAGGCGTTGAAGTCGCCGACGAGGAACAGCGGCAGCTCGGCCTTCGCCTTGGCAAGGCGTTCGCGGATGAGCACGGCCGACTTCTCGCGTGCCGCCTGGATCTGGTGGTCCAGGTGCGTGTTCCAGAACAGGAACTCCCGGCCGGTCCGGCGGTCCTTGAACCGCGCCCACGTCACCATCCGGCGGTTCGAGTTGCCCCAGGTCGTGGAGCCGATGACTTCAGGCGTATCACTGAGCCAGAAGTGGTCGAACTCCAACGGCTCAAAGCGTTCCTTGCGGTAGAAGATCGCCATGAACTCGCCCCGGCTGCCACCGTCGCGACCGGTGCCGATCCAGTCGTAGGCCGGCTGGTCGGCCGCGATGTCCCTGAGCTGATGATAGACGCCCTCCTGCGTGCCCATCACGTCCGGCGCATACTCGTCGAGCAGCGCCTTCACGATGGGACGCCGGTCCGGCCACGCATTCGGCTTCTGGTCGCTGGCGTAGCGGAGATTATAGGTCATCACCAGCAATTCGTCCGCACTGGCCCGCGCCGGTGCGGACAGAGTCTGTGTGGCGGACAGACCGGCGACGGCGGAAGCAACGGCAAGGCTGCCTAGAAACTGACGGCGGGAGTTCATGCCGGCAGCATGCGATTCCAGGACCCGTCTCCGCAAGTCGCCCATTCTCGGAAGTCGTTTCCGCGGACGACTTTGTCCGCCCTGTGCGTCTCAGTAGCCGATCAAGGCTCGCACGGGATGTCCCGCCAGCTTGCTCCGGCCATCGAGGAACTTGAGCTCGATGAGGAAGTCAAAACCGACCACCTGCGCACCGAGCTTTTCCAGCAGGCGCATGGCTGCGGCGGCGGTGCCACCGGTGGCGAGCAGGTCGTCCACCAGCAGAACCCGCTCGCCCGGTTTCACCGCGTCCACGTGCACGGCCACGGTCGCGGAGCCGTATTCAAGATCGTAGCTCTGCTCATGGGTGTTCCAGGGCAGCTTGCCTTTTTTTCGCACGGGCACGAAACCCGCGCCCAGCTTGATCGCCGCCACGGCGCCGAAGATGAAACCGCGGGCGTCGATGCCGACCACCTTGTCCACGCGGGCGTTCCGGTAGGGTTCAATCAGCAGGTTCATCGCGCCGTCGAACAGCCGTCCGTCGGCCAGCACGGGCGTGATGTCCTTGAACTGGATGCCCGGTTTCGGGAAATCCGGCACGTTGCGGATGGCGGCGGCGATTTCGGCGACGGTGACTGGGCTCATGGAGTGAAAATGTCTGGCGCCGTTGTGCGAAACTCTCCCGGCTGCCGCAAGCCTGCAAAGCCGGCGGAACCTATCGCACCGCCGCCAGGAAGCGAGCTTGGACCGACCACCGCTCCCCCACTGCGAGAATCCGGGTCGCCTGCCCGCGTCGTCCGCCGTAGCGTCCGCCGAGTGCATTCGCTCGTCGAACACGTCCGCGACTTCCTGAACCGGCACCGGCTTTGGCCGGAATCGGGTCCGCTGGTCGTGGCGGTTTCCGGCGGCTTGGATTCTGTGGCCCTGCTGGCCCTGCTGCGCCATCTGAGTCCCGGAGCGGGAGTGCCGCTGGTGGTGGCCCACGCTCACCATGGTCTGCGTCCGGAAGCGGACGCGGACTGCGAATTTGTCGCCCAGCTCGCCCGCAACGCCGGGCTACCGTTCGTCTCGGAGCGTCTGCCGGTGCGGGCCGATCTTGCCGTTTCGCGAGACTCGCTCGAAATGACGGCGCGGCGGCTGCGCCATGCATTTCTGGCCCGGGTCGCCCACGCCCATGGAGCCCGGCGGGTGGCCCTCGCCCACCACGCGGGCGACCAGGCGGAACTGTTCCTCCTCCGTCTCCTGCGGGGCAGCGGCGGGGCGGGGCTCGGCGGCATGCGCCCGCTCTCGCCGTCGCCGGCGGATGCCCGTGTCAGTCTGGTGCGGCCGCTGTTGGACCTGCCCGCTGCACAGTTGCGCGAGTTCGCGGCTGCGGAGGGACTCGAACACCGCGAAGATGCTTCTAATTCCGACTGCAGCATTCCCCGCAACCGGGTTCGCCACGAACTGCTGCCCCGGCTCCGCCGCGACTACTCGCCGGCCATCGACGCCCTGTTGCTGCGCACCGGCGAACTCGTCGGCGCCGAGGCCGACTTCGTGCAGGCCGAGGCACGTCGCTGGCGGGCGGCCAGGCGGCGAAAGCGCTTCGAGCTGCTTCATCCGGCTCTGCAACGGGCAATCCTCCGGGAGCAGCTGTGGGAGCTCGGCGAGGACGCGGACTTTGAGCTGATTGAACGGCTCCGCCTGAACAGCGCCCGGGTTTCCGCCCGCCCAGCCAGCACACTACGCCGGACCTCGGATGGCGACGTGGTGCGAGAGGCCGCGGCAACCCTCTGTCATTCGGCGAGCGCCAAGCCGGCGTCACTGCGGGCTCGGACGGGCAGCCTGAAGTTCGACGGAGTCGAAATCGCCTGGGCCAAGGCGGACGCTTCCGGACTCCTTCCCCGCAAGGTCAAGGTTCCCGGCCGCGAACTGTTCGACGCCACGCGCGTTGGAAACCGCATTCGGCTCCGCCATTGGCAGCCGGGCGACCGGTTTCAGCCGCTGGGCCTGGCGAAGCCCGCGAAAGTTCAGGACCTGCTGGTGAACCGCAAGGTGCCGGCCGATCGCCGGCGCAAACTCCTGATCGCCACGACTGCGGCAGACGAGATCTTCTGGGTCGAGGGCCTGCCGCCGGGCGAACGGTTCAAAATCACCCCGGACACCCGGCGGATGCTCGTCTGGACTTGGCGACGCGCGGACTGAGCGGGCCTGCCAGCCGGCCCTTCCCCCCGTTTAGCCGCGCTGACGACGACGCCACACGGCCCAGCCAATCAGGCCGGCGGCGGCCACCGCCGCATATTCCTCCGGTTCCGGAACCGGCGTGGTGGAAAACGTTCCGGTCGTGGAGAAGTTTCCGCCAAAATCCACCGGATCGAAGGTATGCAGTTGCAGCTGAAGCTGCCCGCTCCCTCCGGTCAGTCCCATCACCTCATTGAAGAAGGCGGGATCCGCCCCCGGTGCAGTCAGCGTCACCTGCCCGCTCCCCACCGCAGCGATGTCGTGAATATGATCCACCTCATCATAGAGATAGTCCGATGTCCCGGTGGCAATGATCGTCCCGTCATACCGGATGGTGAACGGAACGCTGCTCCCATCGGTATCCGTATAACGTTCAAACCCCATCGCACCCTCCAAGGGCGACTGCCAGGAACTCAGTTCAAGATCCCCAAAGGAAAAGGTGAGCAATCCGACATCACGGCTGGACAGGTAGGTAAACCCAGACTGGGAGGTTCCGGCTCCGGACCCGGTTTCCAGGCTCCCCCACATTACGCTTCCAATGGCCGGTTCTAGGGCCGGCGGATTGATTGGCACGCGCACCCACGGGATACCCGTGAGACTCGCGGCCTGAAGGGCGCCGGAGAAGTCAAACGAGGCGGCGTGGGCGGTTGAAGCCAGCGCCGCGGCGGCGGCGAAGGCGGCGGTGAGAGGGCCGGATGCGAGCCGGCGGGCCAGGCAAGGTTTTGCGTTCATTGCGGATGACAATGAGCGGTTGGCACGCCGTTCTCGCGGGGAATCGCCTCCGTAAACTTACGGAGACGGTGGGTCAGGGAGTCACGATGAAGCCCGCCTCCACTGCACGCCTCACGAGGTCAACGGCATTCCGGGCCCCAAACTTAACCACCAACTGGTTCCGGTAGGTCTCCACGGTGCGCGGACTCAGCCCGAGCGCTTCGGCCAGCTCCGCGGCGGATTTCCCTTCCGCCACCCCCGCCAGCACATCGCGCTCCCTCGGGGTCACGCCGAGCGAATTCCGCGCTTCCCGCAGGGCACCGGGATCCACGGAAGCGCTGATCACGCATTCGCCAGCCGCCACGCGTGCGAATCCGTCGGCCAATGCACGGGGCGAATCCTCCTTTAGCAGATAGCCATCGGTCCCGGCCCGCAGCGCCTCGGCGATCAGCAGCGGACTGCCGAAGGAGCTGAGAATCACGAATCGGGTGCCCGGCAATTCGGGCCGCACGCTACGGACGACCTCGAGTCCTGAGACCTGCGGCATCGAATGATCCAACACGGCCAGTTGCGTCGGTTTCTCCCGCAGCAGCGCGCCCGCGCGGGCCCCGTCGGCAGCTTCGGCCACCACGTCAAACCGTCCATCGCGGAGCAGCAGGCCCCTAAGGCCTTCCCGGAACAGCGGGTGGTCGTCGGCGAGCAGCACGGTGATCGGGGCAGCGCTCATTGCCGGAGAAAGGGTCGGGGAACGGTCACGCGCACCGTGGTGCCGATTCCAGGCGCCGAGCTCAATTCCAGATTCCCGCCGATCCAAGCCGCGTGATCGCGGAGGAATCCGAGTCCCAATCGCCCGGCTGGCACCTCTGCGGGCACAAAACCCCGCCCCGCGTCGGCCACCGTCAAAACCACGGAGGCATCCGTGGCCACGACCGCCACCGCCACCTCCGGCGCGCCCGAATGACGACAGGCGTTTCCCGCGGCTTCGCGGGCCAGACGATACAGCGTTTCCTGAACGGTCACCGGCACGTCCGCAGGCAGGGCCACCGACGTGCGAACCGGAACTCCATGGCGCCGCTCCAGCCGAACGGCCAGCCGTTCCAACGCCGCCTCGAGGCCCCCGGAACTCCGGGACAGCGGCTGGAGGTCCGCCGACAGTTCCCGCAAGTCACGGGCAACACTGCCGAGGCCATCGGCCACGGCGGTCAGAGTGGCGCGAACCGCCGGCGCATCGGCCCCGTCCGCCGCCATTTGGGACTGCAGCTTCAGATAGTGGACATCCTGCAGCACGGAATCGTGGACCTGCCGTCCGAGCTGGCTCCGTTCCTCGGCATGCGCGGCGAGCAGCCGGCCACCGAGTTCGGCTTCCTGCCGCCGAGCGAGCACATGGCCGCGCAGCAGTGTTCCGCCCAGCACCGCGAGGAACACCAGGATGCCCAAATCCGAAAAATCCCACCACTGCGCGGCGAACGGCGCGAGCGGCCAGACTCCGAGTGCGGAAATGCCCAGACCGCCCAGCGTCAACGCCACGGTGCCCACGAGCGTCGCCCGGGCGAGAAGCCGGTTGGCCGGATGCGCGCGGACGCATTGGACGATGAGGGCCAACTGCACCCAAACCACGTAGCCGGCATATATCTCCATGACCCGGGGCACGTCCTTGGCCACCGCGAGACTGGCCCCGAAATACACGGCCGCACCGATCCCCACCCACGCATCCAGGACCCGCGATCGTGGCCCCAAGCGCCGGGCAAAGGCGTAGATCGCCGGACCGGTGAACCCCGCGATCAGCCAGGCCAAGGCCGCCAACAGGGGACGGGCCGCTCCCAGCGGCAGCGAAGCGGCCCACTGGGTGTGCAGCGCCACCCCGACGCCCAGCAGCAACGCCGGCAACCCCGCACCGGCGAATACTCCCGAGCGGTCGCCGACCAGCCGAAATCCCAAGGGCACCAGCGCCCAGCCGAAGCACAGGGCGGCGAGGGCGACGCGGGTGGCTTCGCGCTGCAACTCCAGCCGCTTGATCACGGGCAGGAACGCCCCGGTCTCAAACAGGCCCACCGGTCCGCCGAGCAGCCCCCCCTGCCCCCCGAGGTTACGCACGCGCACCGCAAAAAGATTCGTGCCGGCCTGCAGCCAGCCCGGCGGGACGGGCAGCGCGTGCACGGTCCGTTGCCCGGTGACTTCATGCACCGTGAACGAGCCGAATCCGCCCAACCGCCGACCGTTCATCCAGAGCTCGCTGACGTTGCCCACGAAACCGGCCGACAGGGTCCAGGCGTGTTCGGCGAAATCCTCCGGCGCGATCAGTCGCAGCCGATACCAGGCATCGTCGCCGACCCGCCACCGCATGCCCGTTGGCTGGTCGTGCCAGCTACGGTCCGCTGCGACCGGAGTCCAATCGCGATCATCGAGCTGTGGGTCGGGCGCACCCGGCGGATCGCCGGACCGCAGCACCGCCGAAACCGGAACCACTGCACCCGAGGGTTCCGCGGCCAGGCGCAGCGGCCACAGGATCAATCCGAGCAACACGGCCCACAACGGGCACACCTGCTGAATCGGGTTTATCCAGAAGACGCCGAAACGGCACCCGGAAGGCGATGCCACAGGAACAATGATTCCCTTTCCGACGTCCTGACTTCCGAACGGTGGCACCGCCCTTGGAATCGCACTATTGCGGCGGCCGAGCCAATCGCGATTTGTCGAATCCGCCCGCCAGACTGGCCAACGGCGGCGCCTTGTGCCATCTCCTTGCCGTGCCCGCGCTGCTCCCCTGTCTCTGCCGTTCGTCATGGTTCCCGCTGCTGTTGACCCTGCTCGTCGCACTTCGCGGCCGGGCGGCCGAGCCGACCTTTGCGGAATGGACCGCCGCGTGCGCCAAGCTGCCGACCAACCGCTCGCTGGGCGGCCGGCTGCCGCCGAAGGAACTGCTGCCGCTCGCGTCGTTTGACGAGCTGGGCCGGCTGCTCGACGCGTTTTTCGCCCAGGCCACCGGCGGCCCATTGTCCGCCCGGACCAATTGGGTCGGCAGCGCTCCCCGGGAGGGTGCTTTCCTCAATGTTGCCAAGAACTGGTTCGCCCCCGCGGAGATTCCCTTCGAGCCCTTCGTCGAAAAACTCGTGCTGCCGCCCACGGCGAAGGTCCATCTCCAGGGTGATCTCCACGGCGACATCCATTCGCTGCTCGCAGTGCTCGGCCGCCTGAACCGGAGCGGCGTTCTCGACGGCTTCACGGTGCGCGATCCCGATCTCCACGTCATCTTCCTCGGCGACTACACGGACCGCGGCATGTTCGGCACCGAAGTGCTCTACACCCTGCTGCGTCTCCGGCTGGCGAATCCGGACCGGGTTCACCTCGTGCGCGGCAACCACGAAGACCTCAGCCTCATCGCCCGCTACGGATTTCTCGCCGAGGGACGCGGCAAATACGGACGCGCCTTCGACGCCGCCAAGATCCTCCGGGCCTATGACTTTCTGCCGTGCGCCCTCTATCTCGGCAGCGGCACCAACTTCCTCCAACTCTGCCACGGCGGCATGGAACCCGGCTTCAACCCGGCGCCGCTCCTGAACAGCCCGGGCACCAATGCCTATCACCTGCTGGGTTCGGTGCGTCAGGCGACATTCCTGCGGGAACATCCCCAATGGCTGGGCACCGACCGCGATTCGGCCTCCGTGGCCAAGGAACAGTTCCGCGACTTCACTCCCGAAGCCCCCACCCTGCCCTACGTCATCGGCTTCATGTGGAATGACTTCACGGTGTTTCGCGACGAACCGGCCTTCGCCCACAATCCCGACCGCGCCTTTGTCTATGGGCAGCCGGCCGTGGCGTATCTGCTGCGGCAGGCCGGCGGTGCGGGCGCGCAGGTCCACGGGGTGATCCGTGCCCACCAGCATTCCGGCGTGCCCAATCCGATGATGCGGCGCCTCGCGGCGGGCAACGGCGCGTTCCGGCACTGGCAGGAAACCGCCACCGTCGCCAATCAGGTCGCCGAAGTCGCTGCGCTCGCCGGGAAACTGGAAACGGCGCTCGAACGTCCGCTGTCCGAAGGCTACGTATGGACCCTGAACGTCACGCCGGACAGCGTTTACGGCCAGGGCTGCGGCTTCGACTTCGCCACGGCGATCACGCTGAAGCTGGCGCCCGCGTTCGCCGACTGGCGCCTGCGCGTCGAACCGGTCGTGGTGCCCAAACTGGCCGGCAAATGAGCCGGTCTGGCCTGATACGGCCAAACAGTTGCCGCCACCCACTTCACACCGAATCACCAGTCACTGTTCCGGAGGCCATTCGGTCTTCGGCGCGAAACAGTAGGGGAGAAAGTGCTGGTTCAACGCGGCATTGGCCCACGGCGTGACGAGCCAGAACTGCTTCTGCTCCAGCCGAGGCAAAGGATCTTCGTCGCGGTCCAGGCGGACATAATCATCGAAGTCACCCGCAAACCGTTTCGGCCAGTCCCGGGCCAGCGGATGTTCCGGGAGCCGGGTCCCGTGTTCATGGAGGCGCGTCCAGTTTCGACGCAGACCGACGGTCTCGACCAGCCTGCCCTCCGGTCCTAACGGCACGCTGCCGTGTTTGCCCCATTCGCAGGCCACTGCCGGACGTGTTCCGGCGGCAATCGGTGTGGAGATCAGGCGACCGTGGAAGTAGGTGGCCACGCCCACGGGAATGCGCCTGACCGGATCGAACTCCACCCAGATGACTTCGTGATCGGTCGGGTCGTTGTCTTCGGGAAAATCCACATCGTCATCCCAGAACAGGTGGAACCCGATCCACGGCCGGCTCGGATGCACGAGTGCAACGATTTCTTCCAGCGGAAAGAACTCCGCGCCATGGCGCCGCAGACGCGGACAGCATCGCCGGACCAGCTCCAACTCCGCCGGAGTTGGTGCGCGGGGCGGATCCCGCCGCAGCAGCGAGGAATACGCCGCGCTGGCCTCATTGAGCCGTCGCCGGTCATGAGCCGCGCGCCCCAGCTGATTGAGCCGAAGGGATTCCGGGCTTTCAAACCGCCGCGAGGGCGTCCGGCAGCCGGCCGCCCAGACCAAGCCCAACACCAGCATGATCGGCAACCAACGCACAGCCGCTCCTTAGGTCTGGCTCAGCCGCTTCACGGGCGCGTCGTGGAACAGGCGGTGGGCTTCCTCAAGGATCGCCGGAATCCGGTCCGCGAAGGGACTGTTCGCGATCGCTGCCCGGACCCGGCTCCAGTCGAGCTTCTCGACGTGTTCGCCCGGAAACCAGTGGTCCGCATTGCCCAGCATATTGTAGCGGAACTTCGCCCACTCGGTGAGTTCCAGCGGCTTCGCGTAGGTCCACAGGCGGAGGATCTCCAGCACATTGACCTGCCCGGGAACCTCGACGAACTCGGGCAGTCGGGTGAACCATCGTTGCATCCAGTCCGCGCCGTGAGCCCGCTCCAGTTCCTCCCGCAGACGCCGCTCCACCGGCGCGACCACTTCGGCCGCACGGTCGTAGTGTTCCAGCGCCACGAGGTGTTCGTCGAAATCGGAAGGTCTGGCCGCACCCAGCGAAAGCGTGTGCACCTCGGGACGGGCAAGGCAGTAGAGGTCGTTGAACTGCATCGGCGTCAGCGGCGCGCAGAGTCCGCGCAGCTTCGGCAGTTCGAGGTAAAGTTTTCCGCCCTTGTCGTTGGGACTGATGATGAACACGCCCATGTCCCGCTGCGCTGCCTCGGCCACGCAGGCGCGGTTGAGATCGTTCACGAAATACCAGTGCAGGTTCACGTAATCGAACTCGTCGCTCCGGATGGCCGCGGAAATCACGTCGGGCGTCGCGTGGGTGCTGAAGCCGACGAACCTCACCCGGCCGCTGCGTTGGAGCTCCCGGCACACCTCGAGGCATCCGCCCGGCCGCAGGGTCTCGTCGAGGTGTCCGAGATGGTTGATGCCGTGGATCGAGAGCAGGTCCACCTGTTCAAGCCCGAGATAGCGCATCGAGGTCTCGAAGGTCTCCCGGAACTCCCGGGCCGTCGGCTTGGGCATGACCTTGGTTTGGACGATCAGCTTCTCCCGCGGAAACTGCTTCAGCACCGGGCCCAACTGCATCTCCGAGGAACCATAGCCGCGGGCGGTTTCGATGTGATTGATACCCACCTCGACACTGCGATGGATCGTAGCCTCCAGGTTCGCCTGACCGGCCTTGTCCACCTGATCCCATGGCACATCCGACCAGGACTGCTGGTAACGCATCCCGCCGCAGGAAAAGACCGGGATCTGCAGGTTGGTGCGGCCGAAACGACGATAGCGCATGGGCCGACGGTGGACCGGATTCCGCCGGACGACAACGCCGCAACCGGTGCTTCCCGACACCTGCCCGCCTGCCTAGGCTCGCCCGCATGAAGTCACCGTTTCGCACGCTGCTCTGGCTCGCCGTGGCCGGCCTCGGCGCGTTCGCCTACTGGACGCTTGCGGCCCATCGCGGCGAGACGATCAATTCGGCCTATCTGGTCATCGCGGCGGTCTGCACCTACGCGATCGGCTACCGCTTCTACTCGAAGTGGCTGGCGGCCAGGGCGCTGATGCTCGACGACCGGCGGGCCACGCCCTGCGAGGTCAACGAGGACGGACGGGACTTCGTCCGCACCAACAAGTGGATCGTGTTCGGGCACCATTTCGCGGCGATTTCCGGACCGGGTCCGCTCGTAGGTCCGGTGCTCGCGGCGCAGTTCGGTTACCTGCCCGGCACGCTGTGGATCCTCATCGGCGTGGTGCTCGGCGGCGCGGTGCAGGATTTTGTCATCCTGTTCGCCTCGATGCGGCGGAACGGCAAGTCGCTCGGCCAAATGGTGAAGGAGGAGCTCAACGGTTTCGCGGGCGCTCTCGCGCTCATCGCGATCCTGGCGATCATGATCATCCTGCTGGCCGTCCTCGGGCTCGTCGTGGTGAAGGCGCTGGCGGAAAGCCCCTGGGGGGTGTTCACGGTGGGCGCGACCATCCCCATCGCCCTCTTCATGGGCGGCTATCTGCGTTGGCTGCGCCCGGGCAAGACGCTCGAAGGCTCAGTCATCGGCGTGCTGATGCTGCTGGCGGCGGTCTGGGGCGGCCAGTGGATCCACAGCCACGACGGCGCGGCGAAGCTTTTCACGCTCGGTGCGGAGCCGCTGGCGTGGACGATCATCGTTTACGGTGTCGCCGCGAGCATCCTGCCCGTCTGGCTGCTGCTCGCGCCGCGCGACTACCTGAGCACGTTCATGAAATTGGGCACCATCATCGCCCTCGCGGCCGGAGTGCTACTGGTGCTTCCGGAAATCAAAATGCCCGCGGTGACGAAGTTCGTGGACGGATCCGGCCTGGTGGTGGCCGGCAAACTGTTCCCCTTCTGCTTCATCACGATCGCGTGCGGTGCCATCAGCGGCTTTCACACGCTCATTTCCAGCGGCATCACGCCCAAGATTATCACCCGCGAAAGCTACGCCCGGCCGATTGGCTACGGCGCCATGTGCCTGGAATCGTTGGTGGCCATCATGGCCATGGTCGCCGCCTGCACGCTGGAGCCCGGCGTCTATCTCGCCATGAACGTGAAGGGGGCGGGCCCGGATGCCGCCGCCATCGCCCTCGACACGGTCGCCAAGGTCAACGCCACCGGCTTCACCGTGAGCACCGCCGAGATGGAGCGGCTAGCGAAGGAAGTGGGTGAAGCCTCGCTTTACGGTCGCACGGGGGGCGCCGCCACGCTCGCGGTCGGCATGGCGAACATCTTCAGCAAGGTCACGCAGGGCCGCTGGCTCGACCTGTGGTATCACTTCGCGATCATGTTTGAGGCGCTGTTCATCCTCACCACACTGGATGCCGGCACCCGCGTCGGGCGATACCTGCTGCAGGATTTTCTCGGCCACGTCTGGAAGCCGCTCGGGGATACCCGCTCGCTCGGCGCGAACACCTTGGCCAGCGTGCTCGTCGTCGCCGGGTGGGGCTACTTCCTGATCCAGGGCGTTCGCGATCCGCTCGGCGGCATCAATTCCCTCTGGCCCCTTTTCGGCATCGCCAACCAGTTGCTGGCCGCCATCGCGCTGTGTCTCGCCACCACGATCCTGCTCAAGATGGGACTCAAGGGTGGAACGCCGGAAGCCGCCACCCGCAAGTCCCCGGCCTTGGCGCTGGTCACGCTGATCCCGCTTGTATGGTTGCTTTCGGTGACGTTCACCGCGGGTTGGCAGAAGATGTTCCATGAATCGCCCCGCATCGGCTTCCTGGCCGCGGTCCGCGATTACGACCGGAAGCTTCCGGCCCTGAAAACCGCGGCCGAACAGGCCGCCGCCGGCAATCTGTCCGCCGCCACCAAGGCTGTGAACACCGCGCATGCCCAGCGTTTCAACAACGCGCTCGATCTCGCCGTGACCGGCGTCTTCCTGCTCCTCGCGACCGCGGTGGTGCTGGTGAGTGTGGCCACCTGGCTGCGCCTGCTTACCGGCGCCCGGCAACCCGACCTGCGCGAAACCGATCCGACCTGGCTCCCGGAACATGCCGTGCGGGAAAGCGCTCCGCTCGGAGCGGTCGGCGGCACTGCGGCCTTGGCCTTTGCCCTCGCAAAGGAATGGTCCGGTGAGACGGCGGTGGATCGGGCGCAGGCCGTGGCGTGCGAATGCCGGACCGAACGGGTGCTGGTGGATGTCGCCGATGTCCGGTCCAGCGTGGCCGCAGATGCACGTCAGCGAGCCTACCTCGCCGCCGCCGAGCAACGCTTCGAGGGCGTCAACCGCTGCTGCTGAGCCGCACCCGCATGACTCCCGCCCCCCGCTCTCGTTCACGGTCCCGAATTTCGGCGACGCTGGCGCTCGCGGCCGGACTGCTGCTGGCCGCAACGGCGGATGCCGCGGAGGTCACCTTCAGCGACTTGGAATTGCCGCCGCACGACTACTTCAACCGCAGTCCCCGGGATCGCTTCACGCTTCTGAAGGCGGCCTTGGAGTCAGGCGAACTCCAGTTGGATCGCACCGGCGAAAAGGAGTTTCTCCGCAGCCTGCTGGAGCGTCTGGAGATCCCGGTTTCGTCCCAGCTGCTGGTGTTCTCGACGACCAGCCTGCAGCTCCGCTTCATCACGCCAGAGAACCCGCGGGCGCTCTACTTCAACGAGGACACCTATGTTGGCTACATCCCGGGCGGCCGCCTGGAAATCGTCTCCATCGACCCGGACCTCGGCGGCATCTTCTACATTTTCGACGTGCCCAGGGGCACAGCACCGGTCCGGGTGGAGCGTTCTGACCGCTGCATGAACTGCCATGCCCGCGAGGAGACGGGCTTCATTCCCGGGCTCGTCGTGAAGTCGGTGGTTCCCGGCACGACCGGTGGCAGCCTGGATTCCTTTCGCCGCGGGATCACCGGACACGGCGTTCCGCTGGCCGACCGCTTCGGGGGCTGGCATGTGACCGGCCTCGACGGATTCACCAACCACTGGGGCAACTTGCTCGGTGAACTCCGCGACCGGCAGCTCCGACGCGTGCCCAACCCGCCGGGAAGCCGCTTTCGATTCGACCGCTATCTGGCCGGCACCAGTGACCTGATCGCGCACCTGCTGCATGAACATCAGGCCGGCTTTGTGAACCGCGCCATCGAGGCGACCTATCGCGCCCGCACTCATCTCCACAACGATGGCGGCAAGCTGACCGCCGCTCACGAGGCCGGACTGGATGATCAGGCGCGCCTCCTCACCCGTTACCTGCTCTTCACCGATGAGGTTCCCCTGCCCGCTGGTGGAGTGAACGGCGATGATGCCTTCCGGGCCGACTTTCTCCGCAACAAACGCATCGTGAGCGGTAAATCGCTCAAGGACCTGGAACTGAAGACCCGCCTTTTCCGGAATCGGTGCAGCTACATGATCTACAGCACCGCGTTCGCCGGGCTGCCCGCGGTGATGAAGTCGAAGGTGTTTGCCGAGCTGAAGCGGGCCTTGGACGAATCTTCGCCGGCACCAGAGTTCGCTTACTTGCCTCCGCCGGAAAAGCGGACCATCCGCAATATCCTCAAGGGCTCGCTCACGGAGTTGCCAGCTGATTGGTAGCTATGGCCCCAACTTCAAAGCCAATCGCATGACCGATCCGCTTGATTCGTTCCTGAGCGGAATTGGATCTTCGCTCACCCGGGCATGTATCGGGGTTGGCGCCATTTACTCGGGTGAACTGCTTCACTTCGCCTGCCGCCCCGAGGGTTTCCAACTGCTCGACCTCTTCTTCATGGTCGTGAATCCGGTATTTATGCCGATCATGTGGCTTGGCCAAGGGACTTGGGGGATGCTGGGCCTGCTTTCGCTGACCGGAATGCTTTCCGGCCTATGGTTGTTCATGAAAGACCATTCACCCAAGGCGTGTCTTTTCACGGTCTTCACGTTGTCGGTCGTGTTCTTCGGGCCAATTGGTTCAGACCGCTTGAAGGTGACGATCGCGTATTTTGCAATCGCGACCGTGTATTGGCTCGGACCGTGGTCTTGGACCAAGCTGATGGGTCGAAGGCGGGGTTAACCCCATTGCGCCGCGCCAGCTCTTCATCAGCCAAAACAAAAAACGGGCGCCTCCTTGCGGTGGCGCCCGTCTTGGAACAGCAGTGGCTTACTTGGCCTTCTCGACGGCTTCACCGGCCTTCTTCCAGCCGGAGATGCCCGCCGACATGTGCTTCACGTTCTTGTAGCCCAGCTTCTCGGCGGCCTTGGCGGCAGCCTGGTAGGCGGTGCAGCGCGGGTTGCCACAGTAGGCAATGACGAGGGCGTTCTTGTCCTCGGGCAGCGACTTGGCGAAGTCCTTCTCGATGGCGTCAAAGTCCAGCGCGCCGGGCACGTGGCCGGCGGCGTAGGACTCGGAGCCATTGACGTCGATGATCGTGGCCTTCTTGGTGCCGAGCAGCGCCTTGACCTCGGCGATGCTGATGTCAGGGAACTCGCCGGCGAACGCCGTCGCGGCGATGATCACGGTGGAGAGGAGTGCGATGAATTTCTTCATGAGGTGTATGATTTGGTCCCAAACGGTTTCGGGGCGCCTCTGCCTAGACCGCGGCTCATTGCCGACGGTTACAGAAGCCCTGTCCCCGCCCGTTTGAACGGGCCAATCCATAGCCGCCAATCGGCACTCCGGCAAACCGAAGTCCATGCCCGTGGGCAGTCGCCGTCAGTCAGCGACGGCGCCACCGGCGGGCCTTGAGTTCAAAGCGCGGTAGGGAGCCGCGCTCGACTTCGGTTACTGGCACGCGCAGGGCCAGCGCGTCATGCAGCCGGTGGCTGAGTGCCGCCGCCGTTGCCGCGGAGCACTCGACTTCGACGCTTAGCTCCGCCATCGCATCGGTGGTGTCGTAGGTGACGCGGTATTCGGCGATTTCGGGGAACTCCCGAATCAACTGATCCACGGCGCTGGGATAGACGTTGACGCCGCGGACAATGACCATGTCGTCCACCCGACCGAGAATTCCACCGACCAAGGTCCGGACCGGACCCGGTTCCGGAGCGCCCCGGACCAAGTCGCCCGTGCGGTAACGGATCAGCGGGGAGCCCCATCGCCGCAGGGTCGTCAGCACAAGTTCGCCCTCCATTCCCGGTTCCACTGCGGTGCCCGATTCTGGGGCGACGATCTCCGCCAGGAAGCTTCCGGTCAGGACCCGGAGATTGCCCGGAGCCGCCGGGTCTTCATGGGTGACGGGCCCGGTCTCGGTCATGCCGTGATGGTCGAATATCCGCGCCCCCCGCCATGCTTCCGCCAGCCTTCGCCGAACCGAAGGTTGGCTGCCGCCGGGCTCGCCGGCAACGACCAGGGTCCGCACCCGGCAGCGGTCCCAGGGAAATTCCTCCCGCTGTGCCACCTCGGCCAGGTGAAGCGCGTAGGTGGGAGTGCAGCACAGCACCGTGCATTCGTTTTCGAGCAACAGCCGCAGGCGCACGCCGCTGCTCATCCCGCCGCCGGCAAAGCACAGCGCCCCCAGCCGCTGGCCCGCCTCAAAGGCGAGCCAAAACCCGAGGAATGGACCGAAGCTGAAGGCGAAAAGCATCCGGTCCGAAGCCGTCACGCCCGCGGCCCGGAACACTTCCACCCAATCGTCGGTCATGCCGCTCCACGATTCCGCGGTGTCCAGCCACCGGAGGGGCGAACCCGTGGTGCCGCTGGTCTGATGGCACCGGGTGTAGCGGGCCAGCGGATAAGTCAGGTTGCTCCCGTAAGGAGGGTGGGCCGCCTGGTCGGCGACCAATTCGGCTTTGGTCGTGAAGGGAAAGCGGGCCGAAAAGTCCGCCAACGACGACGGCTCGGCGGTGCAGCCAACGCCGGCCAGTTTGCGGCCGTAGAAGCGATTGGAGGCGACGGTTTCTTGTAGCAGGCTCCGGACCGCCGCCAACTGTTGCGCGGCGAGGGCGTCAGAACTGGAGCCGGAGTCAGCCACGGGCATTCGCCATCACTTGGCCGGAGCGGTGGCCGCGGGCGCTGCGGGTTGTGTGCCGCCGCCCGTGTTGGACGGAGCGTATTTCGCCACCATGAAGGCCCCCGCCGCCGCCAGCACGCAACCGAGGACGAACGGCAGTGGAATGCCCTTGAGCCCGCCTGTGGGCGGATGCAGCAGCATCGCCGTCAGCGTGTTGATCACCGGCGCCCCGCCGAAGACGATGGGCATGACAGCGGCGGCAGCCGCGCCCTTGTAAATGGGGGCCGCCGCTCCGAGCGCCAGCACGAGGGTGAACGCACCGACCGCACCGGCGGCACCCGCAATGAGGCTCCATTGGATGCCGTCGCCAGTGAAACTCCAGTTCGACCCGCGCACCTTCAGCAGGACGGCGGAAGCGACCCCGATCAACGCATACGCCACGCACACGAACAGGAACGCCTTGAGCCCCGCATGCGGGGTTTCCGGCCCCATCGGCATGTGTCCGCGGCCCTTGTGGAGGATGACCCCGTAAACGCCCCACGAGATGACCGTCATCAGGGCAAAATAGATCCAGGCATTGCCGGGGCCGGCGGCGGCGGGCGCAGAATTCATACGTGTGCGGAGTATGCGGTTGTCCCCGGAGGCCGCAACCGCATACTCGCCGCGCAAAGGAACTGAATCTTCGTGGCCTCGGGCCGTCGCATGAATGTGAATCGTCTTTCCCGTTGGATCATCGCCCTGCCCCTGTTGGCCGCCTTGGCGGGCTGCTCGTCGCCTTCGGCCACCGACCCGAAGCTGATCGCGAAACGCCGCACTGAACGCCTCGCAGCCTACCACGCCCTGACCGACGAGCACCGGGCCCAGGTGGACTCCGGACAGATCAAGGTGGGGATGAACGAGGACGCCGTTTACATCGCCTGGGGAGCGCCCGCCCAAGTCCTTCGCAGCGGGGACTCCAGCGGCGAACGCACCACTTGGCTGTTCCACAGTTCCACGACCGACGAATACCTGTTCTGGCGTTACCGGGAAGTCCCCCGCAAGGATGGCACCGTATTCCTCGAACGCTTTCTCGACCGGGACTACAACTATCGCGACTACGTCAGCGCCGAACTCGTCTTCAGCGGCGGCCAGCTTCAAAGCTGGCGGATGTTGCCCAAGCCTTCCGGGAACACGATCTTTTCGCCCGCGCCCAACTTCCCGGCGCAGAGCCAGTGAGTGGAGCGCCGATCACGCCGGCAAGGTCGGCGAGACTTCGATCTGTGCCGCCAGGGCTTCCGGCAGTGGAACCGCCTGCAGCGATCCGTCGGCGTTTTTCTGCACGCAGGCCACGATGAGCTTGCCGATGGCGACTTCCTCGCGCGGCCCTGGCTCGACGCGGAAGAAGCGGATTTCGAAGGCCAGGGAACGGGCCCGTTTTTCGATGACCCGCAGGTGCATCTCCACGGTGTCCTCAAACCGGAGTGGCCGACGGTAATCGCAGGCCGCATGCACCCGGGGAAGCCCCAGCGGCGGGTCGAACTGGGTCATCACCACCGACGTGCCCAAGGAGCGCCAAAAGGCGTGCTCCACGGTCTCCATGTAGCGGAAGAAGTTGGAGAAGTGGACAATGCCCGCCATGTCGGTCTCACTGAACTCGACCCGGCGGGTGGCTTTGAACTCGGAGGCCATGACGACGGAACCTTCGGGCGGGACGGCCCTTGCTTCAAGCTAGGTTCGCCGTCCACCAGTGTGGCCCCATCATCGGCGACGCCCGTGCCAAAGCCGCAAGCCGCCGACCATGATTAACAAGCCTGCCGCCCAAGTGCCGCCTTCGGGCACTGGCGAAACCAGCGGAGCACCGTAAAGATACCGCGCACCGGCAATGTCGTCCGCTTGGGGCCCGGAAAAGGCCTCCGAGTAGAACGCATACATGAGAGCGGCCGACGTGTCTGAGTGCCCCAGCCCAATCGCATGGCCGATTTCGTGGGCCACAACTTGGAACAGGTCGTAGCCAGCTCCGGCAAAGCCGATCTCGAACAGCTTGTTCGAATTGAGGTGGATGTCGCCTGCCCCAGTTAGGAACCTCTGCGGTGCGGTGTAGTTGGGAGGATAGTAACCCACCGCCAAGGTGCCGCTATCCTTGCCCATCGGAAATGCGCCAATTCGGATGTTAGGCTGCGATCCCAAGGGGAGGTCGAAGGAATTGAACGCGGCCCCGCTGTCCGTGACCTCCTGGAAAGTGATATTGGCTACCGCCGACCAAGCGTCGAAGGCCGCCTCGATCTGCGTCTTGTAGTCAAACGTCATGAACGAACTCAGAGCCACCGAACTCCCCGTATAGGTCAAGCCGTTGTTGTAGCTCGCTCCACTCAGCGACACCCCGCCGTCGATAATGCTCCAAGTGACCGTAGCCCCTGTGCCGAGGACTGCGGGGCCCCACTTGCCGGGCACACCTGAAGCTGAACTGGTCGTTCCCAGTGAATACTCGTCATGGTGAATTCCTCCCGGCTCAAGGAATTCGTGGGCAAACTCGTCCGCCCGCAGCGCGAAACTCACGGCGATTGATGTAATTGACGCAATGACAGCGCGACCGATGGGCAGAACAAACCTCATAGACTCCTTGGGAAAACCAACTCCTTGGGCCGTAAACTGGCCAAAGCGCCCCTGGGTGGTCAATCCTCATTTGTCCGTGTCCCCGTCGGAAAATTGTCGAATCCGGTTCAACCCATCGTCTGTCCGGTGGCCTCCCGGGTTCCCGAACACCCAAGCCTTCGGCGGTTCGCGCTTCTCGCCCTGCCGCGCGGCCGTCTAGGTTTCGCTGCGTCATGCCGCCCCGGCGCCGAATTCTGTTTGTGGACCACGTCAGCAAGGTGCTGGGCGGGGCCGAGGTGAACCTACTCGAACTCCTGGCACTGCCGGCCGCCAGGGATCGCTGGGACATTCAGGTCGCCTGCGCCCCGGACAGCCCGTTGGATGAGGCACTGCGCCGACAGGGCCTCACCCGTCACGCCCATGGATTCGCCTCGTCGCTCAACGAACTGCGAGTCGTGGGACGCCGGATCAACCTGCTGGCCAAAATCCGCGGCTGGCAGGAACTCCGCCGGGCAGCCGCTCGTCTCAGCCGCTGCGTCGCGGACGTTCGTCCCAGTGTCCTCCTCAGTTGCACCAACAAGGATCACTTTGTAGCCGGCCGCGTGGCCCGGTTCGCCAGCCTCCCGAGCGTCTGGTGGGTCAACGACATCCTGTCCGCCGATTTTTTTTCGTGGCCGGTCCGCAAGGTGTTCGTGCGGCAGGCGAACCGGTTCGCCTCGCGCCTCGTGCCGGTTTCGGACTTTGGCCGGGCGGCTCTGCGGCGCGAAGGCGTGCCTGGTGACCGCATCAAAACCATCCACAACGGCATTCCACTCGACCGCTATCGGCGAACGCCGGGAGGAAATCTGCGGCGCGAGCTGGGAGTTCCGGATGGCACTCCGCTCATCGGGCTGGTCGGCCGCATTACACCGTGGAAAGGGCAGGATTTGTTCACCCGGATCGCCTCCGAATGGGCGGGCCAAAACCGCCCCGGCCGTTTCGTCATTATCGGCCGCGCCTTCAATGAAGATGCGCCTTTCGAAGCCGCACTGCGCGAATTCATCCGGGTGGAGAAGCTGGAATCCCGCGTCCAGTTCGTCGCCTTCCAGAGCGACATCGCCGCTGCCCTGTCGCAGCTCGACGTGCTGCTGCACTGCTCCACCAAGCCGGAACCGTTCGGCCGCGTCATCATCGAGGCGATGGCGGTGGGCACACCGGTCATAGCCGCACGCGCCGGTGGGGTGCCGGAGATCATCACGGCGGGTGTGAATGGCGGCTTGGCACTCCCCGGGAATCTTGCCGACTACATGGCGGAGCTGATTTCCCTGCTGGGTGATGACCGGCAGCGAACAGACTGGACCAGGGCCGGGCGGGCGACCGTGGAACAGCACTTCACGCTGGAGCGGGTTTTCGCGGACTTCGAAACGCTGCTGGCCGCGCTGTGAACCGCGTCGGCCAGCCGGTTGCAGGAGCGGGATTCGGATTTAGCGTGCGCCCATGCCTGCGAAGAAAAAGTCTCCAGTCGCAACGACGGCCAGGAAGAAGTCGGCCCCCAAGAAAGCCGCTCCGACATCCCCAGAAACCACGTTGCCGATGCCGGCCGTGGGCGATTCGGCGCCCGCGTTCAGCGCCACGGCCACGGACGGTTCGACGATCCGGCTCGCGGATCTCGCCGGCAAATCCGTGATCCTCTATTTCTATCCCAAAGACGACACCCCGGGCTGCACCAAGGAGGCGTGCGGCTTCCGCGATGTTTACGCCCAGCTGCAGAAGAAGGGCGCGGTGGTGCTGGGAGTGAGCGCGGATTCGGCGAAGTCGCATGCAAAGTTCACGGAGAAGTTCAAATTGCCGTTTCCCCTGTTGGCCGACGAGGAGCGGAACATCGTGAAGGCGTATGGCGCGTGGGGCGAAAAGACCTTCATGGGCCGAAAGTTCTTCGGCATCCTGCGCAGCACCTTCCTGATTGGGCCCGACGGCCGGATCAAGGCGGTGTGGCCCAAGGTGAAACCGGAGGAACACGCAGCGGAGGTGTTGGCGGCTGTCTAGATTTTGCCTGCAATCGCCGTTGGCACCCGCCAACTTTTGACCGTGAACTCCCCCGGCCAACGCCCACCAAAACACTGGCCCCATTGGGCGGGCCGGCTCGGCGTGTGGACTGTCGGTGCCGTGGTGGGATTTTTCGCCGGCGTGCTGCTTGCCGGAATGCTTCAGGCGAGCCCAATTGGATTGGCGACCGTCGCGCTGATCGGGGCGTCGCTCTTGGCCACTGCCTGGGCTGGCTCCTCACTTCCACTTCCAGGCAGAGATCTGCTGATTGGGCTTGGGCTCGGCCAACTGGGCGCCGCCAGTTTCGTGACCTACGTTCTGGGCGCCCTTCCCAGCTGCTGAGCTCCGGCGATCACCCCAAGTTTTGGAACTCTCGCCCGCGTTGGTTCATCGGCAGGGTTTGCTTGATGGAAACAATCCTACGCATTGGCGCGCCGGGTTCCGAAGTGCATCAGGTTGGATGATTTGCTTGAACTCAACCGGTGAGCCGACATGCTCCGTGCGCGCAATCACTCCATTGCGCCGATGCGGAAGGGTGGCTGAGTGGTTAAAGGCACCTGACTCGAAATCAGGAGATGGGGCAACTCATCCGGGGGTTCGAATCCCTCCCCTTCCGCCATATCTCCACCACCTTCGCCGGCCGCTGAAGCCGGTTATCTGGCGTCCTGTTGCGGGTCCTGCAGGCGGTTGCGGCGAAAGAACTCCACGAGATGCTGGGCGGTGACCTTGCCCTCCAACTCCGGCGGCCAGCGGTGTCCGCCGCGGGGCAGTTCGTAGAGAAGGGTTTCCGGCGAATTGCCTTCGTTGCTGCCACGGTGAACGCGAGCACCGTCTGCGAGCGTGGTGGCCGGACGTCCACCGGTTGCCCCCAACCAGCGTCGATGAACTTCCAGCGCCCCCAGGTAGGCGCCCCAGCCGTCGCGATTGACCAGATCCCCGTCCCAGCGGGTGACCGTGTCATCCACCGCGTTTACAGCGAGCACGGAGACTTCCGCCGGCCTGGAGAACGACTGCGCCCACGACGCCATCATGGTGCCCGCCACCGGGGCAATCGCACGCACCCAGGGATTGGGCTGGGCAGCGAGGCAGTAGGCCATGTCGCCACCGTTGGAAAATCCGGTGACGAACACTGCCCGCGGATCCAGATCAAGGTCACGGACCAACCGGCCGGCAAGTTCGCGGGCCGCGGCCAGATCGTCCACGGTTTCGCCCCAATGGAACTCGTAGCCCACGTTGAAGAACCGCCTTCCCTGCGCGTCGCGGGTGCCTTCCGGATACGCAACCACCCAGCCTGCTTTGGTGGCCACCGGCGAGATTCCTGAAGACTCCCGGACCCCCGCGGCTGTCCCGGTGAAGCCGTGAAACACCAACACCAAGGGCGCGCCGGCGGTCGACCCCGCGGGCAGGTCGAGCAACACGGTGCGCGGGAGGCCACCCAACCGGATTTCGTTCGCTCCGGAACGCCATTCGGTCCGGCTATCGGCGCGGTTCTGCCATCCGAAGACCCGTTCGGCCGCCTCCATTACCACGGAGTTGGTGTGGATCAGCCCGTTCAGCGTCAAGGCGAGCACCACTTCGTTGTAGTTGATCGCCTTGGGCTGGCCGTTGTAGCCCGGCTCCTTGCCGACTCCGGTGCGCGTGTTGCCGCGGCTGTCCACTTCACCGGAGACCAGCACCCGCGACACCTGCCAGCGGGCTGCCTTGACCAGCGCCTCGTCCAATTCCGGCATCGGCACATGCAGCGCGAGCACTTGGGCGAACAGCAACGACACGGCATTGTAGCTGGAATCGCGGCCCCCGTGTTCGAGGAACACGCCCTCATCGTCCCGCTGCTTCAGCGCTTCCGCCACCAACCGCCGCGCGGTGGCGACCATCGCTTCGTCGTGCAGCACCAGTCCGCAGGTGCCGAAGGCCTTGGCGGCGATGAACACGCGGTTCACGGCCTTGCGGCTCTTGGGCAGGATCGTCGCCTCGCCCGCGACCAGAAAATCACAGGCCCGGCGAAGCTTGGGCTCCAATGCGGCAATCCGGGCCCGGAAATGCGCCTCGTGCGGTGACTGGCGGATCACCAGAATCATTCTCCCGAGTTCCTGAAGGAAAAAGTAGGCCGTTTCGACCGCCGCACCGCCAGTCGCGGAACTGTTGCCGTTGGGGCGTGGCTCGGCGTGAAACCCGCCGTCTTCACGCTGATGCTCGAAGGTCACGTCGATGCCGTGCCACGCCCGGTCTGCACGCTCCAGGTCATCGGCTACGACCGCGGCAATGACCGCCCGGCAACTGCCCCGCTGTGAGCCCGCCTCGATCCAGCGTCCCACGCTGCGGTTGCCACCGGCGAAGCCATTGGTGTCGGGCATGTCCCCGGCGGAGAGCGCAGCCAGGCGCCCCGTTGGGAAAGCACGTAGCACGTCGTATTCCCGCAGCGCAGCGGCCCGGGCCGGCACCCAGGGCAGGACCAGCAGCGAGCAGCTCAACAGGCGAAACCAGCGCATGGGACAACAGGGCCGGTTACTTCGAGATGGCCTCGTTCAGGTTGAGCAGCACGTTGGCCACCGCGGTCAGCGCCGCCAGTTCCGGCTGATCCACCCCCTCCGGCGCCGGCGACTCGCCGACTTTCAGCAGCGCGGCCGCCGCGGCCGAGTCGGCCCGGAAACCGGTCAACTGCTGGTCATAGGTTCGCCGGAGCAGATCCAATTCGTCCGCCTGCGGCCGGCGTCCGAGGGTCAGCCGGAAGGCGCGTTCGAGACGTTTGGCCAAGTTCGCGGGTTCTTCGCGGAGAACCCGCTGTGCCAGCCCCCGTGCCGTCTCCACGAACGCCGGGTCATTCATGAGCACCAGCGACTGGAGCGGCGTCTGCGTGCGCTGGCGCAGGAAGGTGCAGACTTCGCGGTTCGGCGCATCGAACGTCGCGAACGCCGGATAATGCGCCGAGCGCCGCCAGAAGACGTAAAGCCCGCGCCGGTAGAGTTTTTCCCCGTGGTCCTGCACAAAGACCGAGTCGGTTCCATCCCACAGGCCGGGCGGCTGGTAGGGCTTCACGCTGGCGCCGCCGATCTGGCGGTTGAGCAAACCGGAAACGGCCAAGGCATTGTCCCGGATGAATTCCGCATCCAGCCGAACGCGCGGCCCCCGGGTGAACAGGCGGTTGTAGGGATCCCGTTCCAGTTTCTCCGGCGACGCGGCGGCCGACTGGCGATAGGTCGCGCTGGTCACCACCAGGCGGACCAGTTCCTTGACATTCCACGGCCCAACTTCGTGCCGGCCTTTGTCGGAGTTTTTCATCCCGAGCGTCCCGCCGTCGCGGAACTGCACGGCCAACCAGTCGAGCAGCTCCGGATGGCTCGGCCATTCACCCTGCGACCCGAGGTCGTTCGCGGTCTTCGTGAGGCCCGTCCCGAAGAACATGGCCCAGTAGCGGTTCACCGTCGTGCGGGCCATGAGCGGGTGCTCGCGGGAAACGAGCCAGCGCGCCAGCGCCAGGCGGTTGGGCGGGCCGGCCGGCAAGGGGGGAAGGAAGGCCGGCGTGCCCGGGGTGACCGGCTCGCCGGGATTGCGGAAGTCACCGCGGATCAGGACAAACGTGTCCCGCCCCGGCTGCATTTCCTCCATGATCAGCGAAGTCGGAATCTCCGAGTAAAAGGCGTCCTTGCGCCGGCGGGCTTCGGCCAGGCCGGCCTCGGCCCGCAGATAATCGACCGCGTGGTTCTCCTTGTAGAAGCGGGCTAGGTCATTGCGCTCCTCCTCGGTCCGTTGGCCGCGGGATTTGGCGATGACCGGTAGGTAACCTTCGAGGGCCAGCGCTTTGACGTCCTCGGCCGAAAGCGCCCGGGAGTAGAACCGCACGTCGTCCACCGCCCCGGACAGGAACGCCTCGTTTTTCCGGGAACCGATCCGCATCGGCTCGGTCGTGACGATTGAATCCTTGAGCTGGTCCTTTTCCACTTCCAGTTCGCGACTGCGGCCGTTCACGAACACTCGGAGGCCCGCGGCCTTGCCGGTGCCATCGTGGCTCACCGCCACATGCAGCCATTGTCCCTGCGGGAACTGCTCCCGCGTGCGAACCTTGAGCGCATTGTCCGGCCAAGCGTTGATGAGGTGAACCTGAAGCCGGCGGTCACCCGCGAGCAGGTCCAGCCCGCGGAACCCCGGGGCCGACTCCATCTTGCTCAGCACCGCGCCATCCGACTGGAGCTTCACCCAGGCGGAGATCGCGAAAGCATTGGTGCGGTCGAAACCGGTGACTTGCCCGAACTCGGCGTGAACCTTGCCGTTCAACTGGAGTGCCTTTCCCAAGCGGGCGTCGGCAAACTCAGGCTGCTCCGCCCCGAGGAGGCGGCCGCCCTCGTCCACCGTTCCGTCAAATCGCAGGCGGCGGATCAGACCGGCCTCCGAAGGCTTTGGCGGCGGACGTTCGTTGGTCACCCGCTCCCACTTCTCCTGGGTTTCGCCGAGCTCATTGATGCGATCCTGCAGGGTCTTTTCCGCGTCCTTCAGCCGGAAGTCGGCCTCGACGAACTTCATCGCCTGATCGGTGGTGGGCACCGGGAGCCGGGGCGGCGGATTGTCGGTGCGGATGCGGTCCAGCCCCTTCTCCGGCACATTGTGGAAGAACGCATAGAGGCGGTAAAACTCCTTGGTCGAGATGGGATCGTATTTGTGGTCGTGACACTCCGTGCAGCCGACGGTCAGGCCCAGCCAGACGGCCCCCAGCGTGTTCACACGGTCCACGACATACTTGTTGAGATACTCGTCGGGGTCCGCACCGCCCTCGTCGTTCGTCATGTTGTTGCGGACGAAGCCGGTGGCGAGGCGCTGGTCAATGGATGGATCCGGCAACAAGTCACCCGCCAACTGCTCGACCGTGAAGGCGTCGTAGGGCTTGTTGTCATTGAAGGCGCGGATCACCCAGTCGCGCCACAGCCACATGAACCGCACGCCGTCGAAGTGATAGCCGCTGGTGTCGGCAAACCGGGCGAGGTCGAGCCAGTTCTGGGCCATGCGTTCGCCGTAGTGGGGCGACTGCAGCAACCGCTCGACGACCCTTTCGTAGACATCCCGGGATCGGTCGGCCACAAAGGCATCGACCTCCTCGGGAGTGGGCGGCAGCCCGGTGAGGTCCAGCGTCACCCGGCGCAGCAGCGTCGGCCGGTCCGCCTCCGCGTTCGGCTTCAGCCCCTCCTGTTCGAGCCGCGCCAGCACGAACCGGTCGAGCTCATTCCGGATCCAGCGCCGGTCCTTCACCTCCGGCAGCGCGGGCCGTTGCGGAGCCACGAACGACCAATGTTCCTGCCACTTCGCCCCCTCGGCGACCCACCGTATCAGCAACTGAATCTGGGCGGCACTGAGCGGCTTGCCGTGCTTCGCCGGCGGCATCAGCTCGTCGGCATCGGTCGTCAGGATTCGCTGGACCAGCGTGCTCCGGTTGGTGTCGCCGGGGACGAGGGCCCGCTGTCCGGACTTCAGTTCGCGGAAGGCATCTTCCCCGCGATCCAGACGGAGCCCGCCCTTGCGTTTGTGTTCATCGGGACCGTGACAAGCGTAACAGTGGTCGGACAGGATCGGCCGGACGTCCCGGTTGAAATCCACCGGCTTCGCCCAGGCGGTCCAACCGGCCAGAAAAACCGCGGCCAACCCTGCGAATTTCCTCAATGCGGGCCAATGTGGGATCGGGAGCACGGCGCCAGCATCGCCCGCAAAAGTGCCGCTCGGCAACACGCAGTTCCAACAAACGCTTGCACTGCAGGGGACGGCCAGTATTGTCCCGCCCGCTTTCGAGCGGGTTGGTAGCTCAGCGGTAGAGCAGCGGCCTTTTAAGCCGTTGGTCCAGGGTTCAAATCCCTGCCAACCCACCAGAGTTCTTTTTCAGAAAGACGACCCCATCGTCTAGCGGTTAGGACACCGCCCTTTCACGGCAGTAACCGGGGTTCGATTCCCCGTGGGGTCGCCACTTTCACAGGCCGCCGAGCCGCTTCGGCGGCCTGTTGCTTTTCCGGAGGGTGGATTCTGACGCCTGCCGGAGGAACCGGCGGCCAATCACGCGGCGGCGAAGTCCAATTGCAGGAACGCCCCCGTCGCGTTGGGGTCCGTCACGCACTGCGGCACGCCGTTGACCACGTCCACCGACGCCCGGTGGGTATGCCCGGCGAACACTCCCAGCAGGTTGCCGGCGGCGAACACTTCCCGGTGGAACGCCAGAGTCGTTTCCGTGTGGCCGCCTTGCCGCCACTTCACGCGGCGTTCGAGCTCGAAGCCGCGGTCCGAGTGCGCGCCCCAGTCCGGATGGCCGCAACCGAACCCCAACGGGCGGCCCGGCGCATACAGCGGGATGTGCACGAACAGGACCAGCGGCCTTCCGGACGCAACCTGCTCCCGAAAGAACGCCAGCTGAGCCGGGCTGATCTCGTAGGTCGAATTGTCCAACGTCACGAAGCGCACGCCGTTCAGGTCCAAGACCGACATGATGGGATCGGCCCCGCGATACAGCGGCGCCAACCGGCGCGCGATCCATTCGGCTCGCAGCTCCGCGAGGGATCCGGCCATGCCCTCGTAGTGCCAATCGTGGTTGCCGGCGGTGTAGAGCCACGGCAGGCCGCACTCCTGCAACTGCGTCAGCACCCATTCCACCGCGGCCTCGGACGGGAAACTGACGATGTCGCCCACCAGCGCGAGCTGGACCGCCTTCACGGTCCCAGCGGCCTTGAGAGCGCCGATGAAGCCCTTTTCCGGATTGGTTGGCTCGCCGGTTTGGAAGTGTTTGGTCTGGTTGTAGGCCTTGGCCATCCGGCCGCTGTATTGCCGGAACGGCTCGCCCCGCCCGTCATCGCGGAACAGGTGGGTGTCGGCCAACATCAGCATGGTGAACGGCCGCTCGATCTGCGGGCACGTGAGCCGAACGCGATTGCCATCGAGGGCAAACGAACGGCTCAGCTTCGGCCCAACGGCCGCGTCCGCCGCCTGCCCATGGGGCAAGCCGCCAGCGGTCGCAGCCAGCAAGCCGGCGCGGAGGAATTCCCGGCGATCAGTCAGCGGATTCATGGCCGTCGGGGTGGCGTCACTTGAGCGAGTCGAACCACGCCTTCGCCGCCAGCAAGGCGGGCTGGACGCAACCGCCATGGTCGGCCCCGGGCTGCGGGTCCAGGGCCTGGACATGGGTCGCGCCGCGGGCATGAAAGGCGGCCAGGGCGGACTGCATGTTGGCCGGTGGCACATCCTTGTCACCCGAGCAGTGGTAGAGCCGGAGCGGCGCCTTGGGCGCCCAGCGGATCAGGTCGTTGTCCCGCAGAATCGCCCGGAGCGGATCATCCGGCTGGTTCCGGAAAGACTCCGTCACATCGGCCCGCAGGATCTGCATCGGGCGCGCCGGCATCTGGGCATTGATCTGCCCGCTGTCGTTAAGGCCGTTGAACAGGGGCGGAATCGTGTTCGCATACGACTGGACGAGCAGGTCGGTCCACGTTTCGGGCCAGCCGTAAACATCCTGCAAGCCGACCAGCAGGTAAGGCAGGTAGTAGGGATTGGGCTTGGCTTCATCCTTGAGGAAATCATCGGCCGTCACGCCGGAGAGATCGTATGCCCCCGCCCCGGGGGCGCAGGCGGTCAACGTGAATTCGGCCGCGTGAAGTTCCTCCAGTTCCCGCATCGCCGCCAACGTTGCGTGACCGCCATGGGAATAGCCGGTGAGGAACAGCTTGCCGTTCAGGGTCACGCTGTTCGCCGCGCAGTAGCGGCGCGCGGCCCGTAGCAGATCCACCACGCAGGTCGCCTCGCTCTTCGCGTGATGATACGGGTGAACTCCCGGCGAATCCCCGAGCCCGAGGTAATCCGGCAGCACCGCGGCATAGCCGGAGGTGGCCATCGCCACGCCGATGAAACCCTCGGTGTTCAAGCGCGACGGCACATCCTCCCGCTCGGTGACGGTGCCATGCTGGTAGCTGAGCAGCGGAAGCCCCGCCGCGGGCCGGGTGTCCGGCAGGCACAGCGCTCCGGACGCCTGGGTGCGGAGTCCCTGGGCATCCACGGTCTCGTAGATCAGCTTGTAAACCTTCACCCCAGTCTGCGGCGTGATGGGGATGCCCCCGAAGGTGAACAGGAGCTGGATTTGCAGTTGGCTGAGGTTGGTCACCTGGGTAGCGGAAATCACCCGGCCGCGTTCACCGGCGATGGGCGTGCCCACCACGCGGTAAAAACGGGCACCGGAATCGGCGGCATCAAGGAACTGCCGCTGCATGGAAGGCCAGGTGCCGCCCGACAACGGCTGCCATTCGCCGCCCGCAAGGGCTTCACGGACTTCGACCGTGAACTCCAGCTCCGGGCTGGTCGCGTTCCATTCCAGCCGGGTTCCCCCCGGAGCCCGCACCGGCGCCTGGAGGACCACCCTCGGCGGCAGTGCCTGGAGCAACGTCGTCAGCATCAGCAGGAACACGGATCGAAGCAGAAGTCGCATGGGCGGGGACGTTAATCGCCCGGCCCACGACCGGAAGCGCAATCGCCATTCCCGCGGCCGGCCCATCACCGGGCACCGTCCGGGAAAAAGAACTTCTCGTCGTTGCCCCGCCTTCTGCTAGGGTGACCGCTCGCGTATGACGCCAAAGCTGTTCACTGAACTCGGTCTCTCCCCCGAATCGCTCAAGGCCGTGGAGCGGCTCGGATTCGAGCAGGCCTCGCCCATCCAGGCCGAGGCCATCCCGGTGCTCCTCCGGGGCCGGGATGTCGTGGGGCAGTCCCAGACCGGCTCGGGCAAGACCGCCGCCTTCGGCCTGCCGGCCATCGAGAAGATTGACCCGAAGGGCCGCGGCGTGCAGGCGCTGGTGCTCTGCCCGACGCGCGAACTGGCCGTTCAGGTCAGCGAGGAGATCCACAAGCTCGCGCACTTCAATCGCGCGGTGAAACCCCTGCCCATCTTCGGCGGCGCCAGCTATGACCGGCAATACGCCGGCCTGCGGGCCGGGGCGAACATCGTCATCGGCACGCCCGGCCGCGTGCAGGACCATCTGGAACGCGGCTCCCTGAAGCTCGACCAGGTGCGCATGGTCATCCTCGACGAGGCGGACGAGATGCTGGACATGGGCTTCCGCGAGGACATCGAGAAGATCCTCCAGCACGCGCCGCCCGAGCGGCAGACCGTGCTCTTTTCCGCCACGATCCCCCGCCCCATCGAGGATCTGATCAGCCGGTTCACCCGCGACCCGGTGCGGGTGCAGATCGAGGCCAAGGCCCTGACCGTGCCCACTGTGGAGCAGATCTACTACGAGGTGCACCCGCAGTGGAAATTTGAGGCCCTGACCCGCCTGGTGGACCTGCACGACGTGAAACTCGGCATCGTTTTCTGCAACACCCAGCGCGCGGTGGACGAGATCACGGAACACCTGCACGCCGCCGGCTACGATGCCGATGCGCTGCATGGCGGCCTGGCCCAACCCGCCCGTGACCGCGTGATGAAGAAGTTCAAGACCGGCGTGCTCAGCCTGCTGGTCGCCACCGATGTCGCCGGCCGCGGCATCGACGTGAACGACGTCGAGGTGGTCTTCAACTTCGACCTGCCCTACGACCCCGAGGATTACGTCCATCGCATTGGCCGGACCGGTCGTGCCGGGCGGAGCGGCAAGGCCATCTCGCTCGTCAGCGGACGTGAGTTTTTCCGGATCCGTCACCTGGAACGCTTCACCCGCCAGCGCATCACCCGCGGCAAGATCCCCTCGCAGGATGAACTGGCCGAAGCGAAGGACCGCAAGCTGCTCGACGATGTCCGCACCGTCATCCAGCACGGTGACCTCACCCAACGCGAGCACATGGTGCAGGCCCTCATGGACGAAGGCTTTGACACCGTCCAGATCGCCGGCGCGTTGCTGCACCTCCTGGTCGGCGGACCCGTGCCCGATGTCGAAACTGCCGGTGCCGAACCAATCTCCCGCTGGGCCGATCACTCGGTCGCCAGACCGGCCGCCAAATCCCCTGCCCTCGTAGAAGCGCCGGCTCCGGCTCTTCCCCCGAAGGCGGCGGTGGAACCAGCGCCCGCGGAATCGCCCGATGAGCCGCCGGCACCCGCCCCCGAGAAGCCGGCCAAACGGAAAGTGAAAAAGGCTCCCGCTGAATCGGTGGCCCCGGCCAGTGAACCTTCACTTCCGTCGACGACCTCGATCGAGCCAGCGCCGCTCGCGACTCCGGAACCAGCCGTCTCTGCCGAGCCGACACCAGAACCGGTTCCGCAAGCCGCAGTCGTGGCCGAAGCCCACCCGGTGAAGACGCCGGTCGCCGGGGCGGTGCCGCCCGCGACCGAACCTGTTCCCGCGGCGGGGCCCGTGGAAAAGCCCGTCGCTGCCGAGCGCCCGGCCGCGCCCAAGCCGCCAGCCGCGGAGGAACCGCCGAAGCTGAAGTCCTCGACCTGGGACCGCCCGAAGTTCGCTCCCCGTTTTGACCGCGCCGAACCCGCCGCCGCCGAGCCGCGGCCGCGGCCCGAACCGCCGATTCGCCGCGCTGACCAAGGGCGGGAGCTTCCGCCCCGGGAGCGCAGTTTCAGCCGGGAGCCGAACCGGGAATTCGATCCCGGCAACCGCCCGGACCGCGCACCGCGCAACCGCTTTGAACCCCGGCCGCCCGGTCCGGAACCCCGCGGCAACCGCTTCTCCGCCCGCCCGGACAACACGATGGTCGAACTCTGGATCAGCGTCGGTGAGGCGGACGGCATCGCCCCGCGTGACATCGTGGGCTGCATCTTGGGTGAGACAGGACTCCCCAAGGATGTCGTGGGCACGGTCAATGTGTCCGAACGCCACACGCTGGTGGCCGTGGAGCGCGGCGAATCCCGGCGGATCATCTCCGCATTGAACCGGGCCCAACTCCGCGGCCGGCGCATGCGGGCGAAGCTGTCCGAATACTGAGGCCGCGCGCACCGCCCGGATTGGAAAACCGGGAAAGGAATTTCCGTTGCCCCGGCTGGCGGAACGGACAGGTTGGCCCCGCACAATGAGCCAGCCTCAGCGGATCTCGTATCTCATCATGGTCGTGGCGGTCGCCCTCGTGGGCTGGCTGCACATGGCGACCCTGCTCCTGACCGCGTTTTTCGGCTATTTCGCGCTCCGCCAGCTCAGCTTCGGCCGCAGCAAGGTGCTCGGCATCGTCCTCTTCAGCGGCGTGCTGGGACTGGTGGCCTATGGGCTGATCTTCTTCACGAAGCAGGCTTCGGTCGCCTTTCCCCGCATCGCCGCCGCCACGGTGCCCGCCGTGGTGGAATTCACCGACCGCCACGGGATCGAATTGCCGTTTTTCACCGATGACGCCTCCGCCCATACCAATGCCGGGGCCGTGGCCCCCCCGATGGTGATCGATGCCGGCAGCACCAACGCCCCCCCTTCTCCACCGCATCAGCAGCAGATGCGCAACCTGCGGAAGTGGGCGCTGGACGAAGCCCAGAACAAGGTCGCGGAAATCTCCAAGTATGTGCGCGACGCCGTGTTCCAGGTGGTTTACCTGATCATCGGACTCGTGATCGCCATCAGCCTGTTCCTCAACGCCCGGCTGAACCTGGACCATGATCCTGATATCAGCCGGCACAGCCTCTACGCGACCACCATGCGGGAACTCGCCGTGCGAGTGAGGACCTTCTACCGGAGCTTCACCCAGGTCATGGGTGCCCAGATCCTGATCTCCGCCATCAACACCGCCGCCACCGGCCTGTTCCTGTTCGGCATGGGGTTCCCCTACGCCGCCGTGCTGACCATCCTGACGTTCCTGTGCGGCCTGCTGCCGATCGTGGGCAATCTCATCAGCAACACCGTCATCACCGGCGTCGGCTTCAGCCTCTCCCCGAAGATGGCCCTGGTCGCCCTCGCCTTCCTGATCGTGGTCCACAAGCTGGAATACTTCCTGAACTCCAAGATCATCGGCGACCGCATCAAGAACCCCATGTGGATGACCCTCATCGGCCTGCTGGTGGGCGAAAAGCTGATGGGCATTCCCGGCATGATCCTCGCCCCGATCGTGCTGCACTACCTCAAGATCGAGGCTTCCCAATACCGCACCGAGCAGGCCCAGAACGCCGCCAAGGCCGACGAGGCGGCCGCGGAGGAAATCCCGACCTGACGTCGGTTTGCCGCGGCCTCACGGGCAGGCGTGCGGCGCGCGGTAGTCGAATTGCTGGTCTCCGAACACCACTGAATTGCCGCTGACCTGGAGGAATGCCGCCGAGGCGCCACTGGCCGAAATCATCACCAGCACGGGTCCGTTGGCGGTTTCGATGACAGTCCAATCGCCCGCGTCGGTGGAACTGCTGTTCGAGTAGCCGGTGTAGAAGCCCCCGCCGCTCACGTTGCCGGAGAAGCTGGATTCCGAACGCGTCGTCACCTCGAAGGTTCCCGGACAGAAGAAGGCGTTCTTTTCGGTCCACCGTTGCAGCGAGCCGGAATTGCCCCCGTTGCCCGCATTGGCCGCCTTGACCCAGGTGAACGATTTTCCGGACAGCAGGCTGACCAGATCCGAGCGGGTGGCCCGGGGCACCACGACAACCGAAGCCATGAGCTCGCCGAGCACCCGTTCGGTCACCGCCCGGTTGGGCTCGGTGAACAGCCCGACAAAAGCCACCGCCCCGCCGCTGGGATGAACGACCGCCTGACAGCGAAGCGAGACGCCCTCCAGACTTTCGCCTGCATCCGTGAAGCCCAGCCCACGCCACTCGAGGGTGACCCGGGCTCCGCTGACCTGCGGCTCGCCCTGCACCACGAAGCCGCCGAACTCCCCGACGTAGAAACTCTGCCCAAGGTTCCGGGCGAATTCCGGGGCGTCGCCCGCCAACGAGGTAAACTGGATGAACAGACCCGGCTCGGTGTCCGACACAATCAGCAGGCTCGACGAACCTTCGCGCAACCCCGCCTTCCACTTCGCGGGAACCGTGAACTGCCGCCCGAGGAACCCCGACCCGATGATCGTGCACGCGGGATAAACCGCTCCCGTCTCGGCCTCCACGGCCTGTGGTGAAATCAGCGGGCCGGCGGGTTCGCTCCGGATCAGCCGGTAGAAACGGCTTCCGGCCACCGCCGCGGAATCGGTCACCCGCAGGCGCACTCCGGTGCCGGCCTGCGCGGGTGCCAGGGGTTGCCAGTCGGGATCAAGCAGGCGGCTGGCAACCTCAACGCGGTAGTCGAAACCCGCCGCGGACTCCCAGCTCAGCACGGCAGGCGCGACCGATTCCAGCTTCAGCCGGAGCTCGGCGGCGAGCAGCGGGATGGCCGCACCGAGGGCCCATATCGCGCACAGGATGCCACGGGTATTCATGCGGAAACTGAAGCGTCAGTTCCCCGGCCGGGTCCACACCATCACCCGCGTGGGCGTGTTCACCGGAAAGCTGGCGGTCAGCTCTTTCACGGCGACTTCGCCCTGGGTGTTGTCGATCACGTCATCCAACTCGATGGCCGCCGCGTTTTCCGGATAAAGCGTGACCCGGATGGGCACCGCGGCGTTGAAGCCGCGGGCCTGGATGCGCAGCGGCTGCTCGGCGGGAGCTCCGGGAGGCAGGACCACGCGCACGACACCCTGCGCCGCCGGAGCGAGGTCGGTTCCGGCGGCTTGAACGATGCGCAGGGAGGGTTCAACCGGAAGCCGCGCGATCATGTTGGCACCCGCGGAGTAGGAAGCCCGGTGATTGAACGCAAACCCGGCCAAGTTCAATGAATCGATCCGCACCCGCCCGATGCCGCGAGCCCACAGGTCTGGACTTTCCGTCCAGAGAATGCCGGTGCCGGTCGCACTGGGAGCGACCAGCCGGATCGAACCACCCGAGCCCTGGTTCTGATAGCTTCCACCACCTCTGCCGCCACGGGCGTAGATGCCGCCAGGATGCTGAATGCTCACTGCGGAGGCGATGACGATGGCGCCGCCACTCACGGCAAAGGGCTGGGGCCGGGAGCGGGCCTGCAACGGCGCGGAACCTGCCGTCACTTCGGCCTCATCGTTGAAGCCATTGCCGTCGCTGTCGTGGACCCTGGGATGGGTTCCCGCCGCCGCTTCCCGCAGGTTGGTCAGCCGGACGTCGTCGGAATCCTCCGCCCCGTCCTCGACGCCGTTGGCATCGCTGTCCCGGGCGAAGGGATTGAAACCGTGCCGCAGTTCCCAAGCATTGGACAGGCCGTCGCCCTCGGCATCTTCGAGTCCGTCGGGAACACCGTCGCGATCCGTATCCGCCTCCTGCGGATCGAAACCGAAGTCCGCCTCCAGGTCATCGGGGATTCCATCCCCATCCTGATCCGGGCCGGATGGGTCAGCGGCGAACAGCCGGTAGAACCGCGTGCCAGCCGTTGGCGTCACGCCAATGAAGCGAACGGCCCCGTCATCCTGGAGCGGCTCCAATGGCTTCTCCCAGGCCAGGCCATCCGGGGCGGCGCTTTGCCGCAGTTCCCAACCCGCATCCGGGAGGGGCCAGGCGACCCGAACGCTGCCGTCAGCGGCGGGCGTGATCGTGAGGGCCGGCGCCCCCTCCGTGGGCAGCACGGTCACCACGCCGAAGCCGCCGGTAACGGTGAACTCATCGGCCACAGCCGGCGGAGCCGCCACCGGATCACCCATGACACCGCTGACGGTGAACTCCTCGTTGGCGCTCGTGCCGCCGCCCTGGCCGATGCGGTGCCAGTCCACGGTGTAGTCATCTGCCGCCCCAACCAGTGATAGGGAACACGCCAGCAGCAATGGCAGGAACCGGAGGTGTTTCATGGTGCTCCCAGGCGGACGGTGCCGCGGTCGGTGGTGAGGGTGAGTCGTTTGGTAATCCGCACTCTTTCCGCGTAGGTGGCCGCCTTGATCTGGAGCCGGTCGCCGGCCACGGCGTCATTGACGGCATCCTTCAGGTTCTTGAACGGGCCGCCCAGGCAGATTGAGAGCGAGCAGGGAAGATTTGGCGGGCAGGGCAGCGCGGGCGCGCCCGGAGGCGGAAAGCGCGGGTCCAGCGTGACCCCGAACCCCTGACGCGTGCCCCAAGACCAGCCCGGCGTGTAGAAGGCCATCGTCTTGAACGGCTCGGCCAGATCCTCGGGCCGCAGACAGCCATTGGCGCGATCCACGAAGATGGTCTTGCCGGTGGTGACGTTGCGACGCTGGAGGTTCGAGACATCAATGATCACCTGCCACTGGTCGTGGGTGAGCCGGCTGAGCAGGTTGGTCCCATCATCCAGGTTGTGATAGGACATCAGGTTCTGCCAGACATCCTCCACCTGGTTCCGCTGGAACTGGGTAAGCCCGTTGGCAGTGCCGAAGTTTCCCCGGGCGATGTCAGCCCAACTGTCCCAGCCGTCGGAGTCGTTTATGGTATCGGGAATGTCGTCGCTTACGCCGACGCAGTTGTCGTTGCAACCGCAGCCGTGGGTGTGACACAGGCCGAGAGCGTGGTTGATCTCGTGCCAGATCAGCGTCCAATAACCGCCGGCCCCGGCGAATATGACGTCACCCAGCAACGGCAGGTGCGCGCCCGCCGCCACCCCCGACGACGTGCCGTTGACATAGACGTTCAGGCCACTGGGCCGGTAGGCATAGATGCCAGGATGGAGTTTGGCCTGAACCTCCAGATCCGACCGGTTCTCCCCGTTCCGGGCATCCACATTAAACCACCGGCTCAGGTTGCCACCCGCGCCATCACTGCCGCTAAGCTCGACGATTTCGGTGAGCTGAAATCGGAACCCGCGGCCCATGCGGTCGAGCCAGCGGTTGTAATCGGTGAATTCCTGCCGGATGCGGGCCGGGGTGCTGTAGTTGAAGGTGTTCGTGGCGGAAGGCAGGTTGCCGGCGGCATCCCTGAAGATCTTCACCGAGATGCGCCATTCAACCATCGCGTGCGCCGGGTTCACCGACAACAGCACACCCAGCAGCAAAACGAGCGACAGCAGCAGCTTGGACTGAATGAAAAGCTTTCTCATGCTTCCTTCCTCCCGGTTCATTGCAGCGTCACCAGCACGAGCACATGGCCGGTGCCGTCCTTCAGCGCGGTCATGGCCTTGCCCAGAATCGCGCCCTGGGCGGCCGTGTGATCCCGCACCTTCATGGCGTGCCCTGGCGTGTCGCTGGTGGTCAGCAGATCGCCGGCTTTGATCGGGCCGTAGGCGGCGTCGGCTTTCACATAGACGCGGCCGGTCAGCGCGACGTGTTTGCCCTGGTCGAGCACGCCTGTTTGCCGGAGCAGCAGGCCGGGCTGGACGCCGTTGGCCCCGCTGATGACGCCGGCCACGCGGGTGTCGTGGGCGGTGCGGGCGAGCTTCAAACGGCCGGGATGTTCGTCGTCAATGACCATGACGCTACCCGGGTCCGCGTCCTCCTCGGCACGGGTCGGAAATGGTTCCGCCACATCTGAACCGCCGGTGATGTCGAGCACCTTGACCGTGGCGACACCCGTGCCATCCAGCGAGATGGTGGCCACGCCGTTGGTATCGCGGACATCAATCCGGCCAAAGCGGGTCTGATCCTGGGAGGGCCAGACCTCCAGCGAGTTGCGGAAGCGCATGATGCCCGGCAGGGAACCGCCCTTCACGTTGATCGTGGGCACGAGGTCGCTGATCACCTGCAGGCGGCCGTTGCCGGTCTCCACATCCAGGATTCCCTCCGGCGTGGCGGTGCGGATGCCCACGCGAGCCTGGGAGTCCCAGCGCAGGGCGATCTTCGCGCCGCCCTGGGAGGAACCCAGCGCTCCGCCGCTCCACCCATAGAGCACGGGACCGTCCAGCGGCGCCCCCGCGTAGGAGCCATACCAGCCGACGCCATGGTTGCGATCCGTGCCATTGCGGAAAAACAGGTCAAAGTTGTTCAACCGGGCGGCCCCTTCGATGTCCAGCATGGCGTCCTGCGGCGCCCCACCGATTCCCACCCCGCCGCCGGCCCGGACGATGAACTGGTTGTTCGCCGTGGAGGCGACGGAGCCCGCCTGCGAATCAGCCCAGACGAAGCTGCCCTGATGACCGGCCAGCGCGTTGCGGCCGGCGGCGAAGCTGTAGTCGCCGAGCGCCTGGTTGTTGCTGCCGCCGGGCACGGTGGCGTAGTCGCCACCCGCAAGGTTTGGGGCATCCAAACCCACGCTGGCATCGTAGCCACCGCCGCTGACGGTAGCCCCCACCGCGTTGCCGGTGACGGCGTTGACGCCCGCCCCGGCCACGACGTTGGCGCTGCGACCCACGAGGATCGGCAAGCCCCCCGGCCCCGTGCCGGTCACGTCAAGGCCGACAGCCCGGAGATTGGGGCTCCAGTTGGCGTTGCCCGCCGCATCCGCCGCCAGCAGGGCCGCTCCCGGCGTGGTGGTCGCCTTCACCTGAAGTCCCTCGGCCGCGACCTTGCCCCCCGCCACATCCAGCCGGGCCTGCGGGTTCACGGTGCCGATGCCCACATTGCCGTTGCTGCTCAGCGTCATCACCACGCCGTGCGAGGGATCGCGCAGCAGCAGCTTGCCCGGGCCTTCGCCGTTGTTGGGGCCGCTGGCGATCAGGTTCCAGTTCTTCCCGCCGGCGGCCGTATTCCCCAGGTTGAGCCAGGTGCCACCGGCGTGGCTGCCGGTCAGGCTGAGTGGCGTCTGGGTGGTGGTGGCGATGCTCTGCGGTGTCGCAAAGGTATTGATTGAGTCCGTCCGGGCCAACCCGGCCGGGAGGCGGGCCGCGTCCAGGGTGCCCGCCGTGATCTGGCTGGCATCCAACTGCGCCGTTGCCGCGTCGGCACCCTTGCGGGCCACCAGATCCCAGGCGGAGATCCCTTCCGCAGGGGCCACGCCGGCACTGGCTTCACGGGCAATCCACGCCGAGCCGTCGTGATACACCACGTCATCGGCAACAAAACCGACCCCGGCGGTCCACGGCCCACGCCACGTCGCTCCGCGCGGTCCCGGCGGACCGGTCATCCCTGGTGGCCCAGCCGGGCCCGGTTCGCCTGACGGCCCTGTCGGTCCCAGCGGACCAACCAAGCCCGGAATGCCTTGCGGCCCCTGGGGACCGACAAGCCCAGGCTCCCCACGCGGACCTTGCGTCCCCGTATCGCCCTTTGGTCCCGCTGGACCTGCGGAACCGGGATCTCCCTTGGGCCCGGCCAGGCCGGGCGGCCCGGTTTCTCCGCGTTCACCCGGCAGTCCGACCAACCCCTGTTCCCCCTTGGGCCCCTCGGCGCCAGTATCCCCCTTGGGTCCCGGTGGTCCGGCAGGACCGGCAGGACCGGCGTCCCCCGGGGGACCCGCGGGACCGGCCGGAGTCAGGGCGTAGAGAGCGTAAGGCGCAGGTGTCACCGGTTGCCGCGGCTGCACCACGGAATACGTCTCCGAGCCGGCGGCCCTGACGGCGATCTCCAGCCAGCGTTGCTCGCCGTTGAAGGCGCCGGCCCCGAAATCGAGGGTGACCAGGAACAGTCCGCCGCTCACCGCCGTGCCGGACTTTTCCACTGTCGCGCCAATCTGCGTCCCTTCGGACGCGGCGCTGTGCAGGGTAAACTTCATGTCATAGGCGCCATTGGCTGGTTGCTGCCGATGCTGCAAGCGGCCCTGATACGTAAAAGCTGTGACACCTTGAGCCCTTCCGGTGAGGCAGACCAGAAAACCCAATCCACTCGCGAGGAACATGGCCCACCAACCCGCCCAGACAGTTGCCCGATTCGATCTCATACTCATCTGAATCGGGAAAACCTGCCCGCGATGACCGAAAATTTCACAACGCACCGGCGCCTTCTTCCATCTCGGAGTTCGGGTTCAGTGGCCTTCCCGAATTCGCGGGAAGGGCCTGGTCCCCGGATTCAGAAAAGCCCCGCTTGCAGAGTCGAAGCGGGCAACTGGCTGAATCAGGACCGAGTTCAGCGCTCCCGCCCCCACCTTCGGTCGCTTCAATGTGCCGGCTCACTCCGCCGTGACCGCCAGCAGGAAGGGCGCGGGAGCCTGGCGGGCGGAGACAAAGTCCAGGCCGATCACCTGAATTTCGGGCCGGGGATTGACCCAACTGTGCCGGAACAGCCGGATCGCACGGCCGGCCGGCGTGCGGCCCCGCCAGGCTATATGCGCCTCCGCCGGGAAGCGGCGGGCATCGGATTCGCCCCACCAATCCGCAGTCTCGTGACCGAGGCGGATCGGCACTTCCACCGCGCTGCCGTCGGCGTAATGCACACGATAGTGCCCCACCGGGCTCCCCACCTCGGCATTCCCAGCATAGCCGCTGGCGCCCAAAAATTGCAGCGTCCGGCAGGCCCGGCCGACGGCGATGTTGGTCACGCCCCAGGGATATCCGGTGCTCTCCGGCCGCAGTCCGGTGCCGGCCACCTGCACCACTCCCCGCACGTCAAAGCGAAGGCCGTCGAATTCCACCAGGCCCTCCGGGACCGTGCCGAGCGAGTTGCCGGGATTACCCGTCAGGTGCCAGTCCTCATCCAGCCGGGCATTGTAGTGCCCCGTCAGGTCCAGCTGCGCGCCGGTGGCAGCGGCCGGCCGCGCCGGAAACTCCTGCTGCGGACGCAGGCCGCGAGGCAGGGCCGGGTCCTCCGGCAGAGGCCTGATCTGGGCGAATTCCGGCGGCATCGGCACGGGCGCGACTCCGGACGCCGGAACCGGCCACGGGATTCCCAGTTCCGCCAGTTCCTTTGCCAGTGCGGGCAGATGCCAGTGTTCCAGCCGCCTTTCACCGGCGATCACGAGGTGTTCACCGGTCGGACCGAAGGCCAGTCCATCCACCCGCGAAGGCGTGGGCGACGCCAACCGGAGCACCACCTGCCAAGTCGCGGTGTCGAGCAGCAGCACTTCCGTTCCCCGCCGCACGTAGGCCAGCAGGCGGCCGTCGGCACTCCAGGCGGCCTGCCCGGGGAGAGCGGACGCCGATTCACTGGGCAGCTTGAACAGCAGCTCCCACGAACCGGCGGCAAACACGAGCAACCCCTCGCTCGTGGCGGCCAGCAGCCGGCGCCCATCCGGGCTGAATTGGGCGAAGACATTGCCGGTGTTGAAGAGGGGGCCGCGGACGGCGTTCGTGCCCAGTTCCCAGACTTGCAGGCCGCGTCCGTGAAAGGTGCCGGTCACCAGCCAGCGTCCATCCGCGCTGAAGGTTGGCGAACGCGGAATGCTGCCGCCGGTCAGGGTTTGTCCGGTTCCGCCCGCGCGAAAATCGAGCAACTCCACCGAGTCGTCCCACGTCACCGCGCCCCTGGTTCCGTCGGCCGTGAACGTGGCCGCCTCCAGCCGCCCGCGCGCGGTGTAAAGCAACTGTTCCGCCCCCAGCCGGAGTCGTCCCTCCTCCCGCCGCAGCGGCCAGCGCACCACCCGCGTCCGGTCGGCAGCCAGCACCTCGCGGCCGCCGGGCAGCAACTGGGCCGCGATGCAGTCGGCCATCGGCTGGGCGAGCAGACGCCGGCCGGTTTCCACGGCGCGGATCTCGAACCCTTCCCGCCCGCCCGCCAACAGCCAGCGGCCGTCGGAGCTGAATGAGGCCGGCCGGTCTGCCAGCGCGGCGTCGGCCCGGTAAACGGTGGACTGCAGCAGCGGTGCGGTGGCCCAGCGCACGGTGTCTTCCAGCAGAATCTCGGTCCCGTCGGCCCGGAACTGCTGGAAGTGAAACCGGTCACTGCGCAGCACCGGCGCCCCGGTCAGCGGATCCCACCAGTGTGCGAGGCCGTCATAGCCGAACACGGAGGCCAGTATTCGCCCGTCCGGCGAGAACCGCACGTAATCGACGGTGCCGCGATGCCCGGCGAGGAGGCGGCGTTGGCGGGTGCGCAGATTGACCAGGCGCACCTGTCCATCTTCCAGCGCACTGGCGAGAAAGTCGCCCTGCCACGCGGTCCCACGGACGCCCGACTCTTCCGTAAAGGTCTCGACCACCGTGTCGTTTTCCCAATGCCACAGCAGCAACTGGTTCCCCGCCGCCACCGCCAGCACGGGGCGGTTGCCGGGATGAAAGGCCACCGCCGCGCGCACGGACCGGTCGAAGCGACGTTCGGCAAGTCCGCGTCCCCTCGCGCTGTCGTGGATCCGGACGACCCGATCCCCCTGCACCACGGCGAACTGCGAGCCGTCCGGCGAGAACGCGCCGAACGACGCGGCCCGGGCCTCCAGCACCACTTCGCGGCTGCCCAGGGCAACGACCTGCACGCGCGGCTCGGGATAGCTGATGGCCAGCAGTGACCCGTCCGGGCTCAGCACCTGGCTGACGGCAACCGCATTGGTGGAAGGCGCCGGCCAGCGGAAGACTTCCCGGCCATCGGCCCGCTCCCGGAGCGTCACGGCCTGATCCGCCTCCACCCGGACAAACCGGCGAAAGTCGGGCGTCAGAGTCACGCCCCGGTTGCGGTAGATGAAGTTGGTGAACCCCGCCGGCTCCCCGTGGCCCGGCAAGGCCAACAGGGCCACCGCCTCGTCCCGCAGTTCCGGAGTGACCTTGAGTCTGGCCGCGGACCGCACCGCGGTCAGACCGGCATTCCGGCGCCCCGGCTCCAAGGTCAGCCGTGACGCCCGGGCCTGGGCCAGCAGCGCCTCGAACAGTTTCTCCTGCGCCTCCGTCCGGGCCGCCCTTTCCAGGCCGCGCGCCTCGGCCAAACGCATCGCCGTGATGGGCCCGCCAACCGTGACCACGAGCACCAGCAGGGCCACCGCTGCGGTCAGTCCGGCCACCACCGGGCGGCGTCGCGCCCACAGCCACACCCGCTCGGCACCGGACACGGGACGCGCGTAAACCGGTTCGCCCCGCAACCACCGCTCGAGATCGTCGGCCATCGCCGCGGCCGAGGCATAGCGTTGGGCGGGCTGTTTCCGCAGGCATTTGCGGGCAATGAGTTCCAGGTCACGACGCCGGGGAGTGCCCCGGACCGGCAGGGCCGCGGGCTCGTCTTCCAGGATGCGCCGATAGGTTTCGGCCGGGTTCGGGGCCACGAACGGCGGCCGGCCCGCCAGCAATTCGTAAAGGATGGCCCCGAGGCTCCAGAGGTCTGCCGCCGTCGTGAGCACTTTCTCGCCCCGGACCTGCTCCGGCGCCATGTAAGCCGGCGTGCCCACCGGCGAGCCCGCCACGGTCATTGCGGCGGACACGGCCGTCTCGTCGCCGAGGAGTTTGGCCAGGCCAAAATCGCCGACATGCGGCCGGCCGGCGGCGTCGAGCAGGATGTTGCCGGGCTTGAGGCCACGGTGCAGCACGCCGCGGTCATGGGCGTGCTGCACGGCGCAGGCGACCGCCGCCATGAGCGCGGCGATCGCCCGATCATCCCGGGGCGCCACTTCACTGTCCGCGGGCGGCTCAGCCATATCCCGGCTCATTGCGTGCGCCAAGGTCGGCCCATCCACGAGTTCCATGGCATAGAACTGCCGTCCGTTGGCCTCGCCGTAGTTAAGCACCCGGATGATGCCCGGGTGGTCCAGACGCGCCGCCTGCCCCGCCTCCGCCAGGAACCGCCGCCGCTCGGCCTCGCTCGCGAACTCGCCGGCCAGAATCACCTTCAGCGCGACCTCCTGCCCGAGCGTGGCGTGGCGCGCGCGATAGACCGCACCCATGGCACCACGGCCCAGTTCCTCACCGAGCTCGTAATCGCCCAGACGCGGACGGACCGGGCTGCCGGCGATCAGCGCGGACAGCGACGTGCGCGACAGGCAGCGCGGGCACAGCCCGCCGATCCAGTCGGCGGAGACCGTCTGGCCGCAGCGCGGACAGGGCTCGGAATTGGAGGTGGCCACCATCGGAAGAAACGGCGCCGGAGGGCGCACATGACGGGATTTCAGCCGAAAAGCGAGCGCAGCTCCGCCGCGGCCTCCGCAGGCGTGCCCACCGTCTGCACGGCCTCCGCCAGCACCAGCTCGCGGTAGCGTTCGCGCAGGCGTTCGACCCGCTTGGCAATGGTGTTTGGCGCCAGCCCAAGCTCTTCGGCCAGGCGGCCGTATTCGCCCGGTTCGGCGTCGGCCGCGAGGAAGACCTTGAGCCGCGCAAACACCGGGATCTCGTCGCGGGCCGCCTGTTCCTCCCCGAGGCGGCGGAGCGCCCGGTCGAGCAGCACCATGGCCCACTGCCGGTCAAAGGCCCGGTCTGGCGACTCATCATGCAAGGGCTCCAAGGCAAAGCGTTCTTCCGCCGACAGCGCATCCAGTTCCAGCGGTCGCGCCCCGCCGCCGCGCTTCTGGGCCGTCTCCGCCGAATGCTGATCCCACAGGAGCCGGTCCGCGACCGTGAGGAGATAGGTCCGGAACCGCCCCTTCTCAGGTCCGACCGCCCGCAGACCATCGCGGCGCAGCAGGTTCGCGAAAAGTTCCTGGGTAAGCTCTGCCGCGTCCTCGGGATTACGGCCGCGGCGCCGAAAATGGGCGTAAAGCGGGAACCAATAGCCCTCACACAGCCGCTCCAGCGCTGCGCTGGCTGTGGGCGACGGTGAATCGCCCGCCGCCAGCACCACGCTCCAATGGGTGGTCGCGAACACTCCGCCGCCGGGCTCCTGGGACATCGGCCGGAATCCTGCCGGAATCGCCCGGTCCGGCCAATCCGGAATCGTCCCGGAGCACTCCCGGATTGCAGTCGCAACCCCTCACCCCGTTGCTATCATGGCCCGGTCGTCAGTCCATGGCCCGTTCCCTCGCCAGTCCGTTCCGGAAACGCCCCGTCGCGGCGTTCACGCTGATCGAGCTGCTGGTGGTCATCGCGATCATCGCGGTGTTGGCGGGACTCCTTCTGCCCGGCTTGGGGCGCGCCAAGCAGGCGGGGCTCGCCGCTTCGTGTCAGGCCAATCTCCGCCAGCTCCAACTGGCGGCCCTTTCCTACGCGCATGACCACGGCGACATCCTGCCGCCGAACAGCTACGTCTATGTGATGGGCGAAAACGACGGCCCGGAACTGGCCGCGGCCTCGTGGGCTCCCGGCAACGTCACGCAGGATGTCACCACCTCGAACCTCGTGGCAGGCGTCCTCTTCCGTTACCTCGGCAGCGTCGGCGTTTTCCGCTGCCCGGCCGACCGCACCACCCTGACCGATACAAACACCGGCCGGCTGGTGCCGCGGACCCGCAGCTACAACCTTTCGATCTGGCTCAACTGCGAACTCGCCGAAGACACCCGGCGCACCCTCGCCGAAGCCTCACGGCCCTCCCCGTCCGACGTCTTTACGTTCCTCGACACGCACGAGCAAAGCTGTGTGGACGCGACCTTCGGCACCTTTCGCCCCGACGATTCGACCGGCAACGCCGACTGCTGGATCGACCTGCCCGCCGACCGGCACAACCAGGGCGCAAATCTCGCCTTCGTGGACGGTCATGTGGAGCAATGGCGCTGGAAGGCACCCAAACGCTTCGAGGCCTGGGGCGCAGCCGCCCGACCCGACGGTGACCGCGACGACCTCAAACGCCTTCAGTCCAAACTGCCCGAACTGCCGAGCCACGCCTACATCGTGAACCCGTGACCCGGAACGTGCCGCCGGTATCCTGCCGGCGGCATCGTGCTGACTGCCGATGGGTGCGTTTCCGGGTGAAAAAGGGTGAGGGCAGGCCGCCATTCATCTGGGCGTGTTTATCGGGAACCAACAATGCCCGCCGTTTCCCCGGAAAGAAGGAGCCCCTTCAGCAAGCGACCAACCAAACCAGCGACAATTGGACCGCTTGTTTCTGGCCATTGAAAGCAGCGAAGAACAGCCCTTTCAGCAATCGATTGGCCCCCTGCCCCCTATCCAAAAACACGCTTGGGACAATTCACGGCCCTACGCCACCGGGCTGCTGACGCTCCCCAAGAAGTTGCAACAGTTTCCCTTTCTCATCGGCTGTCCCCGAGAACAGCTTCGAATTGAGTTCGCCGGATATGAGAATCCTCTCACGTTCCGAAAACAACCGCTCACGCTCAAATCCGCTGCTTATGGCTTCAATTGCCGCTCGATGTCTTCCTGACATAAATAACAGATACGCGGGAGACATCCCACCAGGATGTGCGAAGCTAACCGAAACCCCATTTTTGACAGCCCATTCAGCAACAGGTGGATTCCAGCAAGTTATCAACGCATTTGCTATAAGGTTTCCCTGCTCGTTGGTCAGCGCATTCAATTCCACCCCTGCGTTCTTGAGCACACTTAGCGTCGGAATGCTGTCCCTCCTGACCAGCCATAGAATTAACGGCATACCATCCACCTTTTCGGGGAGGCCTTGACCTTTTTGTAATAGACGAGCGATTCCGTTGGTATCCTGACTTCGCCAAGCAGTTTCCCAATCGTCCTCATCTACGCCCTTTGAGCAGGATGTGAGCAACAATACGTTTATTATCGCAAATACGACACCGATAGATTGTCGCACATTCATGGGTATCCTTTTGATTCACACCTCAGCATGATTTTGTTTGGCTTGGCGGAGGTGGGGCTACAACACCGAACCTCATCTGACACGCCGCTTTCCGATCCCCCTTATCCGCATCCGCCCAAAGCACCAGCCGATCGGAGTGCGGCTTGGGTCAAATTGCTCGTTTGTCATGGTTTGCTTTGCACCGGGCTTGATGTGGTTGGCGCCGTTCAACGGCCCGACAGCGGCACGTTCTCCGGCGCAAGCCAGTCAAACGTAGGCCGGGTCTCCGCGCCAAAGCTGACTCCCGACGGATGGAATGGGATGCCGCTGGGATGCACCTCCGGCGTGCATTCGAGCCGGGTCAGCCCGGCCGGTCCGACCGGGGTCACTTCGCCGCGGGTGCTGACGCCGTCGCCATCGCGGTCGCGCCACAGCGCGAGCCCGTCCAGCTCTTCGCCCGTCAGCGCCCCGTCGCCGTTGTCATCGAGCGCGGACAAGGCCTCGTAACCGTCCCGCCAGAACACCCAGAAGGTCACCGCGCCGAACAGTTGCAGTCCCGACCGGATCTCGCGGCGATCCTGTGGGTCCCAGACGAGCCAGGCACTGTCGCCGGTGATCCAGCCCCAACGCCGCGTCCGGCCGCTGCCATCGAGGTCGAACCGCACGGCGGCAGCCGGGTCCACCACCTCGGCAAGCTGCCTTCCCGGCCCGCTCGGCACGACGATGGGCGTGATGGCCCGGGGCATTTCCGAGAGCTTCACGCGTTTGGCCTTCAGGTCGGCGATTTCCTTCGCGTCCCGTTTCGGGTCCAACAGCGGCTGCAGGTAACCGATGATCTCCTCGCTGGCGACATCGCCCATCATGAGGGTCCGCCGCTGCCAGCCGTGCCATTGCCGGGTCTGCACGGTCCACTTCACCGTGTCCACCAGTTCCTCCAGCTTTGAGCCCACGTCCTGCGCCCAGGCGAGCTTGAGCGCGTAGCGGTATTGGCGGATGGCCTCGTTCGTGTGGCCGGCCTGCTGAAGCGCCCAGCCGTAGCCGAGGTTGGCCGGCAGCATCAGGGCCGCATCGTCCGCATTGGTGGACTTCGGCAACAGGGCGATGGCCTGGGCGAAGTGCCGCAGGGAATTGGTCCACAGCGCTGCGACACGGGCCCGCTCGGCGGCCGACTTGGGCGCGTTTGTCCGGCTGCGGACATAGGGCACGCCATGGTCCAGCAGGAGATGGGGCAGGCCGTTGGTCTTCAGGACCGAGAGGGTGGCATCCTGGACCGCCGCCATCGAATGCAGGCGACCGAGGTAATAGTGCAGCCGGGCGTCGTTGGTGTTCTTCGCCAGCGACCGGGTCAGGTTGGTGATCACCCGCGCGGTCGGAACCTCGGTGATGTCCGGCACCATGAACTTGGCGTGGGCCCGGGCGGAAACGAGCAGGAGCAGGAGGACGAGGGTCACTTTCATGCGGGGACAAGCGAAGGGTTTTACCGGCCTTCCGGTGAACGAAGCAGGAACGCCAACAGGTCGGCCGCTTCCTGCGCGGTGAGGTTGGCCAGCAAACCTTCGGGCATCGCGGAGCCGGCCACCGTGAGATTTGAGGCGATGAGCTTCTTTGGCAAAACATGCACTTCAGAATCCTCCGTTCGCAGCCACAGTTCGGACTCGTTGCTGATCCAGACGAATCCGCTCAAGCTTTCCCCGTCCTTCGTTTCGACCAGGTGCAACTGGAATTCCGGCGCCACCTGCTGCGACGGATTCACCAGGTGCGCCAACAGCTCCGCCGGCTGCGGGAACTTGCGCCGGACATCGGTCAGGTCCGGGCCATACATCCGCCCTTTGCCCGCGTGAACATGACAGCGGGCGCATTGCGGTCCCGACTCGGAATGAAAGAGCGCCGCGCCACGGCGGGCATCGCCCGTCAGGCCCAGCACGAGACGCGCCTCGAAATCGGCCCCCAACACCCGCCGACGTTCGGCATCCGGCAGGAACCGCTCGAACAGTTCCCGGACAAAGGCATTCGTCGCGGATCTCGCCGCCGCCACGGCCGGCGGCAGCAGTTCCGGCTGCTTCTGGGAACGCCGGAGCACGGCCAACGCTTCCGATGTGGACCCCGCGGCATACGTTTCCGCGCTGCGGGCGGACCCGAGCGATTCAATCCAGTCCGCCACCAACCGCGAGCCGGCTTCGTCGGTGCGACGGCTGCCGAGATGCGGCATGTGCCCCTGCCCTTCGGTGTTCAGGCGGAACCACAGGACGCTCCGCTCGGGCTGCCCGGGCACGATCACCGACGCGTCCTTCAGCCCGAAGTTCCCGCGCGCGGGCGGGTGGTTCAGCAACCGGGCGTCGGCGAGCTTGGCGTCGAAATTGAAGTAGCTCGCCACGCTGCCGCCGGCCCCGAAGCGGTGACAGTGGGCGCAGTTGGCATGCAGCCACGAACGGGCGCGGACTTCCGCGGAGGCGTTGGGCTCGTCCCGCGGTGTCAGCTTGGGCCGGTCCCACCGCTCGGGACGGGCGACATAGCCGAGCGCCACGAGGCTCTCCAACTCAAAGCCCGACCCGGTGTTCAGCAACTGCTCGAAGTTGAAGGCCAGCGCGTTTCCGGCCCACGGATTGTGGCACCGCAGGCATTCGGCCCGGGCGGCGAAACGCCAGGCCAACTCCCGCGTGCCGCCGGGGGCCGTGCCGTCCTTTTGCACCCACGTCGCCGTGTCGCCGTCCCGTCCAACCAGCTCCGCGTCCGTCTGCGCTTCATTCCACCGGTAGCTGTAGGCGGCCCACGCCTCGCCGTTGAAGTGCAGCACCTGCGTTTCAATCCGGCGCCGCGAAGCGGCCTCGCCCACGCTGAGTTCCGCCGAATAGGTCTTCGCCAGCACGGTATTCGCCGGGAACTGCCAGCGGCGGTTGTTCGGATCGTCGCTCCAGACCGGCGTCACCGTCCCCTTCCCCGGCACGGCGAGCCAGCGCTCGGAGGTCGCACCGTCGGCCCAGCGCGGCACCGCGATGCCATACGAGATCACGCCGGGTGCCGGTTCCTGCTTCGCGGTGTCGGCGAAGAGTCCCGTGCGGCTCAACTGGCGCGGGAACTCGGTGGCCTTGACGGCGTCCACATTGGGGATCAGGCGATACAGGCCGCAGTTGTTCGAGTAGTCCGCGAACAGCACCTCCCCATCCGCGTCCTCGGCGAACGTCACGATCCGGAACGGTGTGTCCGCGAGTTCCACCGGTTGCGCCCCGGGACGATCCGCCAGGGCCCAGATCTTGCCCGTCTCCCAGTCGCCATAGAGGAAGTGACCGCGGAAAGCCGGCAGCCGCCGGCCCCGGTAAACAACGCCGCCGGTGATGGACGCCGCCTCGCTGTGCGGGTGGCTGGCCGCCGGTTTCGCGATGGGGGTGGGACCCGGCTTCACGTCGTTGCGCACGGCCGGATTCGGCCCTTCGACCAAGGCCCAGCCGCCGTTGTAACCGGCCGTGACCCGGTGAACGGTTTCCCACAGTTCCCAGCCCACGTCCGCGACCCACAGCGCGCCGCCGTCGCCGAAGCCCATGCGCCACGGATTGCGAAAGCCGTAGGCCCAGACCTCCGGACGCAGTCCAGGCCGGTTGACGAAAGGATTGTCCGCCGGCACGCGATACGCCCGGCCAGGCTCGGGATGATCCACGTCAATTCGGATCACGGACGCCAGCAGGTCGCTGAGATCCTGACCGGTCTTCAACGCATCGGGCGGGTCCGGCGTGGTGGCGTCGCCGAGCGAGGCATAGATCATTCCGTCCGGCCCAAACCGCACACAGGAACCGTCGTGCCCGCCCGAATGGCTCGTGATGATGACCCGCTCACTCGCCGGCTCGAGCCGCGGCGGTTCGGTGGCGGTGACCGTAAAGCGCGCCAGCACCCAGTGGTTGGAACCGCCCACGGCTTCGGTGTAGGCGGCAAACAGAAACCGGTTCGTCGCAAAGCCGGGATGGAACGTGAAATCGAGGAACTGCGTCAGCTTCGGATGCAGCTCCCGGAGGTTCGCCACCGGCTCGGTGCCCGCGACCTCGGGGCGATTGGCGAAACTCCGGAGCTCGCCATTCAACTGCCCCACAAACCAGCGGCCCGACTGCGGTTCCCACGCCAATGTGACCGGCTCATTGAAACGGAGCGAGGGAAACGCCGGCTCCGTCCGGCACGCGGCGGGCGGTTCCGGCGAACCGATCAGCCGGGAAGACGTCCACGGAATCCGCTCGGCCAATCCGGACACCAGCCCGGCCAGCCACACGGCCACACCCAAGGCCAGATGACCGCACCGGGGCAGCCGTCGTGAAATGGCCGCCCGTGACGCCGCGAGCGCGTTGCTGAAGAGGTCTGCGGTGTTCATCGCTTCACGAATTTGTAGGCCTTGGCCGCGTTTTCGCGGAAATACTTGGCGGCCACCCGCTCGCCTTTGCCGGCGAAGAAGCTCTCGACGATCTGCTGCACCGTCGCGTAGCTGGCAAAATGGGTGCAGACCGGCCAGTTGCTGCCGTAGATCAGGCGATCCTCGCCGAAGGGGCGCCACAGCCAGTCGAGCAGTTTCAGGTAGTGCGCCGGATCGGTCGGGGCCTGGCCACCGCGGCGCCCGGTGCCTTCCACCAGGCCGCTTACCTTGATCGACAGGTTGTCGGCGTAATGGCCCGCCGCGAGTCCGCCGAACCAGTCATTCGGCGGCCGTTCGCCCACCGGCGCATTTGCGCAATGGTCCACAATGATGCGCAGCGGCGGGATGTCCCGGCCGAGTTGCGCGGCGGCGGGCAGTTGATCGGGCGGAATCAGGACGTCGAGCGAGAGGTCCAAGTCCACCAGCCGGCGCAAGTCCTCGAAGACCTTGGTGCCGGGCTTCGCCTGCTGGAGGGAATCGTTGCCGATCCGGAGTCCGCGAAAGAGCGGATTCCGGGCGAAGCGCCGGAGATTGGCCGCGAACTCGGGTTCACCGGGCTGAAGGTTGCCCACCACCCCCACGATGAACGGATCGCGTTCGGCCAGTTCGAGCAGCCACTGGTTGTCTTCGACCCACGGACTGGCCTCGACCACCACCGTGCCAACCACCCCGTGCGGTCGCGCCAGTTCGCGATATTCCTTCGGCAAGACCGACCGATAAAGCACCGCGTCGTCCTTGGGCGGCCACGGCACGCCCTGGGGCCGGCGCGGGTCATAGAAGTGGGTGTGGGTGTCGATGATGCCGCCGAACGGTTTGAGCGGCGCCCCGGCCGCGGGAGCGGCACATCCCGCCAGAGCGGCGACTCCGGCGACGGCACCCGCGCTGAGAAACTCACGGCGGTTCAGTGGGTCCATGGGCGAAGTGTGCCGGGGCCGACCGCAAAGGGAAGCCGCCGGTGGCCGCGAAATAATCCTGCCCACGACCCACCGCAGGCTTGCCGGCGACGCCCCGGCAGGCCACAAACTCCCCAAAACAGTTCCCCTAAAAACGTGCTGCCAGGACCATGCTGACGATCCTTGGACCCAATCCGGCCGGATGCGGCTATTGCGACGGCGTGTCGCGCCGCAATTTCCTGAAGATTGGCGCGCTCGGAATGGGGGGCCTCGCGTTGCCCGGCCTGCTTCAGGCCGAGGCGGCCAGCGGCGTCCGCTCCGCCGGCAACCAGCACAAGGCCGTCATCATGATCTTCCTGCCCGGTGGCCCGAGCCATCAGGACATGTTTGACCTGAAGCTAGACGCGCCGGCCGAGATTCGCGGTGAGTTCAAGCCCATCCCCACCAACGTTCCGGGCATCCAGATCTGCGAGCACCTGCCCCGCGTGGCGCAGGTCATGGACAAATGCACCATCATCCGCTCGATCGTCGGGATGGAAGACCGCCACGAGGCGTTCCAGACCTACACCGGCCGGCTCAACCGCAACCAACCGCCTGGCGGCTGGCCCTCGATGGGCTCGCTGCTCGCCAAGCTCCAGGGCGCCGGCGATCCGTCGATTCCCGCCTTCGTCGGCCTCGCGCCGAAGATGGGCCACGTTCCGTGGTCCGACAACGGCGTGGCCGGCTACCTCGGGGCCGCCCATGCGCCCTTCGAGATCAACAAGGGCGGCGGCAAGGACGACATGGTGCTCAACGGCATCACGCTCGACCGGCTGGCCGATCGGCGCTCGCTGCTCGCGTCGCTCGATGGCTTCCGCCGTGAAGTGGATTCCAGCGGCCAGATTGCCGGGTTGGACGCCTACACCCAGCAGGCGTTCGGCATTCTGACTTCCAGCAAGCTCGTCGCCGCGCTGGACCTAAAGAACGAGGACCCGAAGCTGGTGGAACGCTACGGCAAAGGCGACCCGCGCAACCGCGACGACGGCGGCCCGAAGCTGATGGAGCATTTCCTGATCGCCCGCCGCCTCGTCGAAGCCGGCGCCCGCTGCGTGACGCTCGCTTTCAGCCGCTGGGATCATCACGGCGACAACTTCGGCGCCCTCCGGCAGGACCTGCCGCTGCTCGACCAGGGCCTGAGCGCGCTGATCACCGACCTGCACGACCGCGGCCTCGACAAGGACGTGACGGTGCTGGTCGCCGGCGAATTCGGCCGCACGCCCACGATCAACAAGGACGGCGGCCGCGACCACTGGCCGCGGGTGAACTTCGCCCTTTTGGCCGGCGGTGGCTTGAAGCACGGCCAGGTCATCGGCTCCACGGACCGTCTGGGCGGCGAAGCGGCGTCCCGCCCGACCACCTTTGGCGAAGTCCACGCCACGATTTACCAAGCGCTCGGCATCGACGTGAACAAGGTCACGGTCCCCGACCTCACCGGCCGCCCGCAGTTCCTCGTGGACACCGGCGTGCAGCCGATGAAGGAGCTGATCGGATGAACAGCGAAGACGCGAAGGCGCGAAGATGATTGAGACACCGCCAGACAAGGTCGTCATTTCGCCGGAGATTGAATCGCTGGCCACCATCGCGGTGGATGCTGCGCTGGAAGTGCATCGGCAGCTCGGCCCCGGTTTGCTTGAGAGCGCTTACGAAGCTTGCTTGGCCTACGAATTGGAACTCCGTGGAATCCAATTTCAACGCCAGCTTCCGGTTCCGCTGAACTACAAAGGAAGGCTGGTCGAAGTCGGCTTCCGCGCCGATGTCCTGCTTGATGGCAAACTGCTGATTGAGCTCAAGGCCGTGGACGAGCTTCAGCCGATTCACCGCGCCCAAGTCATCACCTACCTCAAACTGCTGAACCTCCCTCTCGGACTCCTGATCAATTTCAACTCCACTCTCCTAAAGCACGGCCTCCGCCGAGTTCTCAATATCCTTAAATAGGTTTCCTCTCTTCGCGCCTTCGCATCTTCGCTGTTCAAAACCATGCTCACCATTCCCGGACCCTCCAGCCGATTCTGTGACGGGCTTTCGCGCCGGAATTTCCTGCGCATCGGCGCGCTGGGCATGGGTGGGTTGGCGCTGCCGCAGTTGCTCCGGGCCGAGGCCGCGTCGGGACTCCGCTCCGGGCACAAGGCGGTGATCATGATCTTCCTGCCGGGCGGGCCGCCGCATCAGGACACCTTCGACCTCAAGCTCGACGCGCCGGCAGAGATCCGCGGGGAGTTCAAACCGATCCCGACCACGGTGCCGGGCTTCCAGGTCTGTGAACACTTGCCGCTGCTGGCGAAACAGGCGCACCGCTACGCTGTCATCCGCTCCATCAGCGACGCGATTGATGACCATTCCGACTTCATGTGCCAGACCGGCCGGCGCAAGGGCAACCAGCCGCCCGGCGGCTGGCCAACGCTGGGCGCGACAGTTTCGCGCGTGCTGGGTGCCGCCGATCCGGCGGTGCCCGCCTTCGTCGGCCTTGAACCGCGGATGCAGCACCGGCCCTATAACGCGGCGAACGCCGGTTACGCGGGCGTGTCGCACGACGCCTTCCGCCCGGCCGCCGACGCCAAGTCCGACATGGTGCTCAACGGCATCACGACCGAACGCCTCGCGGACCGTCGCACGCTGCTGGCCTCGTTCGACCGCTTCCGCCGCGACGTGGATTCCAGCGGCCTGATGGCCGGACTGGACGGCTTCAACGAACAGGCGTTCGGCATGCTGACCTCCAGCCACCTGCTCGAAGCGCTGAATGTGGAAAAGGAATCCGCCGCCCTGCGCGAGCGTTACGGCAAGGGTGACGCCAAGGTCCACGGCGACGCCGCGCCGATGCTGAACGAGCAGTTCCTCATCGCCCGCCGGCTGGTCGAAGCCGGGGCGCGCTTCGTGACCGTCGCCTACGGCTTCTGGGACTATCACGGCAACAACTTCGGCAACGCCCGCAATGACCTGCCGCTGCTCGACCAAGCCCTCAGCGCGCTGATCGCGGACCTGCATGACCGCGGCCTCCAAAACGACGTGAGCGTGATCTGCTGGGGTGAGTTCGGGCGTTCACCGACGGTGAACAAGGATGGCGGCCGCGACCACTGGCCGCGCGCGAACTGCGCCGTGCTGGCCGGTGGCGGCATGAAGGTCGGCCAGGTCATCGGTGCGACGGACCGCCTCGGCGGCGAACCCAGCGAACGCCCGGTGCAGTTCGGCGAAGTCTTCGCCACGCTTTACCAGAACCTCGGCATTGACGTGAACAAGACGACCATCCCGGACCTGACGGGCCGTCCACAATTCCTCGTGCCTGACGGCTGCCAACCGATGAAGGAGTTGGTGGGATGAACGACAGGATAAACAGCGAAGACGCGAAGGCGCGAAGCATGAAAATCAGATCACTTTGTTCAGCACTCTACGCGTCTTCGCGTCTTCGCTGTTTCCTCCTGCTTGCCCTCGTCACGCAAGCGACCGCGAGCGCGCTCACGCTCCAGTTCCGTGCCGGCTCGACCAACCTCGTGCTCCAAAGCAAGGACGCCCGGCAGCAGTTGCTCGCCACGGCGGCCGGTGACCGGGACGTGACCCGCGAGGTCACCTGGTCGGCCGAACCCGCCGGCATCGTGCGCGTGGATGCCACCGGCCGGGCGTTTCCGCTGGCCGACGGCTCGGCCGTGATCACCGCCCGGAACAAGTCGGGCGTGGCGGCGACGCTGCCGGTCACGGTGAAAGATTCCGCCACTTCGGCGCCGATCCACTTCGCGAACCAAATCGTGCCGATCTTCACCAAGAACGGCTGCAACGGTGGCGGCTGCCACGGCAAAGCGGCGGGGCAAAACGGCTTCCGCCTCTCGCTGCTCGGTTTCGAGCCGGAGGAGGACTACGAACACCTCGTCCGCGAAGCCCGCGGTCGGCGGCTCTTCCCGGCCGCGCCCGAGCGCAGTCTGCTCCTGACCAAGGGCGCAGCGCAGCTTCCCCACGGCGGCGGCAAACGCCTGGAGCCCGGCTCCGACGACTACAACCTGCTCGTGCGCTGGATCGCCCAGGGCATGCCCGTGGGCAAAGCCGATGCGCCGACCGTCGCCCGCGTCGAGGTCTTCCCGAAGGAACGCACCCTCGCGCTGAACTCCGAGCAGCAGTTGGTCGTCACCGCCCACTACTCGGACGGCTCGACGGAGGACGTGACGCGCGGCGCGCTGTTCGAGGCCAACGACAAGGACCTCGCCGCCACCGATTCCGTGGGCCGGGTGAAAGTCTTCAATCAGCCCGGGGAATTCGCGGTGATGGTCCGTTACCAGGGCAAGGTGGCCACCTTCCGGGCGACCATTCCGCTGGGCGCGCCGGTCGAACACCTGCCGCTCGCCCGCAACTTCGTGGATGAACTCGTCTTCAAGCAGCTCAAGCAGGTCGGAATGCCGCCCAGTGAAGTCGCGGACGACGCGACCTTCCTCCGCCGCGTGACCTTGGATCTCGCGGGCCGGCTGCCGACGGCCGGGGAGGTTGACGACTTTTTGAAGCAAACGGGAAGCGACCCCGCGGTTGGTAGTCCGAGCGTCGTTTCCCCTCACCCCAACCCTCTCCCTCAGGGAGAGGGAGTCGCGAATCAATCTGCCGTCCCGGCCGAACGCGCATCCGACAAATCCAGCGGGTCCGCAGCCTTCCCCCTCTCCCCGGGGGAGAGGGCCGGGGTGAGGGCGGGCGTTGCTCTAACCCCATCTCGTCTCGCCGCCCGCGATGCGGTCATCGAGCGCCTGCTCGGCAGCAGTGACTATGCGGACTACTTCGCCAACAAGTGGGCGGCGCTCCTTCGCAACAAGCGCAACGAGCCCAAACAGGCCCGTGGCACCTTTGCCTTTCACGGCTGGATCCGCGATTCCATGGCGGCCAACAAGCCCTACGACCAGTTCGTCCGGGAAATCCTGACGGCCTCCGGCGACATCGCCGAGAACCCGCCGGTCGCCTGGTATCGGCAGGTGCGGACCATGCAGACGCAGTTGGAAGACGTGACGCAGCTGTTCCTCGGTCAACGGCTCCAATGCGCCCAGTGCCATCACCATCCCTACGAAAAATGGAGCCAGGCCGACTACTGGAGCTTTGGTGCCGCCTTTTCGCAGGTCGCCTACCGCCCGGGCAGCCAGCCGGGTGAGGAAACCATCGGGCATCGGCGCGGCACCGCCCAGGCGACCAACAAGAAGAATGGTCAGGCGGTGAAGCCGGCCGGGCTCGCCGAACCCGCCTTCGCCCTGACGCCGGACGACGATCCGCGGCAGTTCCTCGCCGAATGGATGACCTCGCCCAAGAATCCCTGGTTCGCCAAGGCGGTGGTCAACCGCTACTGGAAACACTTCTTCGGACGCGGCCTGGTGGACCCGGAGGACGACCTGCGCGACACCAATCCCCCGACCAATCCGGAACTGCTCGACGCCCTTGCCGCCCATTTCGTCCGGAGCGGCTTCGACCTGAAGGAATTGGCCCGGACCCTGGCCCGCAGCACCACCTACCAGCTCAGCGCCGAGCCCAATGCACACAACGCCCGCGACCGGCATCACTTCTCCCGGTTCTACCCGCGCCGGCTGCCCGCCGAAGTCCTCTTCGATTCGGTCAACGCGCTCGTCGGCAGCCAGAGTGCCTTCGAGGGACTGCCGCCCGGGACCCGCGCGGTCTGCCTGCCGGACAACAGTTTCAATGCCAGTAGCTATTTCCTCACGGTTTTTGGACGGCCCGAGGGCAGCAGCGCCTGCGAGTGCGAGCGCAGCGTGGAAGCCTCGCTGAGCCAGAGCCTGCATCTGCTCAATTCCAAGGACATCCAGACCCGCCTCAGCGCCGACACCGGCCGCGCGGCCCGGCTCGCCTCGGACCAACGGCCCGACGCCGCCAAGGTGAAGGAGCTCTATCAGCTCGCGTTTGGCCGGGACCCGCGGCCGGACGAACTGGCCTTGGCCGCCAAATACCTCGCCAACAAGTCCGCGGCCGCGAAGCCCGGCAAGGACGCCGCCGAAACCGCAGCCGCCCAGGCAAAGGCGGTTCGCGACGGCTGGGAAGACACGCTCTGGGTGCTGCTGAACACGAAGGAATTCCTGTTCAACCACTGAACGCTTGTCTGCAAATTGTTTTTTCGCAGAGGGCAAGGGCATTGTCCGCAGGTTTCGCAGCTTCGAGCGCTGACTGCGAATTCTCCCTCTCCTTGGGGGAGAGGGAACCGCCGCTGGACCCGCCGGAATTGCTTGTTTGTCGGCGTGGCTGAAGTCAGCGCCAATACCTGCGGCGAAGTGCCCGCGATTTTTCAGACAGGCCCTTGTGCCAACTGGTCCTCAGCCCGACTCGAGGTGAATCCAACTACTGGCGGCTCCGAATCGTGGGCGGCTTGCCCTGCCAGCCGGGCGGATCGTGAGGCACCTCGACCACAAATCTGGCGGGAGCGGCGCCGACGGCCTTCAGGCCGAAATCGAGGCGCTTTCCGCCCATCGTTCCAGTGCGGTCATGATGGCGGCGGTGCGGTTCTCCACGCCGAGCTTGATGAAGATGTGCTCGAGGTGCTTCTTCACCGTCGCCGGCGCCATCCCGAGGATCGTGGCGATGTCGGCGTTGCCCTTGCCCTCAATCAGCCAAAACAGCACTTCGTTCTGGCGCTCCGTGAGGCCGAGCGCGCCGAGATCCGTCGGCTGGGCCGGCCGGCGTTGGCCGGAAGCAACTTCCGCCAGCGCGTGCTGCCGGCGTTCAAGCCGGGTGCGGATGGCCGCCAGCAGATCGTCCACCTTGACCGGCTTTGTGAGGTAATCATCGGCCCCCAGGTTCATGCCGGCTCGCACTTCCTCCCGCTCGCCCCGGGCGGTCAGAAAGATGAACGGCACCGGCGCGAGGCGGCTGTCCCCGCGCACCCGCTGGAGCACCCCGAAACCGTCGAGCACCGGCATCATGAGGTCGCAGAGGATGAGGTCCGGCTTTTCCGACCGGGCCAGCGCGACGCCTTCCTCACCGCCGGGTGCCCCGAGCACGGCAAAGCCCTCGGCGCGGAGGATGGTCATCAGGTTGCGCAGCATCTGGGGTTCATCCTCGATGACCAGGATGCGGGTGGTGGGGAGGGCGTTCATGAAACCTGTTCGAAGAGCGGCACCCGCACCACCACCCGGGTGCCGACATTCTCGGCGCTGTCCAGCTCGATGGTGCCGCGGTGAAGGTCGAGGCAGTGGCGGATGACCACCAGGCCCAGGCCGGTGCCGGGAAGGTGGCGGACATTTTCGCCGCGCTGGAAGGCGGTGAACAGCCGTTCGCGGCTGGACGCGGGAATGCCCAAGCCGCGGTCGGTCACACAGATCACCGCCATCGCGCCGTCCCGCTGCAGCTCCAGTTCCACGGCGCGGCCGGGTGGCGAATACTTCACGGCATTGGAAAGCAGGTTGGCGACGATGTGCCGGAGCAGGTCCGGATCGCCCCGCGCCACCCGGGGCAACTCCGGGGCGCCCAGCCGGATGGGGCAGCGGCTGTCGGTCGCGAGCAGCATCTCCTCCACCCAGCGCTGGCAGATTTCGTGCAGGTCGAACTCGGTCTCGCGGAACTCCATCCGTCCCGCCTCGACCCGGCCGAACATCAGCACCTCCTCCATCAGCGCAGCCATCCGCCACGCATGGCTCTGGATCGCCCGGAGGTGTTCCTGCCGTTCCTCCTCCGGCAGGCGTGGCAGGTAACGCTCCAAGATTTCGGCCGAGGAATGGATGATGCCGATGGGCGTGCGGAACTCGTGGGACACCAACGACACGAAGGAACTCTTAAGGCGGCTCAGCTCGCGTTCCCGCGCCAGCGACCGGATCAGTTCCTCCTCCGCCTGCTTGCGTTCGGTGATGACCACGCTCAGCGCGAGGATGTGCGGTTCGCCCTCCACCTCGATGGTTTCCGCCGCGATGATCACCGTGTCGGTGCGGCCGGACTTCGCCCGCAGCGTGGTTTCCATCGGTTCCACCCGGCCGTCCGCCTGGAGGCGCCGGTAAAACTCATCCCGCTGGGCCTCGTCCGCCCAGATCTGCAATTCCTGCGTCGTGCGGCCGATGACCTCTTCGCGGCTGAAGCCGGAGTAATCGAGCAGCGCCTGGTTGACCTCCACGAACCGCTGGTCGCGCACGCGCACGATGGACACGTTGGACGGGATCGCCGTGAAGGCCTTGCTGAAGCGTTCCTCGGATTCCCGCAGGCGCTGCGTGCGCGCCCGCAGCTGTTCCTCCGCCCGTTTGCGGTCAATCGCCAGCGCCGTCTGGCCGGCGACGAAGCTCAGGATGCGTTTCTCCTCCTCGCCGAACGCCGCCTGATCGTGCGGGTCCTGCACCGCCATCACCCCGAAGGTCCGACCTTCCACCGTCAGCGGCACGCCCAGCCAGATCGCCGCCGGGTGCCCGGATTGGACGTATTCGCCGGCATCCTTGAGCCGCTGGATCTCCGCGAGATCGGCCAACGCGGCGCGGCCGGTGCGCAGCACGTATTCGGTCATGCCGCGGCGCCCCTTGCGCGGCGGCGGCGGCGGGTCGGTGAGGTCCCGGTGATAGGGAAAGCTGACCATGCCCGTCTCCGGGTCCTCGAGGGCGAGGTAGAAGTTGTTCGCCGGCATCAGCGTGCCGATGATTTCGTGGATGCGCGCGTAGAGTCCCGGCAGGTCGCTGGCCGAATGGACCGCCTCGGAGATCTCGAACAGCGCCCGCTGCACCTGTTCCGTCCGCCGGCGTTCGGCGACCTCGCGCTTGAGCTGCTCGTTGGTCTGGACCAGTTCGACCGTGCGGGCCGCGATCCGGCGTTCCAGTTCCTGGTTGATGTCACGCAGCCGCATCTCGGCCCGGGCGCGGACCAGCTTGTTGGCGCAGATGCCGGCGATCGCGGTCAGAATGCCCAGGTGTTCGGCGGTGAAGAAATCCGCTTCCGGATGCTCGGAGTCGATCACACCGATCACCTGTCCGTCGGCGATGATGGGCACGGCGAGTTCGGAGAGGCGGGCCGCGTCGTCCACCAGATACCGGGGATCGTTGCGGGTATCGGCCACGAGCGCCGGTTGCGCCGATTGGGCGACCGAACCGACCACGCCCTGCCCCAACGGGATCTCGATCGGATTCAGGATTTCGCGTTCCCGCGGGTTCTTCGGCCCGAACGCCGCCCGCTGGACCAGCACGTCACGGTCCTCGTCCCGCAGATACACCACGCAGTCCACGAACCCCAGCAGGTCCACGCAGCGCCGGGTGATCTCCCACAGGACGTCGTCCTCGCCATGCAGCGGCGACAGCGAGCCGGCAAACTCGTTCAGGCGGCGGCTCACTTCCGCGCTGTGCTCCAGCCGGATGAACGCCTCGCGGCGTTCCGTGATGTCATGCACGTTGACGACAATCCCCTCGATGCCCGGCACCTGGAGGCAATTCGTCGCCACGGCCTCGACCCACCGGACTTCGTTTCCCGGGCCGACCAGCCGGCATTGCTCGACGCGGACCGACCGCCCCGCCTCCGCGAGAACCTCCCGCCGGGCGTCGGCGATCTTGGACCGGTCCTCCGGAGGCAGCATCGCCTCGATCCGGCCGGCGGCGTCACCCAGTTGCACCGGACCGGCACCCAGCAGCCGCTCTGCGCCCGGCGTCATGTATTTCACCGCCCCGTCGGTCCCGAGGACGAAGGTCGCGTCGAAGGAATGCTGCAACAGCGAGCGCAGACGCCGTTCTGACGCGGCCGTCGCCAGGAACCGGCGCCGCTGGACGAGCAACCAGACGCCCGTGCCCGCGCCCACGAGCGCGATGATCGCTGCCAGACCGCGCAGGCGAACCGGCGTCCAGAACGGCGGCGGCTCGACCAGCACCACTTCCGCCAGCGAATTCGGATACACGGCGGGAATGGTCGGTCCGCCTTGCTGGGGACTGAGCACCTCCAATCCCGTGCCCTCGACCAAGGCCCCGACCGGACACCGGGCGAACAGTCCGCTCCGGTCCGGCAGACGCAGGTTCCAAATGCCGCCGTCCTCGGGATCTTCCAGCGCCACCGATTCGCGCACGATGCCCACCAGGGTGACCCGCTGATGTCCCACCACCCGGCCGCGTGCGGTCACCCGCCGGCCATCGTTGGTCGCCTCCTGCATCTGCCGCACGCTCAGCCGGCGCGGCGCGGGCAGCTCCCCGCGTCCCGTCTTTCGGGCCACCGCCCCGTTGATCCAAATCTGGCGGTCCACCCATTCCGCCTGTCCGACCACCTCGATTTGGTCGCCGGGTTCAAAAGCCGCCGCGGCGGAAAGCTCCACCCGGAAGGCCCCGGTCTCGTCCCGGCAGTAAAGTCGTGTGGGCCGGGACTGGAACAGCACCATGCCCGACACCTGCACCGGACGGTTCAGGATGCCGAAGCCGCCCAACTCCGTGGCCCGCGTATTGGGGGCGTTGGTCAGGCGCCGTTCCAGATCGGCCACGGTGTTCGTCACCGTCGGGACCCGGAAGGCGCCGAGGAGCGAGCGCGTGAGTGACCCCGCGCCGGGCACCAGCAGCCGCATGCCGGCAAACTGCCCGGCCGCATTGGTGCGCGCCTCCAGCACCCCCTGCACGAACACGTTCGCCCCCACCAGATTCGTCGGCGCCGCTTCCCCGGCGCTCAATGTCAGGAACCCCTCCAGCGACTCCCGGCGGGCTTCGAAGCTCACGGCACAGCCGCCCGCCTGGGGCTGCACGGAGGTCACGGTTGCCGCGAGCCGCACCCATTGGGCGTCGTTGGTGACGGCATTCAGGCGATCGGGCCGGACCGCGAATGGTGGCGGAAGCGGCGACGACCCCAGCCGTTTGACCACCTCGGCGCGGGCTTCCGGTGCGAACCCCAACACGCTCTGACCGGTCACTTCCACCAGGTCGCCGGTGGTCACGGCGGCATTCGTTGCCCGCACGCGCACGCCCACTCCCCAGTCGCGCAACCAGAACACGCCGGCCGCCGCGTCCGCGTAGGTCACCACGCCGTGCAATTGCACCGGCCGGCCCCGGGTCGCCTCTTCGGGTGCCAGCGACCGGAGCTCCTCCGTCGTGCGCAGCCCGGCCTCGGCACCCTGCCCCAAGGCAAACCGCGGCCCTCCTCCACCGAGAAAAAGGACCGCCAGCAGAAAAAATCCCAGCCCGACGCCGCTGCACACCGGGCCGGCCGCTGTTCGCCGCGCTGCCAACCGCCGCAGACCTACACCGTTGCCTTGCGGCCGTCGATACGGCGGAAGGCGTATGCCACCTGCGCCCAAAGCCCCAACCTACTCACCGACGGGGGCTGACGAACCGCTGCCGGCAACGTCAGACCACGGCGTGGGCTTCGAGGTCTTCGCGGGAGACAAACTCCAGCGCGCTGACGTGGGTGGCCGCAAGCACGACCGGCGGGGCGCAACCCGCGCGCAGGGCCTCGGCCCAACGCGTCACGCACAGGCACCAGCGGTCGCCGGGTTCCAGTCCGGGAAAGCCATACGCCGGCACGGGCGTGGACAGGTCGTTCCCGACGGTGCGGGTGTAGGCTAGGAATTCCTCCGTCATCACCGCGCAGACGGTGTGGAGACCGCGATCCTCCGGCCCCGTATGGCAGAAGCCGTCGCGGTAGAAACCGGTGAGGGGATCACGGCAGCAGGCTTGCAGCGGTGCGCCGAGGACATTCGAAGCCATGCGCCACGGTGGCGGCGAATCCCGGCGGGTCAAATCCCGCGGGGCGGCCAATTGACCGGCCCGCCCCCAGCCATCACGGCGATGCCACAACCCGCGCGCGAAACCAACGGGCCTCAGCGGTCGTGGGAACCACCACGTCGAGGTCGGCCTCGGCGCGCAGTTCCCGCACGGACACTTCCTCCCACTGGCGCAGATCACCGGAGCTTTCCACCACCACCCGGTCGCCCTGCGTGCCGGTGAGCCGCAGGCGCAGTTCAGACCCGGCGGTGCCCACGGGGTCCAGCCAGACCGCGCCCCGCTCGGTGTAAGCCCGCAGGTCGGTGCCAGTGGCAATGAGCAGATAACGCTCGGTGCCCAAGAGACTCAGCCCGTTCTGACCCACCAGCGAGTCCACCGGACGCCACGGCAGGACGGTGCGGGTTTCCGGGTCCAAGGCCACGATCCCGGGCACGGCATTGGTGCCAACCTGCGTGAGGGTAAACCCTGCAGTCCGCTGATCGTTGGCCAGAATCACGGTGTCCCGGAACACGGTGCCGGAATAGTTGCTGAGCGGAACCTCATGGCCCGGCCGGTTCGTCCAGGGGCGGGTTTCCCCGTCCGCCAGCCTGATCCAGGACAACGGCGGGCGCTGCTCCACAAAGTCTGGATGGAATACGTAATCCGCAGTGATCCAAAAGCCTTCCCCTTGCTCGCCAACCCAGTGGACAGGATTGTCGAGCTCAAGGGCCACCCGTTTCCATGCCACTTCCCACGCCCCATTCCGCTCCCGCCATGCAATCAGCGAATCCTTTGCGCCCGTGTGAAAGCTGAGCAGGTTTTCGCCGTTGAAGTGCAGGTCGTCCGTGGAGCTAAACTTGATCCCTCCGGTGGCAAAGTTGCGCGGGGGCAGGCCGGACACGGAAAACTCCCCCAGCCCGGAAGTGATCAGCGGTTCCTCCAATTGATTGACGTTGGGGCCAGTCCACCGGGGCAGGCCGAGGAAGAGCCTGTCTCCAAGAAATGCGGCACCACTCAAGCGTGCAAAGCCCTCATTGAACCGAGGATCTTGAACGCGGCCCAGCGGATACACCGCCAGCACCTTCGGCCATTGCTGACGATCCGTTATGATCAGGAACTGCGGGTGAGGGTCGGGGAAGTTAACTGAATACGCGACCAAAGCGACCAATCGCTCACCAACAGCGGACGAGTAGATAGAAATGTCGGCATAGAAGCCGAGCTCTTCGATGTTCGCCAACTGCTCATAGACTCCGGCCAACGAGAAGGACGCAGTCAGTCGAAGTGTGCGAAGATCTAGCGCACGCAGTTCCCGCGCGTGATTAAACTGCTCATTCAGAAAAACTTGGCCGCTGGAGATGCCCAGATGATACCTATTCCGCGCAGGTGGATTCGCTGTGGACTTGGGAAACCCAACCAACTGCCGGTCGGCGAGCACGGCGGCGGCTTTCGCGACGGACACCATCGCGAGGCCAACCAGCAGCAGTGGCAGCAGTTTTCCCATTTTTGTTTTTTAAGGTTGGACCACGAACCCGCCCTCACCCGCGGTTCTTCACCGGCCGGAAGGGCTGTATCCAGCTCGCGAAGGCGCCTAGGCGGCGGGTTTGGATCCAGACCCGGCCCTGGCCGCGGAACCGGCACACGAGGCCTTCGCCGGAGAAGAACAGCGACTTGTAGCCGCCGATCCGGCCGACCTCGTATTGCAGGCTGTCGGTGAAGGCGACGACGTGGCCGGTGTCCACCACGTAGCTGCCGTTCACGTTCACGCAGAACATCGCGCCGTAGGTGTTGAACCACAGGTCGCCTCGGCCCGAGCAGCGGAGCAGGAACAGCCCTTCGCCGCTGAAGAAGCCCTTCCAGCCCTGCCACTTGCTGTCGAGGGTGACTTCCGGGCTGCTGGCCACGTAGCCGCTGCTCTGCAGGAACAGTCCGTCGCCGTCGAGATAGACGTGTTCCAGGTCACCGGGCGCGCCCGGGGCGATGCCGATGCTCGCCGGGCCGCCGGCGGCGGTGAACTCGTTCACGAAGATGTTTTCGCCGGTGAGGAAGCGGGTCAGGCCGCCGCGCATCCGGGTCTTCATCTGAAGGTTGGTGTCCATCGTGGCCATGGCCGAGGCCTCGACCTTGAGGGTGCGGTTGGCCGGGACCTGCACGGTGAGGAACGCGAAGTCCGGCCGGCCCTCGATCTGGTAGTCGAAGTCACGGCGCGGATCGGCAGTCTGCGCCGGGCTCAGGAGCGCCGAGGTCGCGGCGGCCAGCGGCGGCGGGCCGGCCAGCACGGCCGTGCGGAACGGCCAGGTTGCCGCAACCGCACAGGCTTCCAGCGCGGTGGCATTGGCGCTGCCAACAACAATGCGGCTTGGGCCCGCCCCT
>OFDN01000084.1_pt1 | contig 97090 bp, 65 predicted proteins | sample 1520971 | NCBI WGS metagenome assembly OFDN01 (sample SAMEA94257418, study PRJEB24077) | hot springs metagenome | biome: Aquatic biome; feature: Geographical feature; material: Water | place: India | collected 2012-06-12 | depth 5 m
AAGTATTGTAATAAAGATTTTTACAGGTATTTATATAAGTTTATATCATTCTCCTGCAGGGGAAGGCAACTTTGGAAACGTCGCACTAAGGATAATTCGGGTAGGGGTTTTGTCTCGGCAGGTACAAAGACTTGCCGCTATTGATGGAGTGCCCTAATTTCTATCAATAGCATCGGGATTTATTCCCGATGGTTTTGTACGTTGTCAAGAAGCGAAATTCCCAATCAAGTTGGGAATGACAGGGTTTTCGAACTGGGGCATTACGGCTTCTCGCCCAAAATCAGCTCGTGGTACTTTTCGTACAACTGACGTTGGGGGTCGTTTAAATCAAGTGAGCGGCCTTGTAAAAAGGCTTGCTCCACCTTGCTGCTGCGCATATCCAGCACATCACCCGCAGTAACAATAAACGTAGCGTCTTTGCCCGTTTGCAAGCTGCCCGTAGTTTTTTCAATACCCAACAACTGAGCAGGGTAAAGAGTTATAGACTTTATAGCCTCTTCGTAAGGTAGGCCAAAAGCAACAGCTTGTCCTGCTTGAAAAGGCAAGTTGCGTTGCTCCCAAAAGTTAATATCGCTAATGGCAAAGGGGATACTATCGCGCCACAAAAGAGCAGGCAACGCATAGGGCTCCTCATAACTTTCGTCGTAACTATCGGGCAAGCGATGGGTACGGCTGATAATTACCGCCACTTTATTGAGTTTCAAAATATGGGTAATCTGTCCGCTCTCTGCTCCCCCCACAATAATCGGGGTGATAGAAAACTCGCGCAGGGTTTGGATGGCGTTTACTATCGCGCGGGCGTTGTCCGTATGTACAAACACCTTTTTAGTGCCTGCCAATGCTGCTTTCAGGGCCTCGTTTTTAAGGTTGATTTCTGTGGTTTTTTGTTGCGAATAACTTTTTGCCTGCTGCAGCCAAACCACAATTTTTGCCACTTGTTCAGCGGCTGCCTTGTCGTTTTTCTCTTCCCCGTTAAAATTCGGCCAGTTAATATGTATGCCGTTATCAGCGGCATAAGTAGCTTCTTCCCAATTCCGGTTTTGCAACATCATTACCGATGATTGACCCGAAATTATTCCGCCGCGCGGGCACACCTGTGCGGTAAGAATACCGTTTGAAACTACCGTGGGGATTACCTTACTATCTGTATTAAACGCTATTGCCGAGCGTACGTTGGCATTGTTGCTGCCCGTTTCGTTAAAATCATTAGTGGCGCGGACCGCCTCAATTTCACTAAGTCCTAAAATAGTGTTTAATGCTATCAGGCCGGGGTAAATGCGTTTTCCGCTCACATCAACCGTTTGACCTTGTATCGGCGCACCCTCTTTAGCCCCTACATAAATTATCTTTCCGTTGCGTATGCCCAACGCTCCGTTGTTATACACGGCACCCGTAGCCGTGTAAATATCAGCTCCTGTAAACCAGCGTTCGGTGCTGTCAACCTGAGCGTTCAAAGAACACAAGCCCAGCAGGGCTGCGGCAGTCATTAGTAGTTTTTTCATTGTCCGTCCTCCTCTCCGTATATTTCTTCGTCGTCGCAGTGGTAGGTTTTATGTTCTTCCGTTTTGGGCTTCTCTCCTGTTTTGCCTTCGGCAATGGCCTTACTCATTTCTTCAATCAACGCCTGCTTCTCTTTCAGCAGTTGGGCTTCGGCCTTTTGGTGCTCCTCGGCATCAAAATAAGCTACCCCCTCAATAAATGTTTTTACCGGTTTTGAATATACCGATAACGGATGACCGCTCCACAGCACCAAATCGGCATCTTTACCTGCTTTGATACTACCCACACGGTTATCTATCCGCATTAGTTTGGCAGGATTAAGCGTAACCATTTTAAGGGCTTCTTCTTCGCTCATGCCCCCATATTTAATCGCTTTCGCTGCTTCTTGGTTCAATCGGCGACCCATTTCGGCATCGTCTGAATTGATACAAGTAACCACCCCTACTTTGGTAAGCAATGCAGGGTTGTAAGGTGTGGCTTCTATTACTTCGTATTTGTAGCCCCACCAATCGGCAAAGCTGCTGGCTCCTGCCCCGTGTTCTTTTATTTTATCGGCAATTTTATAGCCTTCTAACACGTGGGTAAATATGTTGATGTTAAACCCGTGTTTCTCGGCGGTTTTTATCAGCATATTAATTTCTTGTTGATTATAAGAGTGACAGGTTACTAATCGTTTACCTTTTATTACCTCTAATAATACATCAAGTTCAAGGTCTTTGCGGGGTTCTTTTTTAACTTTACCCGATTTATAATCCGCCCATGCCTTTTCATATTCGGCGGCACGGGTAAACGCGTCGTCAAATACCTGCTCTACCCCCATCCGTGTTTGCGGAAAACGCTCGGTAAATCGGTCGCCCCAATTCGCTTGCTTCACATTTTCGCCCAAGGCAAACTTTATACGTCCGGGTGCGCCGGCAAACAGCATACTATCGGGCATCTGTCCCCATTTAAGTTTTATCACCGCGCTTTGGCCGCCTATTACGTTGGCCGAACCGTGCAATAGTTGTGAGGTAGTTACACCACCTGCCAACTGCCTGTAAATGTTTATGTCCTCGGGGTCTAATACATCTTCTATGCTTACCTCGGCGGTAACCGATTGGCTACCCTCATTCACTCCGCCCATAACGCCAATGTGTGAGTGTTCATCGATAATGCCTGCGGTAAGGTGTTTTCCGGTGCCGTTAATCACTGTAATAGTTGAAGCATCGACAATGCCGTGTTTCTTCAAATCCGTTTCACCTACCGAAACCACTTTTCCGTTTTTAACCAGCACATCGGTATTGCGTAGCACTCCTTCTTTTTCGTTCGTCCACACCGTTACATTACGCACCAAAAAGGTGTTGCTTTCTTTTTTTGCATACGCATAAGGTAAACCAACAGTGTACTCAGGAAACGCTTTAATTTTCTTTGAGTCGCTTGTATTGCTGCTATCCACCCTTTCTGTTTCGCGTCCCTCCCATTTCACGGTTTGTCCCAAACGGTTGGTTCCGGCCCCATACAGGTTATCTCCTTCTTTCCAACCGCTTAATAAAAAAGTATCTTTGTCCGTTTTTAAGCAAAAGCTAATATTTTGATTTTCTTGATTATAAATAATTTTATCTATTTTGTTTGTTGAACTTGAAGGAACGGGTATAATGTTAATTTTCTTGTCCTTCTTAAACCCGATTTTTATTTCGGTTTCAGGTTGGCCGTCAATAAACAGGTTGTAGTTAAACCCTAAAAAGTAGGGCGGCTCCGCTCCTATTACAAAGCGGTTGCCTTGGACCCAGTTTTCAAGCAATTGGGTCTCCTTATCAAAAATATTACCTGTGGCAATAATAAAGCTGGCCAGCTTGCCTTTTTCAAGCGTACCCAGTTTATCATCAGCTTTTACATACCGCGCAGGAATAATGGTGAGTGCATTCAGCGCGGTCTTTTCATCCAATCCGCCGGTTACAGCCTCGCGAATGTTCTTTAAAAAATCGGCTTTGCTTTTTAGTCCGTCGGCGGTAAACGCAAACGTGATGTTCTTTTGTTGCAGCAAGTAAGCATTCCAAGGGGCTAAATGGCGGTTTTTTAAGTTGTTAAAGCTTGCTGCCGCCGCATCAAAATAGGTTTTAATTTCTAAGGGAGCGGGATAGTTAACAGGTATTACCAAGTTAGCCGGCGATTTTTTTAGTACATCGGATAACAGGTATTCATCGCCGTTGGTTTTTATAATGTAATTGTGGCCAAACTCCTTCCCTATTCTTTGAATGCGGGCAATGTCCCAGCGGTTCGATGCTTCAAAAAACAAAGGCAGTTTTAATTGGCTGTTCAACGCCTCCAGCGAAAGATTGGTTTCGGCAAAATAGCCGCGTTGGTATGCTTGCGCATCATAAAACGTTTGACGGATAAGGGCTACTGAACCCATTAACGAGGCGGGGTATATTTGCCCGCTACTCCCCTTTTTGAAGGAGAAGTTTGCTCCTGCGGTTGTGTTTAAAACCGCTTTGTTTTCTTTCTCGTTGTTCAGCGCAATCAGTGCCGATGTACCCCTTGCTATCCCATCGGGCACAAAGCTCACTACCGTACCAAAGCCCGCCTTGCGTAGTTCTTCAGCATCTTTGGGGTTGTGTGCAAACAACAGCGAGGCCTGGGTTTCGGGCTTCAACGCTTCATTCCAGCCAAAAGCTCCTTTGGTATTGGTTTCGTATTGGGGCATTCCGCCGCGCTCGCGTTTTTTTTCAGCGGTGGCGGGCATCCCGTAGCTGCTATACACATCTATAAACGAGGGATAAATGTAGTTTCCCTCCACGTCTATTAGTATCGCGGTGGTGTCGTACTTCTCCCCTTTCTTTTTTACTGCTTTTATTTTGCCGTCTTCAATCTCCAGCGTTCCACCCTCAATCACTAGCTCTGCCGAAACGTAAATGGTCGCATTGATAAAAGTGTAACGGCTAATTTGCGGATTGTTCACCCCGTTTACGGGGAAGGTGCTTTGTGCTTGCGCCAATACTGGGCAAAGCAGTACCCAAAGTACCCACAACAGTTTATTTCTCATTGTGTTGTTCTCTCCAAAGTTGGTTAAATGATTTCTTGGCCAATTCAGGAAACTCGCGACGCTCGCCCCAATCTTTTTTGTACGATGATTTAATAATCAGGTTTTTAAACGTTTCGCCCCGATTCATCTTCTTGCGGTTAAGCATCGCCCCGATAATCATTTTCCAAACATAGTTTTCTATCAGGCCGTGTTTTTGGTTTTCGGCGTTCTCCCGTCTGTTTTCGACTAACAGGTTGTGTATCTCAATATTAACCGGACAAACTTGGTCGCATTTGCCGCACAGGGTCGATGCCCCGCTTAAGTGGGTAAAGCCCTCTTTGGGTTGCAAGTGCTGGGCGGTTACCGCTCCGATAGGCCCGGGGTTGATAATGCCATAAGCATGACCGCCAATGGTTTTGTAAACAGGGCATACGTTTGAACAAGCTCCACATTTTATGCACGTTAGTGCCGGGCGTTGCTCCTTTTTTGCCAACAGGCTGCTGCGGCCGTTATCAATCAAAACTACGTACACTTCTTGCGGGCCGTCGGTATCTTTTGCCCCTTTGGGGCCGTTGATAATGGTATTGTACGAGGTGATTCTCTGCCCCGTTCCGTAGGTGGCAAGCAATGGCCAAAGGGTATCCAAATCACCCATCGAGGGGATTATTTTATCAATGCCCGCCAACACAATGTGCACCTGCGGTATGCCCGACGAGAAAATGATATTTCCTTCGTTTTCGGTAAGGGCAATGCTGCCGGGGTCGGCAATCAAAAAGTTGCAGCCCGTGATACCCGCTTGAGCCTCAAAGTATTTTTTGCGTGTGCCGTTGGCTATCACGCTCACCGTATCTTCTATGGTTTGCTCCCTGTCTTCGGGCAACTGCGCCCTAAAATGAGGTATAATTTCCTGATGCTTTTTATGCAGTGCCGGAAGTATCACGTGCGACGAGGTGTCGCCTGTTTTCTTAATTACGGTATCGGCTACATCGGTTTCGGTAATGTTGAACCCTTTTGCCTCAAGGTGTTTACCCAGCCCTATCTCTTCACAAACTGATGATTTTGATTTTACCGCCGAGGTGATTTTGTGTTTTTTAAATATCTCCTCTATTTCCAGTAAAGCATCGGCCGCTTCGGGGGCCCACAAAAGCTTTATCCCGTTGCGTGTGCAGTTGGTTTCAAACTCCAGCAGGTATTTATCAAGGTTTTCTATCGCGCGCCAGCGTATATGCTCGGCGCGGTTGCGCGCCAAAGGCAGGTTTTTAAATTGCTCTTTTCCATTGGCCGTAGCTTGGGCGTGTTTGTCCAAATGGTTCTCCAGCAGTTGTATTTTGGCAAAATCAAAAGCGGTGTTGGCAACGGTTTTTGTAAAAGTGTCTTTGGCGGCCATAAATAGCGGTTAATACAAACCTATAATTTTAACTGGGTATTTAAAAGGGTGTTTAATCCCCTTTTGCTTTCAGCGATTTAATAATCCCGTAAACAGAGATGCAGCACCAAACACCGTTTACCAAAATAAACGGGCCCGAGGCATTGTAAATGGCATTAACCAGCAACAGTGCTGAACTAAACAGATTGAAACAATGGTACAGCCAAAGTTTCCCATCAAACTTACCTACTGAAAACAGCAAGTAGCCCGTGAGCAAAAGGCCTGCCCCTACCCAACCGATTACCGCATACAAATCCATCTCCATATACTACTGCAAATATAATGGCGGCAACAAACCTAACTGCCTGCCGCAACGTATGTTTATAAACAGTTGGCATGAACAAGGTACTGAAAACTCTACTATTCCCGTTACTGGCTTTTACATTGTTTGTAAATTGCCGTAAGGCGGATGAGCCCGCAACGATGCAACCCGCAGCAAAAAAGATAAAAATATTGGCTCTGGGCGACTCTTACACCAAAGGCGAGGGCGTGGCTCAGGCGGTTTCGTTTCCGTATTTGTTGAAAGACCGCTTAGAAGCAACGGGAGAACTGGAAGTTTCTACGCTGCAAGTCATTGCCCAAACGGGATGGACGACCACCAACCTTAGTAACGCAATAAAAAACGCCAACATAGCCGACACTTTCGACTTGGTAACGCTGCTAATTGGGGTAAACAACCAATACCAACGTAAGCCGATGGCGTTGTACCTATCAGAATTTCCGCAACTGCTGCAAACGGCGATTGCGTTTGCGGGCGGGGATAAAACCAAAGTGGTGGTGATTAGTATCCCTGATTACGGCGCGACCCCAATAGGCGAGGGTGATGCAGAACGAATAGGCAAGGAGATTGACGAGTACAATGCGGCAAATAAACATTTTGCCGACTCGCTACAGGTAGCCTATTTTGATATTACGCCTATCAGCCGTTTAGCAAAAGACGATTTATCGCTGGTGGCGTACGATGAACTGCACCCTTCGGGTAAAATGTTTGCCTTGTGGGTTGGTTTGATGTTTGATAAAATACGGGCGAATTTTTAACATTCGGAGTAAAGACAAACTCAATAAAAATATCCGATGTTTGTTGTACAATTATGGAAATTAAACATAAAGAAGAAGGCCACAAAGGCAGTTTTTATATTGAGGGCGACGGCTTGATACAAGCAGAAATGACGTATAGTATGGCGGGCGACACCACAATGATTATCGACCACACCGAAGTAGGCGATTCGCTGCGTGGAAAAGGCGCAGGGCTGCAACTGGTAATGGCAGGAGTGGAGTATGCCCGCAAAAACGGGCTTAAGATTATTCCGTTATGCCCTTTTGCAAAAAGCGTTTTTGATAAGAAAACTGAAATACAAGATGTGTTGAGGTAATACCGCCTCAGTTTTTATAAAACCTGGCGGTGGCAATGCCGCTATTGCTCATTACCTGCACAATGTAAGTGCCCACTGCTAACCCCGAAACATCAATGCCTTGTGCCGCAGCGTATTGCGCGGCAAGCTGGGTTTTGCCTGCCAAATCAGTAATTACAACTGTACTACGAGGTTCGTTGATCTCAATAAACAACGTGTTGGCCGTAGGGTTGGGGTAAATTTTCAGTGAAGGTGTATTTTGCTCATTAACAAAAACACCGAAGGAGTTTTTTCCTTGCTTTGTAAGTGAAAACCAACAAATATCTTGCTTCACACCCCTAACGACGTATTCATATAGGGTATCTATTTCAATAGCGGAGTCTATATAGCTTAGCCCTGTTACCGCAATAGTGTCCCATTTTTCTGCCCCAACTTTTCTTTTAAGCAACTCATACCGTTGCACGGGAGTTTGTGTTGTATTGTTCCATTCACATTCCAAAGCATTCGTTCCATAAGGTGTCACTTCTAAATTAATTCCGTTTGACTTATTTGATGCCAAAAACAATAAAATATGTTCACGATTATACCGAGCAAGTAATTTACCACTTCTATATTCACTCACCGTTATCCCAACTGCATAAATACCAGTTCTGTTGCTAAAAATGGTGGTCTTTCCATTATCCGCATTTAATACAATAGGTACCTGAACCGTTATAGGAAACCTGGGGCTATGGTTAAGTTTATAACCAACGGTTGAAAACGCAGGAAGGGTTACGGGATACCTAAAAGCTATCGGGGTATGTATATTCAACCCGTTTAATGGCGCTGATAACTCATACACCAAGCTATCTCCATCTGCGTCGCTGTTTGAAAAATCAAGTTCAGCAAACACATTGGAGCCCATTATCATGCTTTCTCTAAAATTAGTAACATAAGGAGAGTTATTCCGAATGCCCTCTTCGGGTATAAATGCTAAGGCAGTAATGCCCTCTTCGTCAACAATGTTATCTAATGAGCGGCGGCAACAGCGCTTCCATACTACATAAAACCCTTTGTGCAGTTTAGGAGCAATGAAAGTAAAAGTATAAAAACCCCTTTTGTAGCAGCCCGCGGCAGAAACATTACCTGATGGGTAAACAAAAGGCGTTACCGCTTCTTCTTTGGTCAATTTCAGCGTAAGGGTATCGTGTAAATTTTTCTGAGAATCGTTTTTGTACACCGCTATTAAAACAGAGTCTTCAAAGCCAACTTCGGAAACATCACAATCGCGGTAAACAATCAGGCTTATTTCATACACCTCCTGTCCTTGTAAGTTCAACCATTTAAAACTGTATTGAATATTACCGTTTATGATGTGGGTGGCTTGGCTTGTTAGACAACAAAACACCAATACAAGTAGACAGGTTAGGCTTTTCATAGGCTTTTTTTAATGAAACGATACTATTGATGCCGAGGTTTAAAGAGCTACAGACTTTATTATTGAGTAGTGCCAAGAGGTTTAAAACCAATCAGTTTTTAATAATACGCAGAGTCCTAAACCCTCCGCTAGTAATTACCTGCACTATGTAAGTGCCCACGCCCAAGCCCGAAACATCAATGCCTTGAGTTGGGATATACTGCTCATGCAGAACAGTTTTTCCTGCCAAATCAGTAATCACAACTGCACTAAGAGGGTCTTCGGTTTCAATAAAAAACGTATTGGTGGTTGGGTTAGGGAAAACTCTTATTTCTTTGGTTTTAAACGGGTTGGCAACTTTTAATGCAGTCTTTTTGCCCCCTACACTCCATTGGTTTGAAAGCACTTTTACCGACTGACTGTTCTTTTTTCCTGTTGCTCTTATCCTATACGACCGAAGTATTGTATCTGTAAAAATCTGATTATCCTTCCAGTAGTTTTGGGAAGAGACAGTCCCCAGTGTTACCCAAATTCCTGTATCTATTCGGCGTTCAACGGTAAAAACCTCGCTCCCGTTTAGCGAGTGATACCAAGATAAAACAGTACCGTTGGGGCCACTATTCCCCCACAAATCAATATAGGCATTATCGGGATTTTTAGGCAATACTGAGTATAACAGTATTTGTTTGTAATAGGTGGCAATGGCTGCCCCATTTCTCCACTCGGTTACTGAAAAACCAAACAATACACCTACGGGGTTGGTTGATTTGCAGGTAATTTGCCCCGATGCATTTAGCGTAATATCGCCGCCAAGATTCGATGCTGCTGTAGCAACATCTCCCATGGGCCAAAAAAGTTTTGACGAGTCAAACACGTCTGGTGTCCTTTCATAAGAACTTAAGTTGTTATAAAGTACAGGGGCAAATTCGTAGGTAAGACTATCGCCGTCTTTATCCGTTGATTGTGCGTTTATAACAAACGTCTCGCCCATTGCCATTGCGTGATATCCGGCCAAACTATGCTCACGCATCGTGTGTTGGGCGGTGTTAGGCGGAACGGCACAAGCAGCACTTGAAAGCGAGACTCGCCGCCCGTAAAGCGGGTTTTCCCTGTAGTACAGTGTGTAACCCGTTGCTGTGTTTGGAACGGCAAACGTATCTGAAAAAACTACTTTGTATAAGCTATACGCTGTTGAAGTACTGGGCGAGAAATTGGGCAATTCTTCGGTTATAGACTCAATCCTAAGTGTATCTCTCAATACTATTTCTCTACTCTTTTTGGTTTCATAAACGCTTATTGTGGGCCTTATCGATGAGTTAGGCAGAGTAATGTATGACGAATAATAGTTGACAAGCTCAACCCGCAGCAACATACTATCCGTTCCTGTGGGGCGCAAATACTGATACCGAAGCTCAACGGTGAGTGGAGTATTTGCTACTACAAACCCAGAAATCAGCAATAAAAAGATAGTAAACAACTTGGCCATGGTTATTGGTTTTATTGATAACGTTAGGTTAATAGCTAAGGTTTAAAGCGATTTGCTCATTCGTCGAAAACAAAAAAAGAGGCTGTTTCAAAAGTTAGGTTTGCGGTACTTTTTCCACGTCAGGTTAAAACCTATCACTTTTGTAATTACCTACTTGAGAAGGACTTAAGTCCTTCTCAAGTAGGTAATTTTAATAGCAGGGGGTTTCAACCCTTTGTTTTTGAGAGAGGCCCTTTAATATTTGTCTAATTAACAGATTAATAAACACTTATTCTTTCGGTTAGCTCTGCGCTTCCGTCGTAAATCTTAATCAGGTAAATGCCTTGTGGAAGTCCTTTTACTGAAATTCCTTCCGATATATCTTCACCTTTAATCGTAGTTATTACTTTTCCGGTAATATCTATCAGTTGCGCCTTGGTAATTTTCACATCAGGAGCAGTGCTTACATACACCCTGTCGTTTGATGGGTTGGGATATATAGCAATGCTATACTGTGGAGTGGTTTGTGTGGATAGTGTTTTATTTCTAACAATGGCCGAGTCGAGGTTTGAAGTTGGGTTTGCACCGGAACTTGCCGTTACTTTATAAAAATAATAAAAATCAAACTCAACGTTAGTGTCAACATACGATGTCGTCTGACTATCCAAAACCGCAATGGTGTTCCAGCCGGTAGAATCCATTCTTCTCCTTTCCAATGTAAAAGAAGTAACAGAGCCTTGTAAAGTATGGCTCCACAATACCCCAATTCTTTTCTTTTTAATATCGGGTGCATTAGCCAGCAGGTCTATCTTCTCAAATAGTGATGGATGATTCGCTGTCACAATAACTGTTTTCTCTCTGTAATAGCTGCCTATAAGAATTCCTCCTCGCCATTCGCGCACTTCATAAGAAAGGGTGTACCTGCCTGTTGTTGCGGTTTTTATTTGCAAAGTCCCTTTTATACTGTCTAATAGTGCATAACTGTTGTTGGTGCCTAACTGAGCATTTGCACTGTATCCGTTCAGATAGTTTGCATTGGTAAACGGTGGAAATATTTCGTTTACAGGAGTTGGGGCAGGATTGGTTGCATCACCTTCAGTTATGGCGTTTATCCAATGGTAACTGAGGCTGTCTCCATCCTCATCGATATTTGCCAGCGAAGTAACAAAATGTATGTCCGTATTTGTAATAATGGGTGATTCATCCTCTACATAAGGTGATGTGTTTTGTGCAACCACTCCTGAGTTTATTCTCACATAAAAAATACTGCCTTTATCCACTGCATTTGCAATATTGCTTGAGGCCGGCCTGCAACAACGCACAAAGGCAAGATAGTAATCGGTAATGTTTGATTTTAACGTAATCTCGCTTTCATAAAAGCCGCGCCAAAAACAGTTAGAAGAACCGGGTTTGGGATATACTCCCCGACCGCCAATTTTTTTCTCGCCTTTTAAGGAGGCATTTATTGTTTTATCAAGTAAATATTTACCGTTAGTGGCCTTGTAGAGGCCAAATAAAATTTCGTTGTCAAAACCCACAGATGAAGCGCAATCGCGAACTAACTCCAGCGTTACTTGGTAAACAAAATCACCGTTGGCATTCGTTTCTTTGTATTTATAATGAAAATTCCCTTGAAGTATGTGCGTAGCTGATAGCGGCAATAAACAGCTTAGTAATAAAACAGATAGTATTATTTTTTTCATTCTGCAATTTCAAAAGTTTCTTAACAACTGAATAAAAACAAAGATTTTTTTCGATAAAAAATCAGCTTAACTTAAATATTTTTCCATCGCCTACCGCAAAAATTCGGTCGGTTTTTTTGGGAGTAAGTGCATACAACCCTGTTAGTTTACCAAAAGAGGGAAGTACGGCATATTTTTCTGAGAAAAAGAAACAGGGCAAACGCAAACGTTGGCCGGCCCCGCCTGCAAGTTTAACTCCAGGGTGTATATGCCCGTAAATATTGTATTCCGAAGGATTTTCTAACGGCTCATGGGTAAATAAAAAAGGGCCTAATCGCAACAAATCAAACACCTCAAAACCAAACCGTTTGTATTCGCTCTCGTGTAAAATATCGTGGTTGCCTTGTACCAAAGTATAGCGTAAGTGTTGGTGCTGGCTGATTAGTTGTCCCAGCAATTCCCAATCGCTATTATAACTGCTGTGAAATAAATCACCCAAAAACAATACCTGTTTAAGCTGCGGCGTTTTCAGCAGTTTTTCAAGCACTACAAAATCTTTTTGCTGACTTAGTAACGGCAACGGTATGCCTGCCTTTCGAAAATGCATGCTTTTGCCCAAATGTAGGTCGGCCAAAATAAGTGTTTGTTGTACCGGCCACCATATTGCCTTTTCGGGCAACAAAACCAACTCTTCTCCACAAACCACAAGAGACTCCATGTGTATCACCCTTTATTTTCTCTTTGCTTTAAAAAACTCTTTAAGTAACACTGAGCATTCTTCTTCAAGCACTCCATTAATTAATTCGGTTTTAGGGTGTAGTAAATTTCCGTGTTTTGCAAAACCCCTTTTCTCGTCCCCTGTACCAAACACAACCCTTTCAGGTCGTGCCCAAAAAATTGCTCCCGCGCACATTACACATGGCTCAAGGGTAACATATAGTGTACATTCATCTAAAAATTTTCCTCCTAAATAATTGCTGGCGGCTGTTATTGCCAGCATTTCTGCATGCGCAGTCACATCGGTAAGTTTTTCGGTTTGGTTATACCCCTTCCCTATCACTTTGTTATTGCAAACCACAACAGCTCCCACAGGAATTTCATCCTCGCCAAATGCCCGCTGCGCCTCACGCAAAGCCATGCGCATAAAATACTCGTCAGTAAAAATTGTATCCATAGTATACTACTGTACAAATGTGCCACAAAATTCACGCTATGGCAAACTTGCTTATGAAACAAAACACTTAGCTTTGATGTTAAATTGAGCACATGAATATCGGAATAGTATGCTACCCCACTTTTGGTGGTAGTGGTGTGGTTGCCACAGAGTTAGGAAAAGCCCTTGCCATGAAAGGGCATAAAGTTCATTTCATTTCATACAGTCAGCCGGCACGATTAGATTTTTTTTCGCAGAATATATTTTTTCATGAGGTAGGGGTAAGCAGTTACCCGCTTTTTGAATACCCTCCGTACGAAACTGCATTAACTGGTAAACTGATAGATATTGCTAAGTTTGAGAAGTTAGACCTTGTGCATGTGCACTATGCAATACCTCATGCGGCAGCGGCGGTTTTTGCAAAACAAATACTGGCGCAAGAAGGAATACACCTGCCTGTAGTTACCACACTGCACGGAACGGACATAACCCTTATTGGTAAAGACCCTACCTACGAACCGGTTGTTTCATACTCCATTAACCAAAGCGACTCAGTGACTGCTGTATCGGAAAGTTTAAGACAGCAAACGTTTGAAAACTTTAAAATCACCAATGATATTGAGGTGATTTACAATTTTATCGATTTTGAGAAATTCAGCAAAAAGCCTCGTGATTATTTCAAAAAAGCAATTGCTCCGTATGGTGAGTTTTTAATTGCACACACCTCAAACTTTAGAAAAGTAAAAAGGGTAGGAGATGTGTTGCAGGTGTTTAAAAAAATATCTGAAAAACTACCTGCAAAGCTGCTGTTGATTGGCGACGGGCCCGAACGTATAAATATTGAAAAAGAATGCCGCGAGCTGGAATTGTGCGGTGATAAAGTGGTGTTTTTGGGCAAACTGGAGCCGATTGAAGAAATTTTATCGGTGTGTGATTTGTTTATCCTACCCTCTGAAAGTGAAAGTTTCGGTTTGGCAGCTTTAGAAGCAATGGCCTGCGAAGTTCCCGTAATATCATCAAACACCGGCGGTTTGCCGGAATTGAATATTGACGGGGTTACCGGCTTCTCTTCAAACGTGGGCGATGTGGCCGATATGGCGGCCAATGCTTTAAAGATTCTTCAATCGCCTGAGGTGCACCAACAATTTAAAAAAGCAGCCTTTGAACAATCTAAGAATTTCGGTTTGGATGTTATTATGCCGCAATACGAATTACTTTATGAAAAAGTGATTGAAAAACATTTGACAAAAGTTTCATAATTTGCGGATTATTGAATAAATACATAAACTGTCTTGTACAGTGATATACCTATGAACAAGAAATACAGGGTTTTAGTAGTGGAAGACGACCTGATGACTCAGGAGCTTATCAAAGAACAACTAAAAAACTTTGATGCTTTAACTGTGGTGGGAAGTGCAAATACGCTACTATCTGCAAAAGATGCTATTGAAGATACTGACCCTGAAATTATTTTTTTGGATATTGACCTTAACGGTGCAAGTTCATTTGATTTAATACCCTACATAAAACCAACCTGCAAAATTGTATTTATTACTGCAAGCCCCACGCAGGCTGTGAAGGCTTTTGAAGTAAACGCTACGGATTATATTTTAAAACCTATCAGCCTTGAGAGGTTGAATAAAACAGTTGCCAAAATAACCGACCAAATGAACGACGGGGAGGAGGAAGATAGCCTTTCTGACAACTCTAAGTTTAAGCTCGACCAGATGATAATGGTAAATGCCGAGCATAAAATGGTGCTTATTAAGGTAAAAGACATCAACTACATATCGGCATACGGTAACTACACCAAAGTATTTCTTGAAGATAACAAGATGTATGTAACATACGGTTCTATTAAGAACTGGATGCACCGTTTACCCAAAGAAGCGTTTTTCCAAATACACCGCTCTACCATTGTTAACCTGCTGAATGTGATTAAGATTGACAAGTGGACCAACGATACCGGCCGCATGTATCTTAAAAACGTGAACGAGCCGTTTGAAATAAGCCGCAACTTCTTTAGCGAGCTTAAGAAAACCTTTAAAATTTAATTTCTTTTTTTCATCGGGAATAAATCCCGATGCTATTGATAAAGAGCTAGCACTCTATCAATAGCGACAGGTCTGCGTACCTGCCGCAGGCAGCTTCCTGTCATTCACAACTTGATTGGGAATCTCGCTTCTTGAAAACGTTCAAAATCATCAGGAATAAATCCCGATGCTATTGATAGAAGGTTGAGCACTCTATCAATAGAGGTAGGTCTACGTACCTGCCGCTGAATATTGCCGACCACCCCTAAACCCTTCTTTTTCTGCGCGCATACTTCGAAAAGCTCAGTTGTTCTGCCCGCGAAGGAGGGGAACAACCACACAAGCTCACCAACCCATTAATGGCAACAGCTATTATAACTCGTTCGTCTATCATGGGGTTGCGCGTGGCTTCCCTCCTTGATAAGGAGGGACAGAGGGAGGTGTGCTTGCCCAAACCATCGGGAATAAATCCCGATGCTATTGATAGAAGGTTGAGCATTCTATCAATAGCGACAGGCCTGTGTACCTGTCGACTAAATCCATTATTGGGCCGGGCTAAAAATAAAAAACCCGAAGCTCATCACTTCGGGTTCTTAGTTATATACGTATACTAAATAGCTTAGCCGGCATTATCTAAGGCTTCCCTTAGTTTTGAAGCTTGGCGTTTCAAATCACGCACTTCTTCTTCGCTCATAAAACGGTAGCGTCCACGAGGAAGATCTTTCTTCGTCAAACCTGCATAATACACACGGTCAAGCTGGTCTACAGTGTAGCCCAAGTGCTCAAACATACGGTGAATAATGCGGTTACGCCCGCTATGTATTTCTACACCCACACGGGTTTTATCGCCTTGTATGTAGGCAATGTTATCTACCGCAATAGGGCCGTCCTCAAGCTCAATACCGCGCAATAGGGCATCCATATCCGCATCGGTCAAGTTTTTGTCCAAAACAGCTATGTAAACCTTTTTAACGTTGTATTTAGGGTGAGTAAGCACCTGTGCCAAATCACCGTCGTTAGTAAACAATAAAACACCGGTGGTATTCCTGTCCAAACGACCTACGGGGAAAATGCGCTCCTTAGTGGCTTGACCCATAATATCCATTACGGTTTTGCGCCCTTCAGGGTCATTCATTGTAGTAATATAATCTTTCGGCTTGTTCAGCAACAAGTACACATAATCTTCGCGGCCAATTACTTGTCCGTTGTAGCGTACGATATCACCGGGGCGAACGCGGCATCCCAATTCTGTTACTACCTCGTTGTTGATGGTGATAATACCTTGCTGGATTAGTTTGTCAGCCTCGCGACGTGAGCAAATACCTGAGTTTGAAAGGAATTTGTTCAAACGTACTTCTGTGTTCTCGTCGTACTGAAACTGGTGAGTTGTGTAGCTGTGCTTGTTCTTTTCTTTCGGAACTCGCTTTTTCTTAACAAAATTTCCGCCGGGCTTAGTACCAAAAGGTTTTTTGCCAAACTTATTATTGTTGTTATTGTTAAACGGCCTTTTAAAACCGCCTCCACCGCCTGAACGGTTGTCGCCGCCTCGGTCGCGATTGTAACCGCCACCACCGCCGTAACTGTTTCCGCCGCCTTCGTTATTGCGTCGGTAGTTAGGGTTGTAGGGTCGGTCGGTTCTTGGAGGGCGGTCGCCGTAGTTTTGGCGATCGCCATAATTAGGGCGGTCGCCTTGCGGTCGATCTCCTTGTGGGCGGTCGTAAGGTTTCTTGTAGGGACGGTTGTACTCTACTTTTTCAAAACGCGACTTATCGTCGTTGTTTTTCTTTTCTTCGTTGCCGTCAGAATCTTTTTTAATAATAATTCTTTTGCGGAAGCGCTTGCGCGGGCCATTGTCGCCCGAGTCAGAGCTGAATCCACCTTCCCGGCGGTTCAAGTCATCGTTACTCATGAATCTGTGTTGTTTAAAAGATGTTACAAAGGTAAGGCTATTCTGTTAAATATAGTTTTAAATTTTGTTCAAAAGCTTTTAATTACTTTTGCGCTAATGCTACATTATACGCGATTTGAACTGGATAACGGGTTAATTGTACTGCACCATTTTGATGCAACTACACCCATTGCCGCAGTAAATATTTTATACAACGTTGGCGCAAAAGACGAAGACCCACACCGTACGGGCTTTGCGCACCTGTTTGAACATTTAATGTTTGGCGGTAGTGCCAACATTCCCAATTACGACAGCGAGTTGCAAAAGGCCAGTGGTGAGAACAATGCTTTTACTACAAACGATATTACCAACTACTATATTACCCTTCCGGTAAATAATATTGAAACGGCCCTTTGGCTTGAATCTGACAGGATGAAGGCTCTTGATTTCAGCGAGAAATCATTAGATGTGCAACGCAACGTGGTAATTGAAGAATTTAAGCAACGTTACCTAAACCAGCCTTACGGCGATGCTTGGTTAAAAATTCGCCCGTTGGCTTATAAAGTGCACCCTTATTTGTGGGCAACCATCGGTAAAGAAATTAAGCACATTGAAGAAGCTACTCTAGAAGACGTAAAAGCTTTCTTTTACAATTTCTACCGACCAAACAATGCCGTTATGACTATTGCCGGCAATATCTCTTTAGAAACCACCAAAGAGTTAGCCAACAAATGGTTTGGAGATATTGAAAGTGCGCCCGTAAAACGCAACAACATTCAAAAAGAACCCAAACAAACCGCCGAGCGCAGGGAAACTACCAAAGGCAACGTGCCTTATGATGCGCTTTATATGGCTTGGCATTGCAGCAACCGCAGCGATGATAAATACTACACCACTGAGTTAATCACCAACATACTTTCGGGTTCTTCGTCTTCGCGTTTATACAACCGATTGGTAAAAGAACAGGAAATGTTTTCAGAATTGTATTGCTACCAAACCGATAGTACTGATGAAGGTTTGGTGATTGTACAAGGAAATTTGGCCGAAGGAAAAACCCTTGAAGAAGGGGAGAAGGCGGTACTGGATGAATTAGCAGTATTGCTTGAAAACGGATGCGGTGATGCAGAACTTGAAAAAGTGAAGAACAAAAAAGAAACAGTATTTACTTACAGCGAAACGGAAATATTGACTAAAGCGATGAACTTATCGTTTTACGAATACTTAGGCGATGCCAACTTGATAAACACAGAAATGGAGAAGTTTAGGAAAGTGAGTGTTGACGATATTAAAACTGTTTCACGTGAAATTTTTACGGCTGATAACCGCTCGGTGTTGCACTATTTAAAAGAAAACTAAGAACATGCTTGATAGAACAAAAGCACCTGCCATGCAGCAGGTTGAGAATATACATTTCCTTAATCCTGAGTTATTTACATTGGATAATGGCCTAATAGTGTATGCCCTAAAAGGGGGAGAACAGGAAATAATAAAAACCGATTTTGTGATGGATGCCGGCAGCTTATTGGGCAATAGCCGGTTGGTAGCTGCCACAGCCAGTGACTTATTATTTACCGGTGCCAACGGAAAATCCTCAGAAGAGATTGCCAACGAATTTGACTTTTACGGAGCATTTAACAGTAAATCGTGCCATTTTACAGATAACCTTATCACTAATTTTTGTTTAACAAAGCATAGCGAAAGTGTTTATGGTTTATTAAGCAATTACATTAACAATGCTTCGTTTACAAGCAATGAATTAGAGGTTTATAAGTTTGTTAAAATACAGAACTTAACGGTTAGCAAACAGAAAACCTCGTACATAGCCCGTAAGGCATTTACACAAGCCCTTTTTGAGGGTCATCCGTATGGATATTTTGCTGAAGTAGAAGACTATAAAAATTTGACTATAAATGAAATAGAGAATTTTTATAACTCAAATAAAAAACTAAAGTACATTATACTTTCAGGAGCTTACACAGCAGAAACCATTGCACAGCTAAACAAGTACTTTGGCAAATACGAAGTGCGCGGCAGTTGGGTGTATAACGATAGTTTCAGCAGCTCGCCTGAGAAAATCATACACATACCCAAGGCCGATGCGATGCAATGCACTGTAAGGTTAGGTTTCAAAACCATTAACCGTTTACACCCCGATTATCCTAAACTGGGTATCTTAGTTACATTGTTGGGTGGTTTCTTCGGCTCACGTTTGATGAAGAACATTCGCGAGGACAAAGGCTATACATACGGTATTCACGCTTCAGTAAGTTCTTACCCTGACTGCGGTGTATTAGGTATACAAACCGATGTGCGCAAAGAAGTGTACAACGACACTGTGAGTGAAATATTTAAGGAAATAAATCGTTTAAAAAATGAGCCGATTAGCGACGAGGAGATAGATATACTTTCAAACTACAGCTTGGGGTCATTCCTTCGCAGTATTGATGGGGCTTTTGCAGTATCAGAAAAGTATAAAACCCTCTTAGATTTCGGCCAAGATTACAACTATTACCACAACTACATACGTCTTTTAAAGAACATCGACCGTGATGAGTTGATGCAGATAGCACGAACCTATTTTGTGGATGAAGATATTTATCAGGTGGTGGCAGGGGTTTAAAAAATCTAACCCTTTAATTTCCGTTTGTGCCGGGCTGGGGATGCTATGCTCAGCCGAAACGGTATCTGCCCAAACCTTTCCTGATTTACGCCACGTATGCGCCCAAGGAATTGGGAATGATATTAATATCACATGGTCGCCTATTACTGACGGCTGCTCGGGTTTCCAGAAAATATACGTCTATGGGCGTGTTGATGCACTGCAACCTTTTCAGCTGATTGATAGTATCGCTACGCTGGCTCAAAACCAATACACACACGTAGGAGCCAAAGCAATATCCACCACGTGGAACTATTTTGTGGTGTACAAATTCTTGTGTAATGGTGATTCTTCTGTTTCCCGCACCTTGGCCATTGATTTCAATCAGCCCGGAATTTCAAACATCGATTCGGTAAGTGTGGATTTAGCTACAGGAAGAGTAGTAGTAGGGTGGAGGCCGAATCCCGTTCCCGATTTAATGGCTTATGTGGTTTGGACAAATCAAGGTGCGAATAACGTTCCTATTGATACATTAACGAATACAGTTTTTACCGACCCCACTTCAAATCCTTCTACATCTTCACAAGCATATACATTAACAGCCGTTGATAGTTGTTGGAACCAAAGCATTATTAATACGGTGCACCGTACTGTTTTCTTGCAAAACAGTTTTGATAATTGCGGCAAAAGCATCCAGCTGAATTGGACGGCATACATGGGTTGGACAAACGTAGCCGGTTATGATGTGTATGTTAGAAACGGAACTTCCGGGGGCTTTACGCTTACGGCTTCAAATACAAGCACACAATTATCACATTTATATACTGCCTTTGGCTACGGTGATACGCTTGAGTTTTATATTAAAGCAAAAGACGGAACCAATGGTTTCACCAGCACTTCTAATAAAGTAAGAATAATTACCAGAGCACGTAAATTTTCAAGCCGTAATTATTTAAGCTATGCCACGGTAATTGATTCTACTTCGATAGAACTAAAATTGCTGTGTGATACGGCATCTGATACAAGAAAGTATTTAATTTTCCGAAGAAAAGAGAACGAACCTTTTGCAAAAGTTGCCGAACTAAACTACAACGGTATTGCCCAAACGTTAACCTATACCGATATCAACGTTGAACCTTATTTGTATTCGTATCAGTATCGTTTTATTACCACTGATATTTGCGATAAAGACTTAGATACCTCTAACACTGCCAAAACAATATTTCTTTCTATTAAAAGTACTGATTTTGGAAACGACCTTGTGTGGAGCAGGTATAGTATATGGGATGCAGGGGTAAACCAGTATGCTATTTATAGAGGTTTTGATTTTGGTGCCGGTTTCACGTGGAACAGTATAACAACGACTGTAAATACAGATAGCATTTATAGTGATAATGGTTTGCCTGTGGATATAGGTATTGCTGGTGTATGCTACTATATTGAAGCTACAGAGCAGTTAGGTAACAAATATGGGGTGCAAGAACTATCGCAATCAAATACAGTTTGTTTGGTTGATGATGTTACAATACACTTTCCAAATGCATTTGCTCCAAATGAAATAAACAAACTATTCAAACCCATTGGAGCCAATATTGATTACAGGCGTACCAATATGCAGATATATGCTCGTAACGGCCAACTGCTAAAAAACATAACCGATATACGTGAAGGATGGAACGGCACGGACCTTGAGAACAATCCCTGCCAAGACGGGGTTTATTTGTATATTTGCGAAGTTTTTGGACTAAACGATAGGAAACTTAATTTTAAAGGTACGCTGCACTTACTACGATGATTAGCTTTTTTACTGAAGACGTTGATTATACCCTGAAAGATAAAGTTAAAATCAAACGTTGGATACAACAAACGGTAGCTTCTGAAAGCAAAAAAACCGGAGATATTAATATCATTTTTTGCAGCGATGAGTACTTACTAGAGGTAAATAAACAATATCTCGAACATGATTACTATACCGATATCATTACCTTTAACTACAATACTGATAAAATAAACGGAGATTTGTTTATCAGTTTGGATAGAGTAGCAGATAATGCAAACCAAAATAATGTTCCACGTGAAACAGAACTTTTACGAGTAATCATTCACGGGGTATTACATCTGCTTGGCTATAATGATAAAACAGCCAAAGAAGAAAAAGAAATACGGTCAAAAGAAGATTCGTGTATTAATAATTACCACGAACTAAAATAAGAGTGTGAAATGTTTCACGTGAAACATTAATATAAGGAGTACAAATGTTTGATAATTACGATATAATAGTAGTAGGCGGAGGCCATGCAGGCTGTGAAGCAGCAGCATCGGCAGCAAATATGGGCAGCAAAGTACTACTGGTTACAATGAATATGCAAACCATTGCCCAAATGAGCTGTAATCCGGCGATGGGTGGAGTGGCAAAAGGACAAATAGTACGTGAGATAGATGCATTGGGTGGATATAGCGGTATTGTAACGGATAAAACCATGATACAATTCCGTATGCTTAACAAAAGCAAAGGAGCAGCTATGTGGAGTCCTAGGGCACAAAGTGACCGTTGGTTGTTTGCCCAAGAGTGGAGAATGATGTTAGAGCGTACTCCTAATGTTGATTTCTTCCAGGATACCGTAAAGAGTCTTATAGTAAAAGATAACAGAGTACAGGGTGTTGTTACTTCTATGGGAATGACATTCCATTGCAAAGCAGTGGTGCTTACCAATGGGACCTTCTTAAACGGATTAATACACATAGGAGCTAAACAATTTGGTGGTGGACGTATGGGGGAGAAATCAGCCACAGGGATTACTGAACAATTGGTTGAATTAGGTTTTGAAGCCGGACGTATGAAAACAGGTACACCACCCAGAGTGGATGGACGTAGTTTGAATTACGAAGCGATGGAAGAACAAAAGGGTGATGAAGTACCTTCTAAATTCTCGTACAGTTCAGAAACGAAACCGTTAGAAAAACAGCGCAGCTGTTACATTACCTATACAAATTCGAACGTACACGAAACCCTTAGAACAGGTTTTGATGAATCACCCATGTACAATGGTACTATACAAGGTATTGGCCCAAGGTATTGTCCATCGATTGAAGATAAAATAAACCGCTTTGCTGACCGTGACAGGCATCAAATATTTGTAGAACCCGAAGGTTGGGATACTGTAGAAGTATATGTAAATGGTTTTTCTACATCATTGCCCGATCATGTTCAAGTAAAAGCATTACAACAAATACCCGGTTTTGAGAATGCTAAAATATTCCGTCCCGGATATGCTATAGAATACGATTATTTTCCGCCCACCCAGTTAAAACAAACATTAGAAACCAAACTGGTGGAGAATCTATACTTCGCAGGCCAAATAAACGGGACTACTGGTTATGAAGAAGCTGCTTGCCAAGGATTGATGGCAGGTATCAATGCTCATTTAAAAGTAACAGAACAAAACCCATTTATCCTTTCTCGTGCTGATGCCTATATCGGTGTGTTAATTGACGACCTTATTAATAAAGGAACTGAAGAACCTTACCGTATGTTTACTTCAAGGGCTGAGTATAGGATTTTGCTTCGTCAGGATAATGCAGATATTCGTTTAACTGAAAAAGGATATCAAATTGGTTTGGCAAAACATGATAGATACGATGCAGTTAAAAGGAAAATTGAGGCTTCTGAGTCAATAGTTAAACACCTAAAAAAGACCAGTATTACACCTACTGAAATAAACAGTTTGTTAAATGAATTGGGTACTGCTGAAATTAATCAGAACTATAAACTTGGCCAGCTTTTGTTACGTCCTCAAATAAACGTTTCCGACTTAGAAAAACTAGGCACAGTTTCTGAGTATCTTTCAGCGTTTAGCGAAGAAGAAAAACTTCAGGCAGAAATAAGCATCAAATACGAAAGCTACATTGAGAAGGAAGTGGAAACGGTAGAAAAAATGACAAGGTTAGAAAACATCAAAATACCTACCTCATTTAACTACAAGGGACTGAATTCTCTTTCAGCAGAAGCCAGGGAAAAACTCACTAAAATAAGACCTGATACATTAGGACAGGCATCAAGGATTAGTGGAGTGTCACCCTCTGATATTTCTGTATTGATGATACATTTCGGAAGATAGTATCTTCGCGCAGCAATACTAAAACATGCTACGCACAAAAATAACCCCGTTAGTACTCCTTTTTCTTTGTTCCTGCGCAAGCATAGTATCGCCAACAGGCGGTCCTAAAGATACTACACCTCCGGTTTGTACCAAACAAATACCGGCAGCAAATACCACTCGTTTTAACGAAAAGAAGATTGCATTTGTATTTGATGAGTTTGTGGTATTAAACGATGTTACCAATCAATTTATCATGTCTCCGCCAATGGAGAAGAATCCAGAGATAAAAGTGGTAGGTAAACGCATAGAAATTGAATTTAAAGAAGCTTTACTACCCAATACTACCTACACACTAAACTTTGGTAATTCGATTGCTGATTACAACGAGTCTAATCCGTTACAAGGATTAACCTATACGTTCTCAACCGGCGATTATATAGACAGTTTAAAGCTTAACGGATCCGTAAAGGATGCTTTTACATTATTGCCTGATAAGAACATTGCTGTGGCCTTGTACCAAACAAAAGACGATTCTACCATCTTTAAAACAAAACCATCGTATTTAGTACGTCCGGATAGTACGGGTAATTTTAAGTTTAATTATTTACGCCCTGCTGAATATGAGCTGATAGCTTTTGAGGATATTAATAAAAATCTTAAAATTGAAACCAACGAAAAAGTAGGGTTTTATTCAACAAAAATAAACCTCGCTTATAATCAGCAAGACAGTTCATCAACTGCTTATAACCTGATGATATCGCCACAACCGAGCAATCTAAAACCACAGGTTATTACAGCAAAAGAAAAATCAAAAGGAAAATACGAGGTAATTGTAAGCGGTAGTAATTGTAAACTATTTGTAGAAGAGCCCGGGGCAAATAAAAAAGCTACGTTTATTCAGCAAGTGTCAGGAAAATTATGCGACACACTGATGCTATATACGGATATAAATTTTATAGACTCAGTTATATTACCTGTAACCATTGATACAGTGGTTGAAAATACTACAATCACTTGTAGGTCAAAACAATACGATAAATTTAAGTTAACTTCTCAAGAAAATATTCTTAACTACGATTTTAGCAAACCTTTATCGGTAGGATTCACCAACCCCGTAACTGAAATCCGCAAGCAACTTGTTCATTTAAAAGAAGATAGCACAGAAGTAACTGATTTCACACTTACCAACGATAGTATTAACCCCTTGCTGTTTCACGTGAACAAACAATGGAAAGACGATAACAATTACACCCTAATCTTCTCTAAAGGAGCGATTAAGGACTTGTTTGGTCAAGAATGTGATTCAACCATCATCCAACTTAAAACAGCTCCTTCAACGGCTTTTGGTAATCTTACAATCAATGTCGATAACAAGCCAAACACAAATTTAATCGTTCAATTACTTGATAACCAAAACACTATAGTAAAAGAACAAACCATTGATAAGTCGCAGGATATTACCTACCAAAACCTGTTTCCGGGTCAATACTTCATAAAAGTGATAGAAGATGCCAATAAAAACGGTCGTTGGGACGGTGCAAACTATCCAAAAAAACAGCAGGCAGAAAGGGTATTTATCACGCCACAATCCATTGAAGTCCGCGCCAATTGGGACTTAACGGATATTAAAATAGTTACGGGCTTTTAATGTTAACAACTGTGAATTAGTGTTGATTACTAAAGGGTTCTTAACACCTCAACAGAGCTTGAAAATTTGAGTGTTTACAGAAAAGGATAAGTAGGTGGTTATCCTCATCCACGCACACAAAAAAGAGGAAAAAGGATATTAACAATAAGCCCTGTATAAAGATATCCGCATGTTAAGAATATCTTAACTTAGTGTTAAAAATCAACTACTTAACTGCGGTATAGGTACGTCAGCAAAAAGTTAATAAGTAAAAAGCAATAGCTGCTGAGAGGAGGTTATCTACAAATCCACACAGACTATATATACAACATAATTATTTTAAATATATTTTGTTTTTAGTGTTGGGGACAACGGGGATTTTCAAAAATCAACCGAATTGAAATATCTTTGATACTTGAAATAAGCGGAAGTGAACCGATGATTGAAGAAATTGAACTCTTAAAAAAAGAAGCCGACCAGTTTGAGATAAGCGAAAAAAATTCGCTGGAAGAATACCGCCTGAAATTTCTTTCGAGAAACGGGCTGATGAACAAATTGTTTGAAAACTTCAAACTTGTTACCAAAGAGCAAAAACGCGAAATGGGACAAAAAATAAACGTTTTAAAAACCTTTGTTCAACAAAAATTTGACGATGCTTCTCAACGCTTGGAAGAAAGTGCGACATCTGCGGATGATGGAACTGATTACTCGATGCCTACACAACAAACCATTGGAAGCAGGCATCCGCTAAACATCATCCAAAACCAAATACTCGAAATCTTTGCCAAACTTGGCTTCGAAGTAGGAGAAGGTCCGGAAATAGAACACGACTGGTATAATTTTTCGGCGCTAAATTTCCCCGAAAACCATCCTGCACGCGATATGCAGGATACCTTTTTTGTGGATAAGGAATATGCCTTACGAACTCACACCACTTCGGTGCAGGTAAGGGTGTTAGAAAATACTAAACCACCCGTTCGTATGGTTTCGCCCGGCAGAGTGTACCGCAACGAGGCTATATCTGCGCGTGCCCACTGCTTTTTCCATCAGGTGGATGGTTTTTATGTGGACAAAGGCGTGTCATTCGCCGACCTTAAACATACCCTTTATACATTTGTAAATCAGCTATTTGGTAGCGACACTAAAGTGCGTTTCCGTCCTTCTTATTTTCCGTTTACCGAAGTGAGCGCCGAAATGGACTGTACTTGCTTTTTGTGCAAAGGCAAAGGCTGCAATGTTTGCAAATACACAGGCTGGGTAGAGATTTTAGGAAGCGGTATGATTGACCCTGCTGTATTGAAAAACTGCGGAATTGACCCCGAAGAATACAGCGGATTTGCTTTTGGTATGGGTGTAGAGCGTATTACCATGCTGAAATACGACGTGAAGGATTTACGGATGTACTCAGAAAACAACGTTAAATTCCTTAGTCAGTACAAAGGAGTTGTATAGCAATCATTTACCTTTTGCGGTAAAAAAGGTATAAATTTAAAAAATCGCGGCCAAAGGCCGCATAGCATACACATTACCGAAAAACCAGCCAATGAAAAAAGTTCTTTTATCCGCCCTATTTATAGCTTGTGCCGCAGTTGGCATGTCGCAAACCAAGCGTGCACTTTTCATAGGCATCAATACTTATTTGCCCGAAGGAGAAAAAGCAACGGGAAGTAGAGAAGCACCACCAAATCTGAACGGTTGTGTAAACGATGCCCTATCGGTAAAAGAAATCATGATTACCCGTTTTGGGTTTGATGATAAAAACACTGCTACACTTTTTAACCAAGAGGCCAGCCGCGATGCCATTATCAAGGCCATTGAAAAACTGATTACCGATTCAAAATCAGGAGATGTGGTTTTTATCTTTTATGCAGGCCACGGGTCGCAGGTAAATAATTCATTATCAAAAGAAAACGACAAAAAAGACGAAACCATAGTTCCCGCCGATGCCTACAAAGGAGTTTTTGACATCCGCGACAAGGAAATGGCGGTATTACTGAATAAATTGGTAGAAAAGGGTGTAAAACTGACTGCGATATTTGACAGTTGCCATAGCGGTTCAATGTCAAGAGGCGGAGTAGAAGTATTACAATCCCGTTTTTCTCCCGGCGATAGTCGCGACGTAAAAGATGCTTCTGAACCCACACCTCCGGAAGAAAAAGGAGCGTTAATTATCAGTGCAGCCCGCGATGTAGAACCCGCAAAAGAAGTAAAAGACGAGCAAGGCTACCCACACGGAGGTTTTACCCTTGCCTTGATAAAAGTACTGAGGGATGAGCCGGTTACATCCACTGTTCAAAAGTTGTTTAACCGTATCGAGGCCATCATGGAGTATTACAACCTTACCCAAAAACCCGTTTTGGCTGCCAATGATGAACGCCGAATCGGTACATTTTTAGGAGTTGACCGCTCACAGTTGCCCGATAAAATGGTGATACCCGTTATAAAAGTAGATAACGGATTGGTAGTGTTGCAAGCAGGTATGCCCTCACGATTGAACCCGAAAAGTCAGTTGCAACGCAAAACCGACAAAGGAATTTTAAAAATTGAAGTGGTACGTCTTGACGGCCCTAACCGTTGTTATGCAAAAATAATTGAGGGAGACCCCAAAGGATTGAAACCCGGCGATGATTTTGAAGTTACCAATGTGGTAATGGATGCCTCGGCAGCTGTAAAAATCTACATTTACAACAGCGCATTTGATTATAAAAGTTTGGTAGCGAGTGCCAAAACGCTTGCCGATAAAAACTACAAAGCATCGGCCAATTCATTTTCGTACCAAGAGATATACTACGATAAAAACAACTGGATTGTAACCTACGCCGACAAAAAACCCGAAACCATCGGAACACAGCTAAAAACTGATAAGCTGATTACCGATTCTACCCTTGCCATTAACCTACCGGCAACCCAAGCGTTGGCCAAGGTATTGCAAGAACGGTTTAAGAAATTTTCGATAGTAACGATGGTAAACAATCCCGCTGACGCTGATTACGTGTTAGTAGGTCGTTACAAAAACAACAAAATAGAGTACGCATTGGTGAACCCCGACCGTCAATACGACGACGGCACCCGAAGCTACTCAATGCCCGCCCGAACCAACTATTTTGAAATCAACGAAAACCAAGGCATTGAACAATCGTTGGCAGATAGTTTAGAAGAATACATTTTACGCATTGCCAAAGTGAAATCGTGGTTAACGCTGCAAAGCCCACCCGATGATGGCAGTTTCCCGTTTTCGTTTGCGCTGAGAAAATCATCAAACGGTCAGTTGTTGGGCGACGGTGCTGAAGTAATGTACGGTGATACGATGGGTCTTGTATTTACAGTAGATGAAGTAAACGAAGCTTATTGGGACCGAAACAAACGCTACGTGTATATTTTCTCGATTGATAAGAACTCAAAAATGACGTTGTTGTTTCCCCGAAGCATTACGGGCGAAAACACTTATCCTGCCGTTGACAAACAAACGTTTGAGATTAAGCAAAATGCGCCGTTGGGCGCTGCGCGCCTCTTTAGGATTAGCGACAGTGTAGGAACGTTGAATTACATGATGTTTACCAGCGCTGAACCCATCAACAACCTTGAAATATTTAAACAAGAGGGTGTGCTAAGGGAAAAATCAGGAGAAAGGGGAGGAAGCCCGCTGGAACAACTGCTGAAAGGGGTTGGCGAAGGCACTCGCGATGAATTAATAGCTCCCGCCAATTGGTCAATTACAAGAATTTCAGTAAAATGCGTACCCCGTAAATAAACTGCCATGCAAGGTAAATATCTTATACGCGACAGTATTGGTGCCACCATAGGGGTTTTCCTTGTGATGGCACTTTTTGCTTACATCCCGTTTAACTTCAAAATACTGGATCCGTTGAAACACGGGCTAAAGGATTTTGAGTTCAGCGATATTTACTTCACCAAAATAAAAAAAGAAGCCCCGATAGACAGTAACATCATTATTGTAAATGTGGGCTATAACAACCGTTTCGGCTTGCTGCAACAGTTACAACGCATTAAACAAGCAGGCCCTGCGGTGATAGGCTTTGACATACAACTGCTAAAAAACAAAGACCCCTTTATTGATTCATTGCTAACGGCTGAAATCAATAACACGCCCAATATGGTAATGGCTTCATACCTTTCAGGGAAAGGCCACGAAAATTACCGCTCGGAAGTAGTAACTACGGCGTTACCCCTCACCAACCCAACGTGGGGCTATATAAACTTCATAGGGAAAGACTCTACCTATCCCGTGCGCTACTTCAAACCGTTTTATGAGTTTACCAAAACTCCCCAAGAAGCATTTGCCACAGCCATTGTTAAAAAATACAATCCGGCTGCCTATGAAGCGTTGAAAGGCAGGGACAAACCCCTTGAAACCATTAATTACAGCCGCAGGCAAGATCAATACCACATAATAGATGCGTTTGAGCTGGAAGACACTGCACTTGACATCAATGTGATGAAGGGCAAAATAGTGTTGATGGGTTTCTTAGGGCCGGATTTAAAAACCAAAGTGATAGAAGAAAACCGCTTCACGCCCATGAACCCAAAGTTCAGCGGCAAAGCATTTCCTGATATGTACGGCGTCATTATCCATGCAAACATTATCAGCTCAATCCTTGAAGGAAAATACATCAACAAAGTGCCATCGTGGTTATCAATGGTGCTGGCCTTTATTATTTGCTGGATACACGTGTTCTTTTTCACCAAGTTCTACATCAGTCAACACAAATTCTTTCACCTTATTACCAAAATAATACAACTGCTCACGTTTGTGTTAATGGTGTATCTTTCGTTTTTCTTCCTGTCGAAATTCGGGCTGAAAATAGATATGTCGCCCATATTGGCGGGTATCGCCCTGTCGGTAGATGTATTGTATTTTTACGACGGGTTTGCTACCTGGCTAAAAGAAAAGTACGGCTACCACACCGTTTTTGGCCACCACTAAAAGGTATAATTTCAAACATTTAACAACATAGTATTTACCAAATTGTAACTAAACGTATATAAACCAAAAGTAAGCGATGAAAAACCTGATAATCATATTCTTTGCCCTATTGACAATAAGCCTTAGGGCCAATGGCGGCGATAATGAGTTTGTGGCCTTCTCGCTAAAAGGTAAAGTACAATACAAAAACAAAGCGGCCGATAAAGCATGGACGGCTGTTGCCACCAAAACCCCCTTCTACAAAGGAGCGGTAGTGAAAATAGGCAAGGGCGAAGAATTGGTGCTGTTGCACAAAAACTACAAAACCATAAAGCTTATCAAAGCCGGCGAGTACAAAATAGACAACCTTATCAAAGAGGCCGAAAAACAATCCGCCGACGAAAGCACCGCCTATTTGCAGTTTATATGGAAAGAGTTTAACAAAAAGCACAAAGATGCTGAAAGCTACCACAGTGAGTATATGCAAACCAAAGGCGGCGTGGAACGTAGCGGCTGTACACGCCCGTTGATGCTAACCCCCGTGTATGGCGAAAAGAAACACGGTGAAAACATCACCCTTACATGGGCACAGGATAGCGGCACCACTACCTATACTGTAGTGTTTTTTGAGAACGAAAACGAAGACACCAAGTTGTTGGAGTTGGATGTAAACGGCACATCGCTCACCCTTTCGGCGCAAACATTTTGGTTTCGTCCCGGCAAAACCTATTACTGGGTGGCCTATCCCAAAGGCAAACCCAACTGCGCCCGCTATACATTCAGCATAATAAAAGACGAAGAAGCCCAAGCGTTTCTTTCAGGGATAGCGAAACAACTGGAAACGTATACTGTAACGGCGCTTGATTATGTAAAAGCCGCATCACAATTAGAAGAAGCAGGCTATATGCAAGAAGCAGGGGAGTACTACAAGAGCGCAATGGTACTATCCAATTATGCCGACGAATTCAAAATAATCTATAGTGGTTGGCTGGCTCGCGCAGGCAACTTTGAAGAAGCCCGCAAATGGTGGGTAGCATAACAATCCTAAATGTCATGAGAAAAACCGTATTGGTTATAGTTTCCCTGTTTGTGTTTGCTCACTTGCAAGCACAGATAGAGCTTATCAAACAAAAGCCGGATGCAATAAACGGCAAAGGCAAAATATACGCCTTGATTATCGGAATTTCGGATTACGAAAACATAGGTGACCTGAACTATGCCGATGAGGACGCCCAAGACTTTTACGACTTTTTAGTAAAAGAATCAGACTTAGGAGTTGACTCAAACAACGTGCGCTTATTGCTGAACAAAAATGCGACTTCGGCCAACGTGGGTAAAGAGTTGCTTAAGCTCAAAAACCGCATGGAAGAAGGCAGCACCTTCTTTTTCTATTTTGCCGGACACGGCGATGCCAACGGCGAAGCACAGGCGTTTTTGTTGGCCTCGGATTTACCGCCCGTAGAAGACCCCAGCCTGTATGCCTTTGGCGGCGGGGTTATTCACGTGTACTTTATCAAAGACGAAATCCGTAAAATAATCACAGAGAAAAAAACCAACGTAATATTGGTAACCGATGCCTGCCGCACCAACGAATTGGCCGGAAGCAAAGAGGGCACCAAGGCCTACGTAAATAAAATCATGGAGCAAAACAGCGGCGAAATTCAATTCATAAGCTGTGCTGCCGATGAAAAATCAGAAGAGAGCGACTCTTGGGGACAAGGAAGAGGAGTGTTCTCTTACTTTTTTATGAACGGTTTGCGCGGTTTGGCCGACAGTCGCCCTGCCGATGGCAAAGTAACCGTGCGCGAATTGTATGACTACGTGCAGCGCAACGTAGAAGAAGCAACCATTGTTACCGATGAAGATCTGATTGCCGTAACGGGCAAAGCGTTCCGCCAAAGTCCGCAATATTGCTGCACCGAAAAGCAAAACGCCACCCTTGTATTGGTAAATGATGCAGTGAAGCAAAACGCCATTGCAAAAATGGCCGCCGCCGAGCACACCATTAAACTGGCCTCAAACAAAGGCCGCTCAGCAATACGCACCCTGCAAACCAATGACAGTGTGTTAAAAGACTTGTACAACAAGATGTACGACGCATTGGATAACAAACAGCTGGTTTCGCCCAAAGGAAAATCAGCGTGGGATTATTACACCGCCTTTAAAACCCGCGCGGGTAAAAACGGCCCCGGGGTTTTTGATGCCACCGAAGACATAAAAGCAGCCTTACTTAACGATGCGCAAATCACCATTAATGCGTTTTACAGCTACAACGATAAGTGGGGAATGAGCGATAAAACCAAACGCGACTTTTACGAAGAAGGGGTAGAGAAACTACGCAAGGCCCGCAGTTTGATGGCTCCCGACGACCCCAACTCACCCATTGTAAAACTTACCCGCCAGTGCATGGAGGCAGCCGGAATATTTGCCTCAAACCAACCCGACGACTGGAAACGCGGAATAAAAATGATGGACAGCGCAATTACAGCATTCCCTAAAAATCCATTGCCATTATTTTTAAAAGGCAGGCTGCTATACAATATGTCAAGCTACGATTCAGCCTTGGTGTACCTGCGCAAAAGCCATAGCATCGCCCCACGATGGAGTATGCCTACTATTGGCATATCGGATGTTTATAGTGAGTTGGAGCAGTACGATAGCGTGGAAGTATTACTGAATGAAGTGATAGAAAAGAACCCTGTAGCCATTGCCTATTTTAAATTAGGCTACCACTACGGAGAGCATAAGGGAGAGTATGAAAACGCCGTGTTTTACAGCAAAATGGCACACGAACTGGCTCCTGAAAAAACCAACATCATTAACAACATCGGAGCCTATTACGAAAAACAAGGCGAAGAAGACTCTGCGCTTGTGTATTATGAAATGGCGTATAGCCTAGACTCGAACAACGCCTTTACGCTGTGCAACATTGGTAAATACCACCTTGAAAAAGGATATTACGAAAAGGCAGAGGAAGCCCTTTTAAGGGCGCTTAAAGCCGACTCAACGGAATCGGTTGCCTATCGAAGCTTGGGAGATTTGTATCTTAAAAAGAGCGACTTCTACCAATTTAAATTGGGGCAACGGTTAAAGTTCTGGAACTTATCTATTGCCAACTATGAAAAGGCAATTAAGTACAAACCGGCCGACAAATATTTATACTCAATAAAAGCATCTGCTGAGTCGGTGATGGACATTGCGTTATCAGAAGCAACCATGAACCGATATCTAAAATATGGTAAACCTGACGCGGACTATTACAACGAGTTTGCATTAATATACCTGCACAACGAAGACACAGCAAAAGCTATGAACCTCTTTAAGAAGGGGATAGAGGCCGATAGCAACTTCTATTATCCGTATTTTAACATTGGCGAGATATTTTATTACAACAGCCAATGGGATAGTGCCCTTAAGTATTATGAAAAGGCAATCAGCATTGATGATAAAATCAATTATTTAGGCTACAAGACAGAAAGAATAAACGAAAAGATACAAGAGGAGCTGGATAGAATAGAATTAATAGGTACAAAAGAAAGATTGTTGGTTACTCAGCAAACAGATATTAACTCGGCTCTTGAGTTGGCAAGCATATACCTTAGCGAAGGCAACAACGATAGCGCGTATGCACTGTATTTGAGAGTGATAGAAAATGACCCTCAAACCTCGTCGGATACCTATTTAAGCCTTTTCCAAAGTGCGCGCTACAGCTACGAACACACAGTAGATACAGCGATAATGTATTTAGCCAAGGCAGCTCGTGAACGTAAAGATATTTCGCTGGCGTATGAATACATCTATTATGTAAAAGACAATAGTGGATATTTATACAATGAAGAAGCTGCTGAGTGCGGGAAACTTTACTTTGCTTGTGAACCTACCCAGCCGGATGATTACAGACTTGGCGACATGGCGTATTACATAGCGATGGTTTACAACAACAGCGGGGATACTGAAAAAACGCTGGTTTGGCTGGAAGAAAGCCTTAAAAAAGGCTACTGGGCAAGCAATCTTACAATGGACTACAACTTTGATAACCTTGCGGAGAACAAACAGTTTAAAAAGCTGATTAAAAAATACGGCAAGAAACAAAAGCAACAAGCACCCGTAGAAGATGAATATAATTGGCGGTAACTTTGGCGCATGATAAGGGAATTGCCCGAGCCTTTTTCAATCAGGATGCAGCAACAACTGCAAACCGGATTTAACGAATATGTCGCTGCCATTGGTGCTGACGCACCGGTATCGTTACGGATAAACCCCGAAAAGATAAAAACAACGTTGCCTTACCCAAAGGTAGCTTGGTGCAACGATGGGTATTACCTGCCCGCTCGCCCTGTTTTTACCTTCGACCCCTTGTTTCAGGCAGGAGCCTATTATGTGCAAGAAGCGGCGAGTATGTTCACGGGCTATGCCCTGCAACAAATCAACCCGCAAAACAAAGCTATAAAAGTATTGGATTTGTGCGCAGCGCCGGGGGGTAAAAGCACTCAATTAGTAAGTACGATATCGAAAGACAGTCTATTGGTGGCAAACGAGGTGATAAAAACACGCGTGGGGGTATTGCGCGATAACCTTGAAAAATGGGGCTACCCCAACACCATCGTTACCAATAACGACCCTAAAGATTTTGAAGCCCTTGAAGGTTTTTTTGACGTAGTGGTTTGTGATGCACCGTGCAGCGGGGAAGGACTTTTTCGCAAAGAACCCGAATCAGTTAAAGAATGGAGCGAAGCCAACGTGCAACTGTGCAGTCAACGACAGCAGCGCATATTGGTATCAGCCATCAAAACACTGAAAGACGGCGGGCACTTGATTTATTCAACCTGTACTCATGCCCCCGAAGAAAACGAACTTAACGTAGAGTGGATGTGCCGAGAATTCGGCCTTGAAGAAGTGAAACTGACTTTGCCCCAAGTTACCGGCATAGTAGAGTCGAATACCGGGTATCGTTTTTATCCCCACTTAGTAAAAGCCGAAGGGTTTTATTGCGCGGTTTTGCAAAAGAAAGGCGATAACGAAACCAAGCTTTCAAGAACAAAGAAACCTCTTTTTATAGCGGCAAGAAAAATAGGCGCAGAACTATCCAACTACTTTAGCGCAGATTATCCGTTGGCCTTTTTCGAGCGCAATATCATGTGGTGTGCTTTCCCCGCGAAGTACGATGAAGACCTTAATCTGTTGGCAGAGAAACTGTACATTGTTTCATTCGGAACAGAAACAGGAGAGTTAATGAAAGGCGAGTTACTACCCGCACAAGGATTGGCCAATTCTATCATCGGCAATAAAGAAATTTTTGCAAGCTATGAGTTAGAAATAACCGAGGCGGTAAAGTACTTACGCAAAGACGCCATTTTTGATGATAGTGGTATCAAAGGCTGGAAACTTGCTACTTTTCAGGGCATCGGTCTGGGTTACTTCAAAAACCTTGGCAATCGCACCAACAATTATTTCCCCAAAGAGCGCAGGATTTTAAAAACCCCTTTGCAAGAAGAAATAGGTACGCTTACAATGTAAACGGCGCGCATTAGCACAAGGGGTTCACTTGTTTATCAACAAATCCAAAAACTTTACGAACTTTGCCCCTTGCGGCAAAAGCCGCTTCTACGCACATGCAACAACAGGTAATATACGGTGTGAGGCCCGTAATTGAGGCTATTGAAGCCGGTAAAACCATCGATAGGGTATATATTGAAGAAAATGCACGGGGAGAACTGGTAACACAGCTTCGCCGAATGCTGAAAGAACAGGAAATCCCACACCAAATCCTGCCCCAATACCGCTTTTTTAAAGTAGCCGACCGTAACAAAAACCACCAAGGGGTGGTGGCGTATGCTGCATTGGTAGAGTATCAGGAAATTGACGAAGTAGTGCAACAAGCCTTTGAGCGCGGCGAAACCCCGCTGGTATTAGTGCTTGATCGCATTACCGATGTGCGCAACTTTGGCGCATTGGCTCGTACGGCTGAGTGTATGGGCGTTCATGCCCTGCTGATACCCTCAAAAGGGGCAGCGGCAATAAACGAAGACGCCATTAAAACCAGTGCGGGAGCATTGATGAAAATACCCGTGTGCCGAACACACAATCTTAAAAACGCTTTAGAGTATTTGCACGACTCAGGCCTGCAGCTGGCTGCCGCAACCGAAAAAGGCGCGGTAAACTGTTGGGAGGCCGATTTTAAAACACCGCTGGCCTTAATAATGGGTAACGAAGAAGAAGGCGTTTCGCCCGAATACCTGAAACGCTGCGATACCTTGCTAAAAGTACCCATGACGGGCACGATAGAATCGCTAAATGTATCGGTGGCAGCGGGGATGTTTTTGTATGAATGTGCAAGACAAAGGAACCTTTAATCGTTTTAGTTTGTTTAAAAAGAAATAAAACCCGTTGTTGCAACAATGATAGCATTTCACCCAAACGAGATTCAGCAGGTAAAGCAAACCGCAATTGAGGCCGAGAAGAACAAAAGGCTGCCGCAGCAGGTTTTGGAGTTGCTATATAGGCACAAATTGCTAAAACTGTTTGTACCGGTTGAACTGGGTGGAAAAGAAGAACCCCTGCCGCAAGCCCTGAGGATATTTGAACAATGTGCATACATTGACGGCACTATTGGCTGGCTGGCTGCTATAGGCAGCGGGGGAAATTATTTTGCCGGCTACTACGGCAAAGAAACAGCACAAAAATTATTTGAGCCAGAAAATGCTGTTTTGGCGGGTAGCGGCCACTACGGAAGTGCAACAAAAACAACCGGCGGATATATTATTAACGGAAGCTGGAAATACTGTAGCGGAGCCGGATTTGCCACCTTTTTTACTGCTACTGCTACCGATGAAAACGGCGACTCCAAAGCGGTTACTTTTATGCCGGAACAGGTTGAAGTACTGAATGATTGGGACGCATTTGGACTAAAAGCCACAGAGAGCCATACAATTAGGGTTAAAGATGCTTTTGTACCGCAAGAGCTGGTGTTTGATTTATCAAAGCCGCCGGTGAGTTACAGCGATTACAAAGTGTATAGTTTTCCGTTTATGTTGTTTGCACAGTTCTCTTTTGGTGCAGTGGTGCTGGGTTTGTACCGCGCGTTTGTTGAAGAGGCAGAGAAACATGCTGAACAGCACGCGGATAATAGTGAACGCAGCAAAACCATCGGCCAATTGCTAAACAAGGCCCGCATAAGCGTAGATAAACACGCAGTTGCTTTTCACAAATCAGCGCAAGCTACTTGGGAAGCCCACCTAAACGGCACCGGAATAGGGGAAGCCTTGATGATAGAAGGAGCCGAAACAGTGTTGGCCATCTCGGCATGGGTGCCCCAAATAACCTCAAATATATTTTCGCATTTGGGCATGGGTGCCCTTATGGAGCAACACCCTATAAACCGCATATACCGTAACCTGCTCACAGCCAACCAGCACATACTTTTAAGAAAGTATTAAATTACACTGATGATAGGGGTTGGTTTTACAAACACACCACCTATTTACTACATTTGTAATCTTTCTAAATAAGAATAACAATACCATGAAACATATCAGCGAAAGGTTGTTTGTCCCTGAAACCGTTGCCGCCATGTCGAACGAGTTTAAAACCAACCATCCGTATCCTCATATAATAATCGATGATTTTTTAAAGCCCGAAACAGCCTCGGCTGCGTTTGATAACTTCCCCCCCTATGAACTGTTTAACAAAAAGTACAAAGGGCTAAATGAGAAAAAGGCAGAAGGAAGCAATATAGAAGACTTTAACCCGATATTCACAGACATTATTAACGACCTGTCTTCGCCCGAAATGTACAAATGGATACAGCAGGTATGTAATATAAAAGAAGAGGTGGTGATGACCGATGATGCAGAAGGCCGCGGATTGCACCAAGGGGGCAAAGGCAGTTTTTTGGATATACATATTGATTTTAACATACACCGCAAACACAACCTGCACCGCAGGCTTAATATACTTATTTACCTTAATAAGCACTGGTTGCCTGAGTATGGCGGCGGTTTGGAGATGTGGAACCCCGATGTAACCAAAATGGAGAAAGTGGCAGAGCCGAAGTTCAATCGCTGCTTGATTTTTGAAACCAACGAGATAAGTTACCACGGTTACGGACGCATAAACGTGCCTGAAAACGAAAGCCGCAAGAGCATTTACGGCTACTATTATACCCAAACCCGCGAGGGAGCGGTGCCCTACCACGACACGGTTTTTAAGGCTCGACCTGAAGAGGGAAAGCTAAAGCAATTGCAAACAGACTTAAAAGAAACAACCAAAAACACCATTAAGCGTGTATTAAAGAAAGTAGGAATTACTTTTAAATAATTGTGCTGCTTGCTATTGTCAAAAGCAGATAACAATTCTTTAACTTTTACTTAACAATCCACTAACTGGCAAAAATTTGTTGAGAAATACTTTTGCGGCAGCAAAAAGTATTATATGAAATTAAAAACCCTGGGTTCTTTATTGTTAATGCTGTTAGCATTATCATCGTTTGCTCAAAACGGTACTATTTCAGGAAAAGTGGTTGATGAAGTAACCGGCGAAGAAATGGTGGGCGTTACCATACAGGTACTAAGCAACGGGAAATTTGCTACCACCGATCTATTCGGCGATTATGCCATCCGCGATTTAGCCCCCGGTACTTACACCATAGAGGTTAAATACGTTTCTTATTCAACAAAGCGCATTAGCGATATTGTGGTTGCCAAAGGAGCTAACACCACCGTAAACATTACCATGCAAGAGAAGGTGGAAGAGGTAGGTGAGGTTGTAGTTGAAGCTTCGTACAAAAAAGAATCGATAAACGCGTTACTGGTTCAAAGGAAAAACGCCATTCAAATAGGCGACGGTATATCAGCAGATATTATAAAGCAATCGCCCGTGAGCAACTCAGGCGATGTGCTTAAAAAAGTAAGCGGTGCCAGTATTCAAGGCGGTAAGTTTGCGGTAATACGCGGCTTGAACGACCGTTACAATACTGCCTACCTGAACGGCGCGCCACTACCCAGCACAGAGCCTGACCGCCGTGCATTTTCGTTTGACATTATACCCGCAGGTATGTTGGATAACATGGTGATTAGCAAAGGGGCTACCCCAGATATGCCCGGTGATTTTTCAGGCGGTATCATCCAGCTGAACACAAGGGATTTTCCCGCAGCAAACTATTACAACTTTTCAGTAAGCACAGGGTATAACACCATTACTACCGGAAAAACATTTTTTGATTATGAGGGCGGAAGCCTTGATTGGGCAGGTTTTGACAATGCCCGCAAACTACCCGAAGGACTAACTCAAGACAATTTAGGCAGGATAGAAAAAACAACGGCCAACTCGCAAAAATTTAAGAACGATTGGGGCAGTACCAAAATGACGGCAATGCCCAACGCCAGTCTTTCATTCTCAATGGGGCAAGTATTCAAAAGAGACTCTTCAGAATCTGAATTTGCAAGTGTATTTGGTCTTAGCTATAGCCACTCATACAAAACCAACCCTATACGCCGCCAGCAACGTTTGGTGGAAAGCACAGATAACCAATTGCTGTTGGATGTAAACGATACCCAATACGTAACCGAGGTTTTGTGGGGAGCGTTGTGGAACTTGTCGTACAAATTCAACAAGAACAACAAAATATCGTTGAAAAACCTTTACAACGTAAATGCTGAAGACCAAACGATTCACCGTTGGGGAACCAACTACGATGCTGACCAAAATCAAAAAGCCGAATCGTATTTTTATACCCAAAACCACATTTACTCTGCACAGCTAACCGGCGAACATTTTTTACCAGAAAGTAAAATAAAATTTATCTGGACGGGCGGTTATAACAACATTCAGCGTGATATACCCAACTACCGTATTATACAATACCAAAAAGGAACCACCGCACCCGATAGTACCTACAACGTATTTTTAGGACCCGCACCCAGCGAGCGTTTTGGTGCAAGATTTTTCCAACGTTTGAAAGAGGAACTTGCCAGCGTGGGCGGAGATGTATTGATACCGTTGAAGCAAATACGCAGTGTGAAAACTGAAATGAAAGTGGGAGGTTACTTCCAAACCCGTAGCCGTAGCTTTGATGCACGATTTACAGGCTATACCGCAAACATAGGCGGCTTAGACCCTCGTTTTTACTTACCGGTTGATAAAATATTTGCCCTTGAAAACATTAACAACGGTGGGTTTTTGATGGCTGAGGCCACCAACCCTAACGATAAATACACCGCAAGCTCTGATTTGCGTGCTGCTTACATAATGTTTGATAACCGTATTGGCCGCAGGATTAGGGCTGTATGGGGTGTGCGTTATGAAAGCTTTGTACAACGCATAGATTCTCGTAAGCAAGGCTCCGGTGACCCTGTGAGCATTGGTAAAGAAAATGCCGACCCGCTACCGTCTATCAACTTAACGTACGAAATGTCGGCTACAACCAACATTCGTGCATCATACAGCCGCACAGTTTCAAGGCCTGAGTTTAGGGAACTTGCCCCATTTGGTTTCTTTGATTATAACAACTTTAGCGTAGTTACGGGTAACGACTCATTGGTGCGTGCCACCATCAACAATTTCGACATACGCTACGAAGTATACCCCGGTGAAGGTCAATTGCTTTCAGTATCGGCATTTTATAAAGACTTTAAAAACCCTATTGAAGGTATTATTATCCCTAACGCAGGAGCCGGTTCATTTAACGCATCGTACAAAAACGCCCCTAAAGCCACTTTGTACGGTATTGAAATTGAGGCCCGCCGCAACCTTAGCTTTATTAAAAAGAACAGTGAGTTCTTTAAAAACTTTGTGTTGTTTGGAAACTTTGCCTACATCATCGGCGAGGTAGATTTGAGCAACGTAGCCAGCTCTACTCAAAAAAGCCGTCCAATGCAAGGTCAATCTCCCTACGTATTAAACGTGGGTGCACAAATGAAAGAGTTGAAATCGGGCTTGCAAATTGCAACCTCTGTAAACCGTGTGGGTCGTCGTATTGTGTTTGTTGGTACTGGCGATGCCGGTTTGTTCCCTCACTTGTGGGAAAACCCACGTACTGTTTGGGACTTGCAAATAAGCCGCAAGTTTGGCAAGTTTGATTTGAAATTAAGCGTATCAGATATTTTGGCTCAGAACCTTGTGTTTTATCAAGACCGTAACAAAAACGGAAAGATGGATAGTTTTGAAAGTAACGAAGACATCCACTTTACTTCTTACACCCAAGGACGCACAATTAGTTTTGGTGCATCGTATAGCCTACGTTAATAAAACATTAACAGATTTACATAAAACAATAGTTTAAGCGCCCCTTTACCAAAGGGGCGTTTTTATTATACGGCTTATTATCAGCTGATTGCGTTTTTTGCAAAAAGGCATTTAACATTCTTTTAACCAAGTTTTAACACACACACAAAGTGGGGCTTCTAATCTTGCACCCAAAGAAAAATCATCAAGAAACATGAAAAAATTATTTTTTACTTTACTTGCCGTGTTTGCAGCAAGCTTCATGTTCGGACAGATAGTAGTGAATGCTGACATTACTACTAACACCACATGGACAGCTAACAACAGGTACGAACTAAAGAACATTGTGTTCGTAACCAACGGCGCTACCCTTACTATTGAGCCCGGTACCGTTATTATGGGTGACTCTGCTACCAAAGGTACTTTGGTAATTACTCCCGGCTCTAAAATTTATGCTGTAGGTACAGTAGAAAAACCAATTGTGTTTACCAGTAACCAACCTGCCGGAAGCCGCAAACGCGGTAGCTGGGGTGGTTTGGTGTTGTTGGGTAACGCAAAAATAAACGTACCCGGCGGAACAGCTAAAGTGGAAGGTATTACTGACGCTAAAGGCACTTATGGCGGAAACGACGACGACGATTCATCAGGTGTATTGAAGTACATCCGTATTGAATTTGCCGGTGTTCCTTTGAACCCTAACCAAGAGATTAACTCTCTTACTTTGGCCGGTGTGGGACGTAAAACTTCTATCTCTCACATTATGGTAACCGAAGCTTTTGACGACTCTTACGAGTGGTTTGGCGGTACTGTAAATGCTAAATACCTTATTGCTAACCGCGGTTGGGACGATGATTTTGATACTGACTTTGGTTTTACTGGTAAAGTACAGTTTGGTGTTGTAGTTCGCGACCCTGCTATTGCTGACCCAGGTTCAGGTTCATCATCATTCTTTGAATCAGATAACGATGGAGCCGGTTCTACCAACACTCCTCAAACAGCTCCGGTATTCTCTAACATCACTGTTATCGGACCATTGCAAACCTCTTCAACTTCAATCAACACAAACTATGTTCGCGCAGCACAATTGCGTCGTAACACAGCCCTATCATTATTTAACTCAGTAGTTACAGGATACCCTCGCGGTATTATGATTGATGGTGCTGCTGCTGCTGCTAATGCAACCGCAGGTAGTTTAGATGTTCGCAACACATTATTTGCCGGTATCCCAACCAATCAAAAATTCTATACCAACCAAGGTGCTTTTGATGCATACGCTTGGGGTGGTGCTTCAGGTAAAGGTAACGACAGTGTAACTAACAGTTCTGACATTAACGTTGTTGACCAAACTACTTTCAGCGCTCTTGATTTGAGGCCAAACGCAGGTTCTCCTGCATTAACCGGTGCTGCTTTTGCTGATGCAAAACTACAAGGCGGTTTCTTCTCAACTACTACTTACCGCGGTGCATTTGCACAAAACGATACTTGGGCTGATTGCTGGTGTAAGTGGGATGCGCAAGGTGAAGATTACACCAATGGCATTAACTACACTGCCGCTGCTGATTTTACCGTAAACGTAAACGGAGCTACAGTATCAGTAACCAACAACTCAACCAACGCTACTTCTTACTCTTGGAATTTTGGTGACCCTAACAGCACAAACGATGTGTTTACTGTTCAATCACCAGCTCCTTATACTTATACCTCAAACGGTACTTATAACATCACTTTGGTGGTTCGTAACGGCAATTGCCCTCCAAAAACCATCACTAAATCAATTCAAATCACTTCATTGGTTTCTCAAACCGTAGTTGTTGCCGGTGATATTACTGCTAACACTACTTGGACCAGCGATAAAATTTATGAATTGAAAAACATCGTGTTTGTTACAAACAACGCTGAACTTACTATCCAACCCGGTACTATTATCAAAGGTGACTCTGCAACTAAAGGTACTTTGGTTATCACTCGCGGTTCAAAACTATTTGCAATAGGAACTAAAACTCAACCTATCGTTTTCACATCAAACCAACCTGCTGGTAGCCGCAAACGTGGTAGCTGGGGTGGTGTAGTATTGTTGGGTAGAGCTACTATCAACGTTCCCGGCGGTACTGCTATTGTTGAAGGTATTACCGATGCTAAAGGTACTTACGGTGGTAACGACGATGCTGATAACTCAGGTGAATTGAAATACGTTCGTATTGAGTACGCAGGTGTTCCTTTGAACCCTAACCAAGAGATTAACTCACTTACTATGGGTGGTGTAGGTAGCGGAACAAAAATCAGCTACATACAAGTTACTGAAGCTTTTGACGACTCATACGAATGGTTTGGCGGTACTGTAGATGGTAAATACCTTATCTGTAACCGTGGATGGGATGATGATTTTGATACTGACTTTGGTTTCCGTGGTAAAGTTCAATTTGGTGTAGTATTGCGTGACCCAGCTATCGCTGACCCAGGTTCTGGCTCATCTGCTTCATTTGAATCAGATAACGACGGCGCAGGTTCAAGCAACACTCCTCAAACATCTCCTGTATTCTCAAACATTACCGTTGTAGGCCCTCGTGCTGTTGCAGGTCAAACAATCAACAGCAACTACGTTCGTGCTTTGCAAATCCGTCGTAACTCAGCTACTTCAGTATTCAACTCAGCATTTGCCGGTTACACTGATGGTTTGTTTATTGATGGTTCTGCATCATCAACCAATGCTACCAACGGTACTCTTGCTTTCAAAAACAACATCATGGCAGGTTTCACCAGAAACTTCCGTAGCAACACTGCTTCGTTTGATATTAATACTTGGGCAAAAACTACAGGTTTCAACAACGATACTGTTGTTCTTTCAACCGACTTGCGTTTGAACGACCCTTACACGTTTGCTAATCCTGATTTGAAACCAACGGCTACTTCACCTTTGCTAACCGGTGCCAGCTTTGCTGATGCTAAATTGCAAAACTCATTCTTTACCACTACTACTTACCGCGGTGCATTTGCACAAAACGATACTTGGACTGATTGCTGGACTAAGTGGGATCCACAAGGCGAAACTTACAACTCAGCCATTAACTATGTTAAAGCTACTGCACAAGGTAACGGTCAAGTACAATTTGGTGGTTACACTTACAAGTTCACTAACAGTTCACTAAACGCTGATAAGTATTTGTGGGATTTCGGCAACGGTGATACCGATACTGCTAAAAACCCAACCTATACTTTCCCTTCAGACGGTCCTAAAGCTGTTAAACTTATTGCCTTCTCAGGTTGCGGAAACGACAGCACAACTATCAATATCACAGTTGTAAACGTGCCTGAAGTTGCTCGTAAAGTAGAAGCGTTGGTATATCCAAACCCAGCTCAAAACATTGTAAACGTTGAGTTTAACATGCCAGTTATGGAAAATGTTAAAATCATAGTTACTGATATTACCGGCAAAACCGTTGTAAATGCTTACGAAGTTGAAAACGCCTTCGGTCGTCAAAACCTAAGCCTAAACACCGGCGACTTTAACAATGGTGTGTACTTCATCAACATTAGCACTCCTACTGCTATGGGTACTCACAAGTTTGTTATCATCAAGTAATAATAAACCACTTTTTAAAAGTTGATAAGGCCCGCACATAGTGCGGGCTTTTTTGTTTTTCGGGCTGTCGCAAAAACTTCCTGTTTTTTTTGAACGCAGCCCTTTCTTGCGTGTATAATGCAAAAGCAACGCTTGGGCACAATTTGCCCATCTTGGGTTGTTAAGGACGGGTTTAGCAAACGTTAAGCTATGTGTTTTTAGGTGAATGTAATAGCATACCTATTGGCAGGCTTAAAATCTTTGCTATTTTTGCCGTTTGGAGAAAATTTATGGCTAAGATACACGACAGGGAAAGGCCCAGTTTTGAGCCTTCTAATAACGTAACAGTGCAACGCTGCTTTTATGCCTACGAGTGGGCAGAAGAGTTTGTAAAGGGCAAGAGAGTTGCAGATATTGGCTGTGGTACCGGATACGGCACCATACACTTGGCAAAATTTGCTGAAAGTGCCGTTGGGGTAGATTACAGTGCCGAAACGGTAGCACAAAACAAAAAAGACAACGAACACATTACCAACCTTGAGTTTATTACCTGCACCGTGCCGCCTATTACGCTGCCCGATGCAAGTTTTGATGTGGTAACGGCGTTTCAGTTTATTGAGCATTTGAACGACCCTTTGGGTTTTATAAAAGAAGCGAAACGCATTTTGAAACCCGGCGGTGTGTTTTTGTGCACCACTGTAAACGCAAAAATGTCGTTAGCCCGTAATCCCTTCCACGTGTTTGAATATACGTTTGACGGCATGGAGGCTGATTTCCGTAAAGTATTTGGCGATGTAGAAATGATTGGTTTGCAAGGAAACGACCGTGTAAACGAATACTACAAGCAAAATGCTAAGTGGGTGCGCAGCATTATGAAATGGGATATACTGGGATTGCACAAAATATTGCCCGGCAAAGTATTGGCGTTTCCGTATAACTTGCTTACCAGCATGATGCGCCGCAACCTGATGGAAGAGAACAAACAAACCACTGACATAAATACGTCGGATTTCTTTTTACAAAAAGATAACCTTGATAAAACTTGGGATATATTCGTAATTGCAAAAAATTAAAATTGCTTTCCGCTTAGAACTAAGACATGAACAATTACAAAAAGATAAATAACATTTTCGGCTGGTTGTCGTTTGTGGCGGCTTTTGCCGTGTATGCGCTTACCATGGAGCCAACATCCAGCTTCTGGGATTGCGGCGAGTTTATTTCGGCATCATACGGTTTGCAAGTAGTGCATCCGCCGGGCGCACCCCTGTTTTTGATAATAGGCCGCTTCTTTTCTTTGTTTGCCGGCGATAACCTGCAAATGGTTGCCCCGTTGGTAAACATGGTGTCGGTGCTTTCAAGCGCGTTTTGCGTAATGTTTACTTTTTGGATAACTACCTACTTCGGTCGCAAACTGGTACAAAAAACCGTAGCACAACCGGGTATGGGACATACCATAGCCATTATGGGTGCCGGTTTGGTGGCCGCACTTACCCTTACCTTTAGCGATACCTTCTGGTTTTCTGCTGTTGAGGCTGAGGTGTACGCTGCTTCATCATTCTTTACCGCCATTACCTTCTGGGCCATTTTGAAATGGGAAGAAAATGCAGACGACCCCACCAGTGATAAATGGTTGGTGTTTATAGGTTACCTAATCGGTTTGGCAATAGGCGTCCATTTATTGAACCTGTTGGTTATTCCTGCAATTGTTTACGTGTACTACTTCCGCCGTTATAACGGTAAAATCACCCGCAAGGGGCTAATTCTTGCCGGTTTGTTAGGTGGTGTAATACTTGTGTTTGTTCAGTTGGGTGTTATTCCCGGTATTCCTTCAATCGCCGCAAAATTCGATTTGATTTTTGTAAACTCATTAGGCACAGGTTTCGGTGTAGGTGCTATTTTCTTTATGGCATTGCTGATAGCGGCTACCGTTTACGGCATTATTTATACCCGCCGCAGGGGCAAAGTGTTCTTTAACACTATGTTGCTGTGCTTCTCGTTCATTATCATCGGTTACTCTTCATACACAATGGTGTTGATACGCTCACGCGCCAACCCCCCTATTGACATGAACAACCCCGATGACCCCTTTAACCTTGTGTATTACCTGAACCGTGAACAATACGGCGACCGTCCGTTGTTGCGCGGCCCATACTTTACCGTTAAACGTGAGGATTATACGTTTGAAGAAAAATCAAAACGTTACCGCCGCATGGACAACAAGTATGCGGTAATTGGCCAAAACTATAAGTTTGTTTACAAAGACAAAGACCAAATATTCTTCCCCCGTATATACGACCACAACGACCCAAGCCACGCACAAGGCTACCGTATGTGGAGCGGCATGAGCGAAACGCAAAAGCCTAAGTATAAACACAACATGAAGTTCTTTATTGATTATCAAATGAACTGGATGTATTTCCGTTACTTCATGTGGAACTTTAGCGGAAGACAAAACGATGAGCAAGGCATGATAGGCTTGGTAAACGGTAACTGGATTTCAGGCATTCCGTTTATTGATGAAGCCCGACTTGGCCCTCAGGAAAAAATCCCTGAAGACTACACTAGAAACAGAGGCCGCAATAAATATTATATGCTGCCCTTTATATTGGGTATCATCGGTTTAATATTCCACATTAAAAATGCCCGCGGTGACTCGTTTATCTTAGGAATACTATTCCTGATAACCGGTGCAGTGCTGATTATTTACCTGAACCCGCCACCGTTTGAACCTCGTGAGCGTGATTATGTATTCGTAGGGTCTTTCCAAGTATTCTGTACATGGGTTGGTCTTGCAGTATTAGCGCTAGTAACATGGTTAAGCAAGAAAATTTCGCCAATGGCTGCTGCCGGCGCCGCTACTGTGGTGTGTTTGTTAGCCGCTCCCGTATTGATGGCCAGCCAAAACTGGGACGATCACGACCGCAGCAACCGTTACATGACCATTGACTTTGCGAAAGACTACCTAAACTCGTGCCCTAAAAACGCCATCCTGTTTACCAACGGTGATAACGATACTTACCCATTGTGGTATGCCCAAAACGTAGAGAAATACCGTACAGACGTGCGTGTAATTAACTACAGTTTATTGGGTGATGGTGAATATGCCAATGGTTTAAGGAACGCGGCTTATGAATCGGCACCGATTAAACTTTCGTTCTCTGTTGACCAATGCTTGATTGACAAATACCAACACTTGCCCTATATACCCGGCAACCCCAAATACAATCCTAATGTAAACTATGAGTTGAAGGATATAATGGCCTTTGCCGCCAGCACCAACGAGGCAAACATGTACTACAACACCAATGCAAACCCACCCGAGTACATTCCGTACATACCTGCTAAGAAATTTAAAATCTCAGTAGATATGAACAAATACATTGCCAACGGATGGGTGGCAGCCAACGATACCATTAACCGTGTGAACGAGATGACGTTTGACCTACCCGGAAATGCGTTGTACAAAAACGGCTTGCTGTTGTTGGATATTATTGCCAATAACTCAGCCGAAAGGCCGATATGCTTTACCACTACTACCGGTAACGATGTGTACATGGGCTTAACCGATTATTTTGAGATGCGTGGCTTGGTGTACCGTTTGGTGCCCTTTAAAACCCCATCAACATCACAAAACACTCACGGCCGTGTAAATACCGATACGTTGAACAAACTGTTGGTGGAAACCTACGCGTGGGGCGGTATGGAGAAATACCCAATGTATGTGGACGACAAAGCTAAGCTTGTACCTTACAATGTTCGTAACCACTTTGGCCGATTGGCAGAAGCACTTGTAGCAGAAGGCAAAAACGAAAAAGCAATAGCTGCCATAGACCATTGCTTGAAAGCAATACCTAACGAAAACTACCCATACACCGACAACATGGTGTATTTGGTTGATTTGTATTACGCAGCGGGAGCCAAAGAAAAAGGCCGCTCATTAATGAATGCCTTGATAAAGAGTGCCAAAGAAAGGTTTGAATACTTTGGGGCGTTTAAAGGCTCAAAAGCCAAAGACATTGGCGTATCAGAAGAAAAACGTTATGCTTTGGGAGCACTGCAAAACTGTGCTTCAATAGCTAATAAATACGGCGAAAAACAAGTGGTTGACGAGTTGCAGAAATACATTCAGCAGTTCCCACAATAAGCCGTTACAACTAATTTTATCAAAAAGCCCCGAATAGGGGCTTTTTGCGTTATAAGCGAGGTATTTACTACTTTTGATGCGTGGTAAAATTTTCCCGCACCAACAACATCATTGGCTGGCTACTTTTTTTTGCCGCCCTGCTGGTATATGCCCTTACCCTTGAGCCCTATGTGAGCTATTGGGATTGCGGGGAATTTATCGCGGCCTCATACAAGCTGCAAGTGGTACACCCGCCCGGCGCACCGCTTTTCCAAATGCTGGGCAGGTTGTTTAGCCTATTATCGTTCGGCGAAGAAACCCGTGTGGCATTTTGGGTAAACATGCTCAGCGCAACATCAAGTGCGTTTTGTGTAATATTTACCTACTTCATCACCATTCGCATTGCCCAAAAACTGATAAATCCCGCCCAATTACCCATTACAAAAAACAAAGCCATTGTGCTGTGGGGCAGTGGCATTATTGCTGCGCTTACCCTCACCTTTAGCGACACCTTTTGGTTTTCAGCTGTTGAAGCCGAAGTATATGCCCTTTCCTCTTTTTTTACCATGCTGGTGTTTTGGGCAGCCCTTAGATACGACGATTCGCAAGACGGCAAACCCCAATGGCTGCTGTTTATTGCCTTTGCTGTAGGATTATCCATAGGAGTGCACCTGCTCAACCTGCTGGTAGTTCCTGCGGTTGTATTGGTAATTGTGATGAGCGGAAAACCCTTTCAATGGCTACGTTTACTGTGGGGTAGTGTATTAGGAGTTGCACTACTTCTTTTCATACAGTTTATAATCATTCCCAAATTGACGCAATGGGCAGCCGACACCGATCGCTGGATGGTAAACGGTTTCGGAGCCTCCTACGGGTTGGGCATTGTTTTGTTTTTTGCCACCCTGCTAATTATTGTAACCACCCTGCTGTTTATTAGCCATAAGAAACAATGGGCAGCAATGCATATTGGCCTGTTGTGCTTGGTGTTTATGTTGGTAGGGTATTCATCGTACCTTATGGTGCCCATTCGTGCCGCTGCCAAGCCTCCGGTAAATATCAACGCACCTGCTGATGCGTATTCGTTTCTCTCCTACCTGAACCGCGATCAGTATGGCAGCCGCTCACTATTGCACGGACCGTATTTTAACGCCCCTATAAAAGACTTTACACTGGGCAAAGAGGCATGGAGGCCTTCGCGCGGCAAATACGAGGTTACAGGCCGCGAAAACGAATATAAGTTTGACCCTGCCTATACTACCTTCTTTCCCCGCATGGGAAACACCTTCGATGGTTCCAGTCAAACAGGTTACATTGGCTGGACAGGAGTTGATCCTTCAAAGCCCCCGACATTTGCCAAAAACCTTGAATTCTTTTTCAAGTACCAAGTATTGCACATGTATGTGCGCTACCACCTTTGGAACTTTTCTGGTCGCCAAAACAACCGCCAAGGGCACGGAAACGCCGTGCACGGAAATGGCGTAAGCGGTATTAGTATTCTTGACGAAACCATTTCTGCCCCCGAAGAAAACCTGCCTGCCATCCTTGCACAAAACAAAGGCCGCAATTTTTATTATTTATTACCGCTGATATTAGGACTGGCGGGATTACTATACCACGCTTCGCCCAAAAACTACGGGTTTTGGCCGTTGTTTTTATTGTTCCTGTTTACTGGCTTTTTCCTTTGCTTGTACCTTAACATCCCGCCTTTTGAGCCACGCGAAAGAGACTATGTGTTTGTAGGGTCGTTTCAGGTATTTAGTATTTGGGTAGGACTGGGCGCGCTGTGGCTGGCACAAACACTACAGCGGTGGATACCCAAAGGAATATGGATAGGGTTAATTGCGGCATTATTAGCGGCACCGTGTTTAATGGTCGCCCAAAACTGGGACGACCACGACCGCAGCGGACGCAGTTTTACCCGCGATTTTGCCCGAAACTACCTGCAAAGCTTGGCTCCCAATGCTGTTTTGTTTGTGTACGGTGATAACGATACCTACCCGTTGTGGTACTTGCAAAACGTAGAAGGGGTGCGCCCCGATGTTCGCGTAGTAAATGCAAACCTGCTGAACACCGATTGGGCGGCAGCTGAGTTGACGGAAAAGAAATACGACTCAGAGCCTTTAAAACTCTCTATTTCGCCTGATAAATACGTGTATGATTATTTGGAATTGGTAAAGATAGAAAACACAGGCAATGCAATGGAACTTGAAAAAGCATTGGCCTTGCTGGCAGAGCCTGCCTCGGAAAAAAACAGATACAAATACAATAACGGACGGGTGAGAGGCAAACTATCGGCATCGGGAGTGTATCTCAACATTCCCCTTGAAAAGTCAATCGGTATGATTGCCCCAACTGACACGATGTACAGGGTGGCTCGTTTTGAAGTTCCGTTAAGCTCTTCGGCGTTGTTCAGGGCTGAATTGCTGTTGCTGGATGTAATAGCCAATAACTTTTTAGAGCGGCCTATTTATTTCGCATCACAAAGCGAAGCAGAAAACCTGAAACAACTGAACCGGTATTTGCGGTTAGAAGGACTTGCCTACCGATTGGCACCCCTTCAATACCCTGATAGTGTGGGATATTTCAATCGCCTTAACTCCCGCCAAATGTCAGGCATTTTAAAAGATTTTCAGCTAAACGGGTATAACAACCCGAAACTATATGCCGACCCTGATGCCCTTTCGGCAGCGTTCCATTACAGAAACCTGTATTCCCTGACTGCTGAAAAGCTGATGGCCGAAAGAGATACAAGTACAGCAGGTCTTCTTGCCTCAAAATGTAACCGAGCATTTCCCTGTGCGATTGTGGATTACAAATACCCCGCGACGGCTATTAACTTTATTAAAGCAATGAGTAGGGGAGGTTATCAAAAAGAGGCCGAGCAATTAATTACGGATTTGACCGCCCAACTGATGCAAAAGACGGTGTATTATAATAGCTTAAAAGGTGGAATTGCAGATTACGAGGGCAGAACAGAAACCGAAAAAGCGGTAAAAACACTAGGCGACTTAAAAGCGTTGTTGTTGCAACTTAACCAATCACAAAAGGCGGCAGAGATTGAAAAGTTTTTAGGGTTTTACAAATAACCCGGTTTCATTGCTTTTACCTTTTAGAGCCAAGTAGTATATTGTTTATCCAATGCCTTACCCAAAGCTTGCTCCGAACTCGCCCCTGAGCCCGCCGAAGGGAACAGTCGTTTGTCTAATACTTTAAATTAAACCCTGAAAATAGCCGTAAAAACTATAAAATTGAAGTTGATATGGATTTGAACCAACAAATAGAGAGCCTTAGGCAAGCCCTTGAGTTTTCGCCCGAAAACTTACCCTTGCGAAAGCTGCTTTGCAGCACGCTGTACAATGCCCGCAGGCTGGATGAAGCAGAGGAAGAATACACCGAAGCGTTGGGATATGCCCGTAACGACAACGAGTTGAAAGCAGGTCTTGCCAAAACATTTGTAGCCCTTAAAAAGTTTGAGGCTGCACAAATGGTATTGGAAGAACTGATAGACGAAGGTGAAGAAAGCGCAGAGTTGTTTTTACTATACTCAAAAGTGAACCTTGAGACCAATGAGGTGCGCCAAGCGTATGAATACTACCAGAAAGCGATAGAGCTAGACGGTTCATTGGCTGAGAAGGAGTATGAACAACAGTTGCACAAAGCGATGAAGGAAAGCGGCGAAGCGGTGCAAACAGGCAATATAGATAACGGCTTATCATCGTCGATACTTGAAAAACCCAAGATTAAGTTTGCTGATGTAGGCGGCCTTGAAGACGTAAAAGAAGAAATAGCCCTTAAAGTAATATACCCCTTAAAAAACCCCGACATATACAAAGCCTTTGGTAAGAAAACCGGGGGCGGTATTTTGGTGTACGGTCCTCCGGGATGCGGTAAAACATTGTTGGCCAGGGCAACTGCCGGAGAGATAGAGTCGAATTTTATTTCCGTTGGGATTAATGAAATACTGGATATGTGGGTAGGCGGCAGCGAGCAGAACCTGCACAAAATATTCAGCCTTGCTCGTCAAAGCGCACCCTGCGTACTGTTTTTTGACGAAATAGACGCGCTGGGTGCCAACCGTGCCGATATGCGTCACTCTGCTTCGCGCTCATTGATAAACCAGTTTTTAGAAGAACTTGACGGCGTGAAACACTCTAACGAAGGGATTTTAGTGTTGGGGGCCACCAATACCCCGTGGTACGTTGACCCCGGTTTCCGCCGACCCGGCCGTTTTGACCGTGTAATCTTTGTACCGCCGCCTGATAAAAAAGCAAGGGTAGAGATTTTGGACGTGATGCTTCGCGATAAACCCACCGAGAAGGTAGACATCGATGCATTGGCCAAACAATCAGAAGGATATTCAGGAGCGGATTTGAAAGCAGTAGTAGATATTGCCGTTGAGGCAAAACTACCGGAATCGCTAAAGCTTAACCGTGTGTTACCGGTTACTCAAGCAGACTTAAAAAAAGCGGTCGACCGCCACAAACCCACCACAAAAGAGTGGTTTAATACAGCCCGTAATTATGCCCTTTATTCAAACGAAAGCGGCCAATACGATGATATTCTTCAGTATTTAGGCATCAAGAAGTAGGTAGGCAGACTTTCTGTTGTTTATCAGATAAAACACTGTAAAACCCTACTTTTGCGTTATGTACCTGATTGCCGACAGCGGTTCAACAAAATGCAACTGGCTGCTTACTAATAACGATGGTGAGCAGTTGGGCAGATACGACACCATTGGTTTTAACCCGTTGTTTCAAAGCAGCGAAGACATTGCCCTTGAAATTAAACAAAACGAAGCCCTTTTTGCCATAGCCCCGCAGGTACAAAAGGTATACTATTACGGCGCCGGAGTTAGCAGTGATGCAAAAGCCCGCATTGTTCGCCGCGCTTTATCCCATGTTTTTGCCGGCGCAGAGGTAATTACCGGCCACGATTTAACCGCGGCAGCGTACGCATCTTACAATGGTTCTACCTGCATTTGCTGCATATTAGGCACAGGTTCTAACTCGTGCTTGTTTGACGGGAATCATCTGATAGAAAAAGTCCCTTCATTAGGCTTTATTTTGGGGGATGAAGGCAGCGGTGCTTATTTCGGAAAACAGTTAGTTTCGGCCTATCTGTACAATAAGTTGCCCGATGATATGGTGCGCGAACTTGAAAAGGACTACGGACTTACCAAGACCGATATTTTTGAAGCCGTGTATCAAAAGCCCCGCCCCAATGTTTACTTGGCTCGTTTAGCTCCTTTTATACACAAACACAAACATCATCCGTTGCTTGCTGATATTCTGCACAAAGGTTTTGTGGCATTTATTACCGAACACGTATTGTGCTATGAAAACGCCAAGCAATTACCCGTGAATTTTGTAGGTTCAATAGCCCACATATTCAGCAACGAACTTCATAAAGCCGCCGAAGAATGCGGCATCACCATCGGTGAAATTGTACAACAACCCATCGAAAGACTGGCGAAGTACCATGTGGAAAGGGTGTTTTAGTTGAGAAGAAGCTTCAAAGTAAAGGGATAATCAATGGTATCTCCAAACATTCGCAAGGGCTGTTCACACACGGTTAGTTCCAGTTTTTTTGTTATCGGGTTCTCCAAAACATACATCTCTCCGCTGCCGGAGAAAGTGAGATAATCCGTTATACCTGTGGTTCCGTTTATTACCTGAATGCTTCCTTCTTTTTCTGTTGAATTCATAGAAGGCGATCCGTTTAAATCATATACTCCTTTTACAATGGGCACTTGATTTAATACTATTAGAACTTTTTGTTTACCGTTGGAAGATTCACAAGTTACATAGCTGTGGGGTGAAAAATATTCAACTTTAAATGTAGTTAAATCAATGTTTTCATAAGCATTTACCCCCTTCAATTCCATCCAATTATCCTTGGGCGAGCAAGGGGCCGACCTATTTTGCCCCTTTAATGTAAAAGTAATCATTTCAGAGCGACAGTTCCCCCAAGTAGTGTATACGCGGTATGTTTTTTCATCTTCCGGGGCAAATGAACTAAACCTTAATTGACGACTTGTTTGTTTGAAACCATCGGGGCCTTCAATCACGTAACCCAAATCTTTCAGCGGAATTTGGCTAATGCTATCTGAAAGGTAAACAGCTACCGGTTCTCCATAATAAATGTCTCCGTTAATGAGAACTTTAGGCGGTAGTAATAAACCGTCGCGGCACATAGTTTCTTCGTTGTTTACTAAAACCGCATCTTCCTTGCACCCCAACGAGAACATTAAAAAAGAGAGAAAAAGAAAGAAAAGCCTGTTATTTAACATTATCAAACAATTTTATTAGATAAATTAATTGCAATATATAGTATAATTGCTTTTTGTCTTTATGAAAAAAGCCCTTATCACAATATATTTTCTTGTAGCGTCAATAATAACAATAAACGGACAGAAAATAGATTTTAATAATTATACGCCGTTAGAGTCATCCGGTTCGTTACCTGTTGAGTTATCAATAAAATCTTCTGAAAAATACCGAAAGGACGAAAAGACGATTTCCAAAAAGGAGAAGCGAAGCACTAGGCGGGCAAAAAAAGAGTTTTATCTCAAAAATGCATTTGGAATGGATGATTTTTTAAAAAGCGGCAAAGTGCTTTTTAATGATCCGGTAGGCATTTATGTAAATAAGGTTTTTAATAAGGTTATTGAAGCTGATGGCGGGTTTACAAAAAACGACGTAAGGCTGTATGTTGTTAAATCAAACTACTCTAATGCTTTCGCCACTGACCAAGGGGCAATATTTGTTACAACAGGTTTATTGACAAGGTTACAAAATGAGGCACAGCTTGCATTTGTTTTATGTCATGAGTTGGTTCACTACAAGAAAAAGCATTCGATAGATGTTTTTGTATATTCTAAAACAAAAGACCAAAAATCGACCAAAGAGTCGTCTGTGCTTGACTTTTTTTCCAAAGCCGCGTACTCAAAAGAGAAAGAAACGGAAGCAGATAAAAACGGGCTGGATATTTTTCTAAAAACAGGATATTCGGCCGATGCTGCAATTTCTGTATTTAATGTGTTGCATTACTCATACTTGCCGTTTTCTTCTATTGAATTTGACAGAAGCTTTGTTGAGATAGGACCGTTTAAATGGCTCAACAATCAATTTATTGGTGAAACCACGCCTGTATTTGCTGAAGAGGATAAAGACGACACATTGAGCACACACCCCAATACTTTTAAGCGAAAAGAACTTATTAAATCGATCATTTCAGGAAATGAAGGAAAAGAGTATCTGATATCAAAAGAAGAGTTTCAACTCATTCAGAAAATCTGCAGGTATGAGTATTGCAGAGAAGCGCTGCTGAATAGGGATTATACGGGAGCCATATATTCAGCCTTTGCATTATTAAAAGAAGATACGGGAAGCCTTTATCTAAAAAAAGTGATTGCAAAATCGCTATACAGTATTAGTACCTATTATAACCAAGGGTATAGGGATGAACTAAGAATGCGCTATCATCTTGAGCAAGGGCCTTCGCAACGTGCCACATACTTTTTTAAAGAGCTATATGCCTACGAGGCAAATGCTTTTGCTGCCTATTATTTATTTACCCTTTGCAGCCAATATCCTGAGGATAAAGAATTAAAGCCGTTACTTGATGAGACATTGTATTGGTTGGCATATTTACATTACCCTATTATTCAAAAAACAAACCCTAATAAAATAGAGGTGATTGACACAACCCAATACACGGCTGTATTAGACACTATTCAAAATGCGGCAGACATAATTAATATTGATGCAATGAGGTTGTTGAATACCAACAATAGTTTCAACGCGATGCTTGATATGGAGGGCTTTATAGGTTTATACAAGGTAGCGTATGAAAAAACAGTTACTGATAAGGCTGCTGTTGCACCACTATTTTCTGATGAGCTTGATAGCACAGAGTCGAGCATTGAGTTGACGAAGGGGGAGAGAAATAGGAATCATCTGAATGAATATAAAAATTATAGACTTGCGATAAACCATCTAGAATATAAGGACTATAAAAAAACAAAGCGGCAATACTCTGGAATTTTTAATAACAAGCTAAAGAAAATTGACGGAGATAAAATTGTACTTCTAAATCCACAGCACTTCTCCATTGATTTGCGTAAAGACATCCCGTTGATGTATGAGGCAAGTGAAAAATCAAGAGCCATATTTATTGATCGTTTAACAGAAAGTGCCAGGGAGGCCAAGGTGCCTTTTGAACTTATATCAGACCATCAGTTAGACACCAACAGCACGGCACTGCTTAATACGATTGTAAAATTACAGGAGTGGACAGAGGAGTTATTTCTTCATAATAATGTTGCTATAATTCCAACAGACCAAACATCCATAAATCAATTAGCTGAACAATTAAACACCAGGTATTTGTGTTTTGCCGGAAGCATGTACGCGATTAAGGAAAAAGAACCAGAAATAGTTATGTCTGCAGTTGTAGCATCAATATATGTTGTTACTCTGCCTTTTACAATAACATACCTACTTACCAAGAGAGTTCAATCAAACTATTTCCTTATAGCATTAGATCTTAAAACAGGCAAGCTAATCGCCCCTTCTTTTGGAAGTGTAAACGTAAAAAACAATCAAGATATATCTATGGCTACGTTTTACGACTTTTTTCAAAAACTTAAATTGGAGCAACAGCTAAACAAATGAAAAACGGCATCTTACTTATACTTCTTATTGTTTCGTATGCCGCAGTGGCTCAGGTGAGTGGCTTTATGGGCAAGCGCCAGGCAATAAACATTAGTGCAACAGTCTCTCCCGCGTTTTTATCCTCAGGGAAAATTGCCAAAGGGCAAAAAGTTAATATGCAGTACTTTTTGGGGTATGAATATATAATAGGCAGTAATTGGACAACAAGCGTGAACTATCATTTTGGCTCGTTTTCAAACAATAATTTTGACTTTGACAATACAGTTGAAGAATACCTTGACAATGACCCATACGAGTATAAGATAAACACAAACAGTTACTCAATACACTTCAAAAGGTTTTTTTCGAAGTACAGTAATTTTATCGCACCGGTAGGGCGTTTTATTTCGTTTGGCTTAATGACCTGCAATTATAGCATTACTGATGAAAAAGGGAATATTTACAAACCCAACACAAAATTTGCTAAGGGGAGTGTAACAGGGGTTGTTTTTTCTTACGGCAGTAGCCGTGTGTTTTTTAAGAAGTTGCTGTTTAGTGCCGCCGCTGAATCTGCTTTTTTATTTAATCTAACTCCTTCTGGCGGCAATACCAATAGCGAGTCTCTTGAAAAAATAGATAGGGCGTTATTCTTTAGAAATGCGATTAGCGTAAAGCTATCAGCAGGATACCTTTTTTAACACTCCAACTATTGTTGTGTATTTACCGTTTGTTCATATAGTGTGATTAATTTCCATCAGATGAACAAACGGACAACATTATCCATCCCTAAACCTTGTCACGAAGACTGGGAAAAGATGACTACCCAAGACAAGGGGCGGTTTTGTTCGCTTTGCCAAAAAACGGTGGTGGATTTCAGCCATTTTTCTGATAAGGAGCTAATAGATTACTTTAGAACAAATCATACAGCAAATACCTGTGGCAGGCTCAATAATACTCAATTAGAGCGCCCGTTAGTGATAAATAGAACCCCAAAACGAAATCCTACTGTTGCTTGGGGAGCAGCTTTGTTTGCGCTCTTAGCAAGTAGTAATCTTGCTGCCCAAGAGCCGGCGGGCTTGCCTGCGGACACAACAATGGCACAACCATCCGCCGAGACGGATAGTACGGCAACAGCCAAAAGGCCTCAAACGCGCAAACAAATAACCATTAAAGGACAGGTTACGGATAAGCTGACAGGAGAGACCTTAGCGGCTGTGATTGTTCGCGTTAAGGATTACCCCTATGGAGCAGCAACAGACATCGACGGAAACTTTAGTATTACTTTACCACCCTCTTTTGAAAAAGACTCTGTAGATATTGAATTCAAATATATTGGATATACAACAGTTCTCATCACAGGGGTATATATTCACAAACCCGATTTAGTGGTTAATGCTAAATTGGAGGAGTCGTGTGAACTTTCCGGAGAGGTAATGGTAACTGTTGGACTTCTTGTTCCCGCGCCAACTTTCTGGGAGAGGGTGGGTCTCTTTTTTAAAAAGCTGTTCTAACAAAAAAGCCCTTTCGGAATTTTCGAAAGGGCTTTTATATAAAGGTTAATCGTTGATTACAACTTACGTTTCACTTCTACTTCTTCAAAGCCCTCGATAGTATCGCCTACTTCGATATTGTTGAAGTTTTTAATGCTGATACCGCACTCGTAACCGGTAGCTACTTCTTTCACATCGTCTTTATAACGTTTCAGTGCATCAATTTCACCGGTGTGTATTACCACCCCGTCGCGTATGATACGGATGCGGGTGTTACGGGTAATTTTACCGTCGGTAACCATACAACCTGCAATGGTGCCCACTTTTGATATTCTGAACACTTCGCGAACATCCACGTTACAAACAATTTTCTCTTCAATCTTAGGCTCTAACAAGCCCTCGATAGCAGCCTTGATTTCATCAATAGCTGCGTAGATGATAGAGTACAGTTTAATCTCGATGTCTTCTTGCTCAGCAAGGCGTTTGGCTTGTGTACTCGGGCGTACTTGGAAACCGATAATAATCGCATCCGAAGCGGTAGCCAACATAACGTCGCTTTCCGAAATCTGACCCACACCCTTCAATATCACATTCACCTGAACTTCTTGAGTAGATAGTTTCAGCAACGAATCTGCTAAAGCTTCTGCTGAACCGTCCACGTCGGCTTTAACAATAACGTTAAGTTCTTTAAAGTTACCGATTGCCAAACGACGGCCAATTTCATCAAGGGTAATGTGTTTCTTGGTACGCAATCCTTGCTCACGGATAAGCTGTGTACGTTTAGTAGCAATTTCCTTAGCCTCAGCCTCAGTTGCCATTACGTTAAAGCTTTCACCCGCTTGCGGAGTGGCTGAGAAGCCCAGCACCGAAACAGGGGTAGAAGGTCCTGCCTTTTCAATTTTCTGGCCGCGCTCGTTAAACATCGCTTTTATACGGCCATAAATTGCACCAGCTACTACAGGGTCACCTATTTTAAGCGTACCTTCTTGTACCATCAGGGTGGCTACAATACCACGCCCTTTGTCCATACGGGCTTCAATAATAGCGCCTTTGGCACGTTTATCAGGGTTTGCCTTAAGATCAAGAATTTCAGCTTCCAACAATACTTTTTCAAGCAGTTGGTCAATATTCAATCCCTTTTTAGCAGATATTTCTTGTGTTTGGAATTTTCCGCCCCACTCTTCTACCAAAATGTTCATGGCAGAAAGTTGTTCGCGAATTTTATCAGCGTTGGCACCGTCTTTATCAATTTTGTTAAAGGCAAATACCATCGGCACGTTTGCTGCCTGTGCGTGGCTGATAGCCTCTTTTGTTTGAGGCATCACGCTATCATCCGCAGCAATTACTATAATCGCAATATCCGTTAACTTGGCACCACGAGCACGCATCGCAGTAAAGGCTTCGTGACCGGGAGTATCCAAGAAGGTTATCTGGCGGCCATCTTTCAGTGTTACCTCATACGCACCAATGTGCTGGGTAATACCTCCGGCTTCACCTGCCACAATATTTGCGTCGCGCACATAATCCAGTAACGATGTTTTACCGTGGTCAACGTGACCCATTACTGTTACTATAGGCGCACGGTGCAATAAATCTTCGGGACGGTCTTGTTCTTCTTCAATTGCTTCCTGAAGGTCGGCACCTACAAACTGAACATCAAATCCAAATTCGTCTGCAACAATCGTAATGGTTTCAGCATCCAAACGCTGGTTGATAGAAACCATCATACCCAATGAGAAACAGGTGGTGATTACCTGGTTTACCGAAATGTTCATCAGTTTCGCCAACTCGTTAGCGGTAACAAACTCGGTTACTTTCAGGATGTTCTTTTCTGCTTCCAGTTCCATCAACGCATCCTCACGGTTTTGAGCATGCTGATCGCGTTTGAAACGACGGTTTTTAGAACGTTGCGAAGAGTTGCTGCCGGGGCCTTTACCACCCGGGTTCAGCTTAGCCATGGTTTGTTTCAGTTTATCCTGAATTTCCTTTTGGCTGATTTCCTTCGGCTCGTCTCTATTGAAACGACCTCTGCGGTCGTTGTTGTTATTGTTTGTATTGTTGTTGTTACCGCCTGGGCCGCCGGTATTGTTTCCGGGCCTGTTATCGGGACGTTTTTCTTTATTAAACTGCTTGGCAATGTTTGGATTATCACTGCTGATAACCGTACTGGGTTTGCGTTTGCGTTTCTTCTTTGTCTTTTCGTTAGGGTCTGATGAAGCAATAGGCTTTTTCTTAGATTCTTCAACCGGTAGTTGAATTTTGCCTAATACAGTAAGCCCTTGCAGTTTTTCCATACGGGGTTTAATTACCTCGTTTTCAACAACGGCAGGAGGCTCTACTACAACAGGAGGCTCTATTACTTTAGCAACGGGAACGTCTTCTTTTACTTCTGGTTTTTCCTCAGGAACCACCACCACTTCTTCTCGCTTAGCAACAGGAGGTTGTTCAACCGGTTTTTCTTCAACCTTAGGTTTTACAGGCTCTTCTTTCTTTTCTTCCCTCTTCTTTCCTTTGCCTGATAAATCATCAAGGTTTATCTTACCAACTACATGGGGGCCGGCCAATTTCACTTTGGTTTCGGCTATAGGCTCCTGTACGACTGGTTTTTCAATTACTTCTACTTTTTCCTCAACCACCGGAGGCTTCTCTACCGGTTTTTCCTGTGGCACTTCAACCGGTTTTTCTTCTACCACCACCGGAGGCGGGGGAGGAGTTTCAACTACTGGAGGTTTAGGGGCAACCGGTGCAATTTCTTGCGGCTTTTCTTCGGGAATGGTAATGGTGGGGGTGTTTATCATCACCACATCATCATCCTCTTCAGCGTCAGCAATTTCTTTTTCTTTGGCAGGTTTGTTTGTGCGCGCGGGCTCATGCAACTCTTTTTTGATCTTGTCGAGTTGTATGGCCTCTTGGCGGGCCTCTTTGTCCGATTTGAATGCCTTAAGCAGCACGGCATACATGTCTTCGCTAAGTTTGGCCGTGGGCTTCGCCTCCACATTAAAGCCGCGTTTATTCAACTCTTCGGCAATAGTGGTAACGCCCACCCCTAACTCAGAGGCTACTTTGGCAATACGGTATGATTTAACTTCTTCCGTCATTTAGTTATTTTACAAAAATACAAGCAAACCGCAATAAACCCGCCATAAGCGAAAGTTTTATTCAAATTCGGCTCGAAGTATTTGCTTTATTTCTTCTATTGTTTCTTCCTCAAGCTCTGTGCGGCGCACTAAATCAGCGTCACTGATGGCCAACACACTTTTTGCTGTATCACAGCCAATTCCCTTCAATTCGTCTATAATCCAGCTGTCAATTTCATCTGCAAATTCGTCAAGGTCAATATCCTCCTCAACAACTTCATCATCACTTTCACGGTACACATCTATCTCGTAGCCGGTAAGTTTACCTGCCAGTTTAATATTGTGTCCGCCCTTACCGATAGCCAAAGATACTTGGTCGGGCTTCAAAAATACCGACACACGTTCTTTACCTTCATCTACCTTAATAGATGATATTTTAGCAGGGCTAAGAGAACGTTGGATATACAAAGGCAGGTTGGTGGTATAGTTGATTACGTCGATGTTCTCGTTGCGCAATTCGCGAACGATTCCATGAATACGTGAACCTTTCATACCCACACAAGCACCTACAGGGTCAATACGGTCGTCGTAGCTCTCAACAGCCACTTTTGCACGCTCACCGGGCTCGCGTACAATTTTCTTAATGGTAATCAACCCGTCTAAAATTTCGGGAACTTCCATTTCAAACAAACGCTCCAAAAACTCAGGCGCAGTGCGCGAGATAATAATTTTTGGGGTACCGTTTATCATTTCAGCACTTTTTACCACACAGCGGATGCTGTCGCCTTTTTTGTAAAAATCGCTGGGTATCATTTCGGTTTTGGGCAGCAAAAGCTCGTTGCCTTCGTCGTCCAAAATCATCAATTCTTTTTTCCAAATCTGGTACACCTCGCCGGTAACAATCTCGCCCATACGGTCTTTGTACTTGCGGAAAACTTCGTCTTTTTCCAATTCAAGTATTTTCGACATCAGGGTTTGGCGGGCGGTAAGTATCAAACGACGGCCAAAATCTTCTAATTTCACTTCCTCCACAGCCTCTTCACCCACTTCAAAATCAGGTTCAATGCGGCGCGCGGCTGAAAGTTCAATTTCAAACGTTGGGTCTTCAATCATACCATCTTCCACAATGGTTCGGGTACGCCAAATCTCCAAGTCACCTTTCTCGGTGTTAATAATTATATCGCAGTTTTCATCGGTGCCGTATTTTTTACGCAACATGCTGCGAAAAACGTCTTCAAGTACGCGCATCATGGTGGCGCGGTCAATGTTCTTAAACTCTTTAAACTCTGAAAACGATTCAACTAACCCAATGCTATGCATAACATTACTTACTTAAATGATACTATTATTTTTGGTTCTTTAATTTCTGATATGGTGTGTTTTTGTTCTTCGAAGAGGAGTTTTTTCTTATCTTTTTCTTTTATCTCCGCTTCAACGGTTATTATTCCGCCTGCTACCGCCGTTAATTTTCCTTTCACCTCTTTTCCTTCTGCATCCAAAAAACGGATGCTGCGGCCGATGTGTTTGGGATATTGACGCTCAAGAAGCAAGGGGCGGTCAACTCCGGGCGATGCCACTTCAAACGTAAACGGTTCAATAGAATCTCCCAATTCCTCGTCTATCCTACGCGAGATGTAGCGGCTCAGTTGTGAACAATATTCAATAGATACGCCCTTATCTCCATCAATAATCACTGAAAAACGGCGGTTTTTTGCGCCTTGCTCCACTGTAATCAAAAAATGGTCGCTGTCGGTAGCCAAATGGTCTTGGGCAAACTGTTGCAGGGTGTGTATCAAATTACTCATTATACCAATAAAAAAGGGGACTTGCGGGCCCCCTTTTCAATTAATTCAATTAAAAAAGTCTTGCAAAGATAAGTAAAGTTTTTAAATATTAAAGCTTTTGGGTGAATAAACTGTAACATAACGAGGTATTTAGTAGCGGTTTTATAGGTTTGGCAGCTAAAACAGCACGCTCAAAATCTAAAAAAGAATACAGGCGATACCAAAACATCCGCCAACCATCGCCGCTATTTTTTACTTTTGAAAAACCTTGAGCATGCACCCCTTTATACAAAAACACCGCGGCGGGCTGATACTGCTGGTATTTCTGCTGCCGTTGTGTTTTGCAGGCATACGCACCCACCACGATTGGGGTGATGATTTTGCCCAATACATCAATCAGGCAAAGTGTATTACACAGGGCGAACCCGTTTCTCATACGGGGTATCTCTATAACCCGCACAACCCCATGCTTGGGCCCGCTGCTTACCCGGGCGGGTTTCCGTTGTTGCTTAGTCCTGTTTATGCCTTGTTTGGCAATAACATCGTTGCGTTTAATGTGTATCTGTCTTTGTGGTTAATACTGGCGGGTTTTATATGGTACATGGTACTGCGGCGGTATCACAGCGAGTGGGTTTCAGTAGCGTTGAGTGTATTGTGGTGCTGGCACCCTTGGGTATTAGAATATAAAACCGAAGTAATGGCCGAAATTCCGTTTACGGCATTGCTGGGCCTGCTGATATTGTTGTACAAGCGCGGGTTTATGCGCTACGACGAAGAAAAACGGCGTGAATCGCTGTTAAAAGCACTTACGCTGGGTATTGTTGCAGGTCTGTTGGTAGCGGTGCGCCTAAACGGAATAGTGATTGTGGTTGCTTTGTATGCGTTTGAAGTGTGGCAAAATATATGGCACCTGAAACCACCTTTTGAACCAAAAAACAAATTATATACAAGTGCAGCCACGGCCTTGATTACTGCGTTTATTGTTTGTTTTGTGCTGATAGATTATTTGATAAGCGGCATACGCACCAACGATTTGCTTACGTATGGCAGCAATTTTAACGGAGAACCCTTTTTAGTGCGTATCCGTGAAAATTTGGGGTATTACACCGCGTTAGTGCAAGACTTTTTTCAGCGCAGTAAGCCCGAGTGGAAATTGTTTCCGCTGATTACCCAAGCCTTTTTGCTTGCCCTGGCTTGCGTTGGTATTATTAAAGACGTTGTTCTTAAAAGGTCGTTTCTCTTGTGGGCGTTTACTGCTTACATGGCATTGTTGATTGTGTATCCCTATCGCGGGGGCGGGCTTCGGTTTTTGCTGCCCGTACTGCCTATTATACTCCATTATGCAGCTCAAGGATTCAAATCTATTCATTGGGGGTTTGCCCTGCCTGTTAAAACCACAACGGCAGTATTATCTATAATAATCTTGCTACAGTTTTTACCTGAACAATACTTGGCCATTAAAAACGCTAAAAACAATTTTGCAGGCCCTCAACAGCCTGAAAGTATGGAGGCTTTTGCGCATATAAAGGCCAACACACCTGCCAATACGGTGTTTTTGTTTAAAAAACCAAGAGCATTGGCGTTGTATGCCGAGCGTAAGGCATTTGCCACATATCCCGTTGATACAGTGCTCTTTTTGCAGGATATTAAAACATTCAACCCTTCATACATTCTTACGCACGCTGATTTACAAGACGTTGCAACCCAAAACTACCTGATTGCACATCAACACCAATGGGACAGTATTTGGGGTAACAATAAGTTTACACTATATGCCAAAAACCCGCGTTAAACTTCTAACTTTGCACCGTTTTTTAAAACCATGTTTAAAACCAATTGGTGGAAATATTTAGGAGTGCTGCTGGTGCTGTATTCGCTGCTGGCAGGCTTATTAATACCCCTTGGCCCCGGTGTAATGGATGTTTCTCCTTCGCAATTAATGCAGGGGCAAGCCAACACGGTACTTGTAAAGGGGCACGGCACACACTTTAAAGACAACGAAGCCACGCTGAAGTTGTGGATTAAAAACGGCGAGGCTACCTACCAAGCCCAAAGTATTGTGGTGCAAGATAACGAAACGGTAGCGGCGGTATTTAACCTTGCTGAGCTAAACACCAAAGAGCCGTTGCACCTGATAGCCAACAACGATTTTGACGGAACAATAGCATTGGACAACGCTTTTTGGTTTAACAGTACTGAAAAGGGTCCTAATACCTCGGCTTCGACAAAAGACCGCATTGAAGTAAAAAACAAAGATGCACAAGGCACCAGTTTTCCGTTTCTGAAAATCCTGTTTCAAACCATACGTAACTTGTTGTTTCACGTGCCTATGTGGTTTGCTATGATAGCTCTACTTATTGGAGCAATCGTTTATAGCATTCGCTATCTTAGAAAGGGGAGAATTGAGGATGACATTGCCGCCTCGCAGATTACGTCAGTGGCTTTGTTCATAGGATTTTTGGGTGTAGCAACAGGAATGCTTTGGGCTCAGTTTACTTGGGGCAATTTTTGGCCTAACGACCCGAAAATGAACGGTGTGGCAATAGGTATGCTAATGTATATCGCATATTTTATTTTACGCGGAGCTATTGATGATGAAGAAAAAAGGGCTCGTGTATCTGCAGTAACAAGCATTTTCTTTTTCCCAATATTTATGGCGCTAATAGCGGTACTTCCACGTCTTACCGACTCTTTGCATCCCGGCAACGGAGGTAATCCGGGGTTCAGCAACTACGACTTGGATAACACGCTTAAAATAGTGTTTTACCCTGCCGTTTTGGGATGGATATTAATTGGCTTTTGGGTAGCCCAACTAAAAACCCGCGTTAAAAAACTTGAAGTTTCTGAAGATGAATAAGCGTATAATAACATTAGTACTGTTTTTGCTGTCTGCACTTACAACGTTCGGGCAAAACGAAGCAACTGTGGCCGGCGATGATAAAATTTTTGTGGTAGTGGGCGTGCTAACGGTAATTTTTGTAGGACTTGCCGTTTATTTATTCTCCATCGACCGCAAAATAACGCGTCTGGAAAAACAAAAGAAGGAAACAAAGGTTTAACTAAAAGCAAAACGTATGAAAACCTCGTACATTATAGCCATAATAATGGTTGCTGTGCTTATCGGGATTATTATCTCGATGTATGGCAGCTCTTCAGAGTATGCAACATTTACCACAGCGGCTCAAAACCCCGATAAATCTTACCACATTGTAGGGCACCTTGATAGAACCAAACCACAGCTGTATAATGAGCTGAAAGACCCCAATTATTTTGAGTTTTATTTGAAAGACAGTCTTGACAATGTGAGCAAGGTGATATACCGCAGCCCACGTCCGCAAGATTTTGAACGCAGCGAAAACGTAGTGGTGAAAGGGAAAATGAAGGGCGATGCGTTTGAGGCAAAAGAAATTTTGTTGAAATGCCCAAGTAAGTACAACGCTACGGAAGTGCAGGTAACTGAGTATAAGGCGGCTGAATAATGGAAGAAACCGTTGTAACGTTTGTTGGCGAGCACCTTGCCATAGGCAACTGGGGAAAGTTTTCGGTATATGTATCGCTGGTTGCGGCATTATTCTCAGCCATCAGTTACTTTTTTGCTTTTAAAACCCCTGAAAACGCTGATTTCTGGCGAAAGTTGGGCCGAGCGGCATTCTTTGTTCACTCAGCAGCAGTTGTAGCTATTTTTACCATTCTTTTCGTAATCATCCAGCAACATTATTTCGAGTATCAATACGCTTGGCAGCACTCATCGCGCAATTTGCCGCTCAAATACATGATTTCGTGTTTTTGGGAAGGCCAAGAGGGCAGCTTCTTGCTGTGGATGGTGTGGCACGTGGTAATTGGCAATATTCTGATTTTTACCTCACGCAGTTGGGAAAGCCCTGTAATGACAATCATGGGATTGGCGCAGGTAATGCTGGCCACTATGTTGGTTGGTGTTGAGATTCTTGACTTTAAAATAGGCAGCAGCCCCTTTGATTTATTGAGGAACAAAGTGGCCGGCCCCATATTTACCTTACCCGATTACCTTACTCGTATAGAAGACGGTAACGGTCTTAATCCTTTGTTGCAAAACTACTGGATGGTGATACATCCGCCCACGTTGTTTTTTGGGTTTGCCGCTACTATTGTGCCGTTTGCATACGCCGTAGCCGCTTTGTGGACACGCCGCTATACCGATTGGATAAAACCAGCCTTGCCTTGGGCACTGGTAGGTGTAATGATTTTGGGTGCAGGTATTATTATGGGTGGTTTTTGGGCGTATGAATCGCTATCGTTTGGCGGTTACTGGGCTTGGGACCCTGTTGAAAATGCATCACTGATACCGTGGCTTATTTTGATTTCGGCAGTGCATTTAATGCTCATTTACAAATCAACGGGCAACGCATTATATAGCACTTATTTACTTACTATACTTTCGTTTGTGTTAGTGCTGTATGCTACCTTCCTTACCCGTAGTGGCATATTGGGCAACACCTCAGTGCATGCCTTCACCGATTTGGGAATGTCGGGCCAGTTGTTAATCTTTTTGTTCCTGTTTGTGTGGCTGCCCAGTTACGTAACCATACAAAACCCAACTGTAAGGTATGGGTACTTAGGCGTTACAGCTGTTATTTTTATAATCAGTTTTGTTTGGGGAGCCAATAAGTGGGTGTTTATCCCATATTCATTGGTTACGCTGTTCTTCTTTTTCCGCAATATATATGTGGTAAACCCTGTAAAGGGAAAAGAAGAGGAGTTCAGCTCTCGTGAGTTTTGGATGTTTATCGGGTCGTTGGTGTTCCTTATTTCGTGTGCACACGTACTTATCAGCACATCGTTACCCGTATTCAACAAACTTACAGGCGAAAACGTAGCCGTTCCCGATGATGTAATAGGGTATTACAACCAATGGCAGTTACCCTTTGCGCTAATTATTGCCATACTTACTGCCATTACCCAGTTTCTTAAGTATAAGAAAACAGGACAAGCCCATTATTTTAATAACATCATCATCAGCCTTACCATTTCTATATTGGTAACCACGGCGTGTATTTACCTGTTTAAAATAAAGGCAGAAAATAACACCACGTTATTATTATACATTTTGTTCCTTTTGGCATCAGTATATGCTATTGTTGGCAACGTATATTACTTGGTAAAAGTGCTTAAAGGCAAACTGTCGTTTAGTGGAGCATCGGTAGCGCACATTGGCTTTGGTTTATTGTTGGTGGGCGTATTAGTTTCATCAGCCAACAAGCAAGTAATCTCACTCAACTATTCTAATGTAAATTTTGGGGAAGAGTTTGACGACCAAGCCCAACGTGAACACTTGTTGCTGTATAAGAATATGCCCATGCGCATGGGGCCTTATGAGGTTACCTATTTAGGCGACTCAGTAGAAGGCGTTAATACCTACTACGAACTTCATTTCAAGCGTACTGATAAAGACGGAAAGCCCAGCGGAGAAGAGTTTTATTTGTACCCGAATATTATCAGTAACCCCAAAACCGATATGCTGTCGGTAAACCCTGACACAAGGCATTATATTACCCACGACGTGTTCACTCACGTAACAATGGTATCAGACAAAAAAGCCCGAAACGAAGTGCCGTATGAAAGGGTATATAACGACACCATACACTTGGGCGATACCATATACACCAACAACGCTAAAGTTGTGATGGTGGGGATGACTCCGGATAACGCTGCTGACGGCACATTGGCTATGCGTGCCAACCTTAAACTGATAATGCTGGGCGATAGTGTAGAGGTTTCCCCTCGCTTTATGATTAGCGAAGCGCAGAACAGCCAGGTATCACCCGAAGAAGTGGTTGACGATGCAGGGCTGATGATACGTTTTGCAAACATTATCCCTCCCGATTCATCGGGGCATTCACAACCTGCTTTCCACTTTGCCATTGCTGAACGTCCTGTGCAACGTGATTACGTGGTTTTGATGGCAAAAGTATTCCCCTATATCAACTTTGTATGGGGAGGCACTATTGTAATGGTAATCGGCTTCTTAATCTCAATTTTCCGTAGGGTAAAAGAATACCGCAGGGAAAAAACAACAGTGGCTTAAACAGGCACACTCTTCCTTTTATTTTTTTGACAGTTTCAGCAACGTTCTCGTTTACGAACGTATTGACAATAAACTGTTTATTGCCTACGTTTGCCATACATGAAAAAGCAGTTGTCTTTAATTGCACTTATTTTTTTAGCTGTTTGGGGCAAAGCACAAACAATAAAAGCCTTTACGCTTTCAGGCGGATATGTAGGGGCAGATCACAACATGAAACTTGATGACAGACCGCATCCATTAACCACAAAGCCCATTAATAGCTGGGGTCTTGATGCAGGACTTGAGTTTTGGAGCACCCCCGTTTTTTCCTTCAGCACCTCGGTAGGCATGATTAAGAAGGGATATAACTATGATGTTGCAGTAACTACTGCTACCCAACCCGAAGGGACAGGTGAGATAATAGAGGGCCGTTTACGGTTAAATTATTTGTATTTAGCGCCACGCTTTGCCGTTAAACTTTCAACCAAAAAACTTGTGCCTTACGTTTTTGTAGTACCACGAATGGATGTTTTTTTATACTCTTCGCACACGCGCCACAAAAGCGATGGTTCAAAAATAGCCGATGACGGTTCTTTTGGCGGCTTCAAGGATTTTTACAAAAACAACCACAGGGCAGTACTTTTGGGCGTAACGTCCGGTGCCGGTCTCGAAATTAAAATACACAAGAATATATCTGTGGGCATAGAAGCGGCCTATTTGGCTGATATTACTCCGGCAGTAAAGACAGAATCATCGGGCAACAACGTTGGCCTGAAAGCCTATAACAATGCGTTTTCAGCCTCCTTAGTCTTTAAACATTACTTCGGCAAAGAGTAATTAAAACAGGTAGCTTTGTGGTAGTACTATGCCCTACAAAATATCCATAATAGGCGCAGGCAATGTGGCTTGGCATTTGGCTAAAGCACTGGATGCAGCAGGGCACACCCTTTTTGAGGTGTATAGCCGTAATCCCAATCATGCTGCTCAATTGGCACAGCCGTACCGTGCTTTTGCGGTGAATGAGATGCGTTTACTAAAAGACGACATTGATATATTATTGGTGTGCGTAAGCGACGACGGGATAAAAGAAGTTGCTGAACAATTAACGCATCGCAAGTTTTTGATTGCCCACACCGGGGGTGCTGTCGATATGAGTGTGTTGGAAGGGACATCAGCGTATTATGGGGTGTTTTATCCGCTGCAAACCCTTAGCGCAGGCAAACCCGTTAATTTTTTTGATGTACCGCTGTGTATAGAGGGGAATAACAAAGCTGCCGAAATGCAGTTAAAAGCATTAGCCGATACCATTAGCAATAACGTCCAATACATTACCACAGAACAACGCCGCTATTTGCATTTAGCGGCGGTATTTGCCAATAACTTTAGCAATGCTATGTATGTGTCGGCAGCAAAAATATTAGAAGCCCAGGGGCTTGATTTTAAGTTGTTGCGTCCGCTGATAAAGGAAACCGCCGAGAAAATACAAGCACTGTCACCACAAACGGCGCAAACAGGCCCGGCCAAACGCCACGATACTACCACCCTGCAAAAACACCTTGATTTATTACCCAACGGCAGCGACGAAGAAAAAATCTATAAACTACTCAGTGAGATTATAAGCGGAAGGTATTAATGGTTAATTAAGCTAATTTTAATCCCTCGGCTCAAAGCACTCCACCGTCAAATCATCAATGTACACCGTTTTGCGGTCGCGGTTCCAAACGTAAACCTTTAGGTTGTCCTCAATACTGCGGGCCTCGGGAGTTTGGTATTCAAGCGTCACCAAATTCCACTCACCCTTTTTCAGTTGAGGGTTCAAAAACTCGCTGCTGCGGTATTTATAAGCAGCATCTTTGTGGTGAAAGGCCATTGCCAGCAGCGGAAAACCGCCTTCGCTGTTTTGGGGCACAAAAATCCGTACACTCACCCGCAACCAAGCATATTCCTTTTGCGTAATGTCTTTATACTTAATATCCACCCCCGGCGAAAACTCCATGTCCTCGCCCATTCTCAGGCTTCCGCGTCCGTTGTGGCCCATCGTATCCCAATGTTGGGCATAATTATCCTTGGCCGAGTCAAAGGAATAGCTTGTCAATATTTTCTTGCTGAAATCAACGTTGGCAGGCATTACCTCAATGGTTTCGGTACTTCGCTCTACCAAAAGTAATTTCTTGTCTTCATCCGCCACACTTGTTTTACCGAAAACCCGCCAGTAGTAGGCTTTGGTTATCCGTTCACCGTCCAAAATCCCCGCTTTAAACTGCCACGTTTGAAACACATTCAATACCACCATCGCCCCAAGCACTGTATAGGTAAGCATTTTCAACGGTTTGCTTTGGGTGAGTGATTGCAGCAAGTACCCCAACGGAAGAAGCATCAGCGCATACGACGAAACCATCGAACGCGAGCTGTAACTACCGCCCGCATACCACCACACGCTCCAGCTTGAGGCGATGTACAGGTTAATGATAAAGTAGGCGGCAAAGCCCCAAAACAGTTTGCGGTTTTGCCTGAACAACGAAATAAACCCAAGCACGGCCAACAGCATTACGGGGGTATATACAAACCAGCCTTTGCGGTAGCTGAACAAAAAATCTACCGTGTGCGGCGATTTTAAATCAAAGCCCACCCCGGGGTCTTGATAGCTGTAATACAACCAATGACCGGTAGCGTATTTCCAGTAAATCAGCTGCACGCAGCCGCCTAAAAGAACACCGATACCCAGCACGATTACGTGCCCGAATTTTTTAAATACCAATTGCAGTTTCTCAACAATGGTGGCATTAAAGCCCGTAATACCCCACAGCAAAGGAATAAGGATAACCACCAATTCATTGGGACGTATCAGGGCAATTAAGCCCGTCATTAGCCCGATTAGAAAGGCACTGCCAATGGTGGGATTTTCATGCCATTTAAGGGTGTTTAGCAATAGTACCACATACAATGTAAAAAGGTAGTTATGCGCCAAAGTACCCGCAAACACGGTTATTTGGTAGTAGTTGGTGCCTATCACCAACAAGCCAAGCAATAGGGCGGTGAGTTTGTCATCAAAAAAGCGGAGCAGCAATTTGCGGCACAACCACAACCCCAATAGGGTATAGAACAAAGCTCCCAGCACCATACCCCATTGGTAGGGCGGCGAAAACCCGTCTTGCGGGTAACTGGCAAGTCCTGCATAGCCATGCGCAGCGAAAAAGAACGGCGCATTTATCAACGCCAAACCGCTGGTGTAGCGCATCACCCAGCGACCGTCGGGCTGTTTAACGGCTTGGTAGAACGTAGCGGTGGGCTTGTACTTTTCAATAATATCGTCAACCCATTGCTTGTTTTGCACCGTAAGGTCGTCGTAAATAAACGTGGCGGGCAGGTAAATGTAGTAGCCCATCACGTCCCAACTCAACACATTGCGGGCGGGGGTAGCCAATCGCGACACTACCAGCAGCAGTGTAAGCGAAAGCGCCACGTAAAACGATATTTTATGAATCACCTTCATGCGGTAAAGCAAACCTAAGGAAAACAAGGGTGATTTTGTTAGCGTAGGGTAGATTTTAACCACAAATAAGAACAGTAAAAACAACGAAAACACTTGTTACGGTGTTATGCAGTTACTGAGTTATGCTGTTATTTTTGTTACGCACGGCACAAGGGTTTTGGGCGATTACTCAAAAAATCGTAGGGTGGTCAAAGAACGGCAGAGATATGCAGTAATTGGAGAAACGCCACAATGGGAAAAAACCACAATGCCCGTGCGCAAGCCTTCCCACTATAAAGGGGGAACACAAGGGTGTGTCGGACGGCTTGACACTCGCATTGTCCTGTTGAGCGATAGCGAAACATCTTATCCCGCTCTGTCAATACAGTTGTAATAAGATTCTTCATTTCATTCAAAATGACAGCCTGCCGCACACCCTTCGACTCCGTTCAGGGTGACAGCCGTGCTAATCCACCACGCCCACGGTGTCTATTTCCTGCATCAGTTGAGCCGTGCGGTTCAGGGCTACTATCATTTGCTGGTAGTCAAAAGTATTAAGATTCTTTAAGTTTCTCTCTTAGTTGTTGAAGTGGCGTCAATATGTAATTGTTTTTTTACGCTTATTTTTAGCGCAGAACAGATTTTATTTTTTGTCACATGGTCGGTATCAAACATGTATAAATGATCGATAACAAGATTTTGTAATGTAACATAGCTCAAATTATTGTTTTCCATTTCCTTCGCATATCCCTTTATTAACTCAGTTGGAATACCGGTATGAGTTAATTTTATTGCTAAATCTATCAGCTTAAATGAGTTAAAAGGATTATTTGTCAATACCTTTTCATAAGTGTTTCTAAGTTTATCATAGCCAATTGATGCGGAAACTCTCTTTGTCAATGCCCAAGTGGCCAAGAAGCATAGTTCAAAAACAAAGTCTTTAGTTACAGCTTCAATTTCTTTCTTTAGGTTAAATCTATCCTTGATGTGTTTCTCACGGATTATTTCCGAAATGGACTCAATAATCTCATCAGAATTCTGTTGAATAAACTGAAGGTATATATTAAGGGTTCGTAATCCTAGATTATACGTAGAATATACCAAATTGAGTTTCTGCTCACCATTAATTTCCCCCCAATATTTTTTTGTTATCTGACCGAGAATATCAATTGTTTTGAGAGCTAATGTAAATTTCGAGAAGAAATCTATTGAAGTAATGTCATCATCCAAATTAAGCTCTTCATCATCTCTTTCTTCATTGTATTCCTTTTCTATTTGTTCATTTATATCATCTTCCATAAGCTCTTCTTCACGAACGATGTCGCTATCTATCGCCCTCAACACTTGCTCGGGAATTCCTTCAACTAAAGAATTAATTAAGGAAATATCATCTTCCAATTTAGCAGGTACGGTATCTGTGAAAATAGAATCAGCGTTTTTTATTAGTTCATCAATTATAAATTCATCTTTGGATAGGTGAGTAACAAACATTATAATGCTGGCATATTCATCTCTGAATAGTCGCTGACTCATTTTTGTTACAAGCTCTTTTATTTCCTTTTTATTTATATTATTAGCTATATACTTTGCCACAAAAAAATAATAGACAAACCTCTCCTTTATTGCAATTTTGTGATTTATTGTAAAGACTCGCGCTTCTTCAAATCGTTTAAGAAGAGAAGTTGATTTGTAAGTAAGGTCATGCGTTATGCAATATTTTTCATGGAAGTCATTAAACTCATCAAAAGTTAGACTTGTTGAATTTTTTTCAAATAAAAAGAAACAAAAAAAGGTCAAATAGTTATAATATAAGCTAATCTCTCGCTTATCTTTAATTGCTTTATTAAGGGATTCATTAATGATTAACTCATAATAGAATCCGTGTATTGAATAATTAGTATTCGAAATAGTTGTAGCTTCAAGTGATTGAAGTATTGTTAGAAGGTAAAAAGGGTATGATGGTATATAATTTTTCCCAATAATAGTATTTACATGTTCATGTATTTGATCACTTTTTCTATATTGTTCATTTTTATCTAAGAATCTAGCTTCTAACCCAAGCGTACACCATTTTTTTATTAATAAGTCTCTATTTTTCGGGCCAAATTCAAGAATAGAAAATAGAGAAAAGTCTTTCAAAATATCATTTTTTGTGACATTTTCTATCAACATGATGTGTGTTCCTGTGAGAATAATATTAGTAAATAAAGAATTTATATTTCTCACTAAAATTGATTGAAACTTCTCTAAACCTTTCGTCGACTTGTGAAAATCGTCTATTAAGAGGACATAGTTTTCTTTTGGGAAGGTATTATATGTAAAAGGAGTAACGTATTGTTCTTTTATTTTACTTTCGATTAACTTTTTGAATGAATCAGGCCGGATGTTATTTTTTATATCAACACCATTTAAAAAAATGGGGATGAGCCCTAAATCAAAATATTTTCGGTATAAATACTTTAGGTTGGTAGTTTTTCCGCTAGTTTCTGTACCTATGAAGACATATTTTATCCCTTCATCATCTATTGCATTGGTGAGAGATTCAATATTTCTCGTTTTGTAATGCACAGATTTTGTTGATGCTCTTAGATCCTTTAAGTCAGGGGGAACATAGATATCTTCAAGCGTAAGTTTGTCTTTTCTACTATGGGCAAACGATGCTTCTGTATCGTTTAAATATTCATCAAAATGAGAAGTTATTTCAGGAATTATTCCTCCTGTAGGGTTTGTTAAGGGGCTACTAATAGGAACCTTCTTATTGATGTTTTCTTCTAAGAGAGTTTTTGTAAGATGTTTACGGAAAAACCCCTCAAATTCTTTTGCATTGTTATATTGGAAATAATAACACCCCAGTTCTGCTATCTTTTGCTTAAAATCTAGTACTTTACCATATTGTTCAAGATTAAAGTCTTGCTGTGGCAGTGGGCTCATGTTGAAATAAAACATGATTTTTTTGTTTCCAACAGATTTAAAACTTTCATAAGCACGCATAAACTCTTCTTCAGTTCCCGACTCTGCCCTTAATGTTGGTGAACCAAACTTTTTAAACATTATTCCAATAAAAATATCATAATCAGACCCTAATTGCTCATTTATTACAGCCTGACCATCTTCTCCTAAGGAAGGGTAAGAATCTTTTTCCCACTTTAATAGTTCTACTCTAAAATCATGTAAAACTCCAATTGAAGAATTTATTTCATTAATAACATTATCAGCGATTTCTCTTTCCTCTTTTGTATCTCCGGGTGATGCTAAAAAAGCCTTATAAATAGTAACCATTCCAATAAATTTTAACAATATTATAAAATATTAAATGTAGCAGCAATAGATAAAACTATTTCCCCACCAAAATACTGTACACCAACTCGTGCAATTTAGAGCGCACGTTGTTTTTAGTAATTAGGTTGTTTTCGGCACTGGGGTACACACGGTTACTCAGGAAAATGTATATAATACCGTTTTCAGGGTCGGCCCAGCAAATAGTGCCCGTAAAACCACTGTGTCCAAAGGCAGCATACGGCACATTATCCGCCGTTGGGTTGCCCTTGGTTTTATCCGGTTCAGGCTTGTCCCAGCCCAACCCGCGGCGGCATTCGTCCAGTTGTTTAGCCGTAAACAACTCCACCGTTTCCTTTTTAAAGTAACGCCTGCCCCCGTACTCACCGTTGTTCAGCAGCATTTGTAGCACCACCGCCACATCGTTACTGTTTGAGAACAAACCCGCATGGCCGGCCACGCCGCCCAGCATAGCAGCAGCAGGGTCGTGCACGTAGCCCCATACCAACTGGCGGCGGAACTCCTTATCGTCTTCCGTGGGCGCAATCATCGTGCGGTCAACCTTCTCCAAAGGCAAATACGTCATGGTGCCCAGTCCCAGCGGCTTGTAAAAATGCTTTTCAACGTAGTCATTCAGTGGCTCTTCGGCAATTTGTTCCACCAAGCGTTGCAGCATAATAAAGCCCAAGTCGCTGTACACATATTTACCCGCAGGCGAAACCTCAGAATCCAGTATTATCTGCCACAAAGTGTCTTTATAATCGCTGCGCATATACAGGTTATCCGCCACCTTGCATACGTACTGTCCGCCTTCTTCGTAACAATAAATATTGTTCAGGCGCAAACTATCGTCAAGCGTTGAGCGGTAAAACGGAATCCACGCCTTCAAGCCACCCGTGTGCGTTAGCAACTGCTTAATGGTAATATCCTTTTTATTGGTTTTGCGCAGGTCTTTCAGGTATTTAGATACGGGCTTGTCCAAATCAATCTCGCCCTTTTCGTGCAGGCGCATCACCGCCAACGTGGTGCCCATTACCTTACTCATCGAGGCAATGTCGTACAGCATATCGTTGGTAATGGGTGTTTTCTTATCGTAGGTAGTATAGCCGTAGGCCTTGCTGTAAATTACATTACCGCCTTTGGCCACCAACAACTGCCCGCCGGGCAATGCCTTTTGGCGGATAGCTTTGTTTACCACCGCATCCAGTTGTTCAAAATCGTGCGAGTTGTAGCCCAATGCCTCGGGCGTAGTGTAGCGCAACAGTTGTTTTAGCGTATCGGTAGTTATCCCTGCATTTTTGGGGTATTCGGCAGAAATGGTTACCGGTAGTTTGGCGTGGTTGTTTATTACCCCGAAAATCAACTGAGCGGCCTTTTCTTGGTTAATATCCGTATCCTGATAACCCACCACCAAACTTTTGCAATTAGGAAAATAAAGCAGGTTGTACGGAATGCCGAAGCTCACTAAAATTACGTTTTCCTCTTCGTTCAATCGGTTGGTAAACCCAATGGCGTTGGGGTTAAGTCCGTAATAATCGTTGGGGTTACGGTTGGTATTGTGCAGGCTTACGATGATAACGTCGTAATTCTTTTGTTTGATGGATTGCAATACCATTTCAAATGTGGCACTATCCACCCCCAAGCCGTATTGGTAATAATCCACGCGGGCGTAGTTGCCCAGCATTTGCTGAAAGGCGGTTTTGGTAGAGAAACCCAACGCAATGGAGGCAATTTTTTTCTTATCGGGCGATTTAACAGGCAGTAACTTTTTGCCGTTTTTTACCACCGTAATTTGTTGGGAAGCCATTTGCTCTTGCAGCAGCATGGCCGATGGCGGGTTGATACGTTTGGTAATATTGGTAAGGCTTACTTTGGGAGCCGTTGTAAGCCCCATTTGGTACTTAGCTGCCAAAACCTTTTTTACCGATTTATTAAACTGGTTGGTGTCAATATCGCAGTTGTTAAGGGCAACATTCACCGCCGCAATTACCTTGGGTATTTGGGTGGGGCACAGCAAAATATCATTGCCCGCCTGTAATGATTTTACGGCAATTTCAGGCTGGGAGTAATAGGCAGCAACCCCTTTCATGTTCAAGGCATCCGTAAACACAAGGCCTTTGTAGTTTAGGGTGTATTTTATGTAATGATTGATAAGATGCGGAGATAAACTCACCGCCACGTTAGAGGCAGTATCAAACGCAGGTATGCGCATGTGTGCCACCATAATGCTGGCAGCACCTTCCTTCATCAGTTGCTTAAAGGGATAAAGCTCCAGTGTATCCAACCGTTTAAACGGGAAGCCTATTTCGGGCAAACCGTGGTGAGAGTCGGTTTTAGTATCGCCGTGACCGGGAAAGTGTTTCAGGCAGGCCATCACCCCGTTATCCTGCATCCCCCGCATATACATCCCTGCAAGGCGCGTTACCATGTATTTATCATCCCCAAAAGAGCGGTCGTTAATTACAGGGTTGCCGGGGTTGTTGTTAATATCGGCCACGGGCGCAAAGTTGATGTGTATGCCCAGTGTTTTGCATTGCTTGGCAATCTCTTCGCCCATACGGTACACAAGGCTGTCGTTATTGGCAGCAGCCAGTCCCATTTGGCGCGAGAACTTTATTACATTGCTAAGGCGCATGGCCACGCCCCATTCGCCGTCAATGGCTATCAATAGCGGGATATTGCTTTTCTTTTGATAGGCGTTGGTAAGCGTAGCTTGGGCTTCGGGTGTGCCTTTAAAGAAAATCACCCCGCCTATTTTATTCTCTTTAATGAGTTTTAAAACTTCTTTGGAGTTTTTTTCAGGGCCTGATGAAAACGCTGAGGCCATAATTAACTGCCCGATGCGCTCTTCACGCGTAAGCGAGTTAAACACAGAATCTACCCAACGGTCTTTGGGCGAAACACCATCCGGTTGCGCCACCACCTGTGTTGCTACTAAACAAAACCCTAAAACAGCCCAAAAAACCCGTATCATATTGTTAATCTGCGAAAATAACCCCGTTCCTATCCAATACCATCAACTTTTGAACCACAATCGGTTGAAAACGTTTACAAAATAGGGCAGTGGGTAAAAAAAGAAGCGGAAACCCTTTGCTATGCCATAGTTTAGCCCATCATAGAAAGTATGGTAAGTAATGGAATTAAACAGTTATGGATGAATAAACTCACCTACAAAGTGTTAGCAAAGAATACGTCCATATAGGAGTAAATCAAAAAGAAAAGAGTGGTTTTGGGGCAAACTTCATATTAACTGAATAGAGATTTTTTTGTGATTAAAACGAAGTACCTATCACCAGCATCATTGATGAATTTACACAGTTATTGTGAACAATCTGTGTTGAGAGTGAAGAACTTTTTAATTTTCTTTACGAAATATTCAAAAAGACGATTAACATATAAGTAGTTAATCCCACAGTAAAATGGCAAACGAGAGAAAAACAGAAAGTTTTTTTAGAAACCACGTTTATAGAGATACGTTATATAAGAAAGAAAAGGTAATTTTTGAAGAGCAAGCACCTTCAAATCTTAAAATAAAAAAACTTCTTACCAACGCGTCTAAAAACGGAAAAGGACAAGGTTTTCCAGAATTTATAATACAGTTTAAAGACAATCCCGAAGTTATTATTGTTGTAGAATGTAAAGCAGCACCAAAATATCACGAAAGCGAAAAGAAAGATAATCCAAAGTCATATTCAGTTGACGGAGCTTTGTTGTACTCTGCATTTTTATCAAAAGAATTTGACGTAATTGCAATAGCAATAAGTGGCGAAACAGAGAGAGAACTAAAAGTATCGCACTATCTACAGTTAAAAAATACAAATGTAGCCCACCATATTTTTAGAGATGATAAACTCTTGTCTTTAAGCGATTATTTGGATGGCTATAAAACTGACGAACGGAAATTTAATCAGGACTTTCAAGAACTATTAAAATATTCAAAAACACTTAACGACAAACTGCATACTTTAAAAGTAGAAGAACCCGATAGAAGTCTTTTGATTAGCGGAGCTTTGATTGCATTAACTGACAAAGCATTTTGTAAAGCATACAAATATCAAAACCCTAAAGTACTTGCAGAAAATCTAATCAACACCATAAAAAACAAACTTACAGATGTTCAAAATAAACATATTGAAGATATAATCAATACTTACAGCTTTATTACTACACATACCATTTTAGCAAGAAAGGAAAACGAATTAAAAGACATTATTACAAATGTTGACGAAAAGATTAACAACTTTATTAAATCATATCAATACTTTGACACATTAGGACAGTTCTACAATGAGTTTTTAAGATACGCTAACAATAGTGATAAAGGATTAGGTATTGTATTAACTCCACCGCATATAACTGAATTGTTTGCAGAAATAGCAAATATTACGAAAGATAGTATTGTATTAGACACCTGCACAGGAACGGGGGGGTTTTTAATTTCAGCAATGAAAAAAATGATAGTTGATGCAGGTAATGATAATAATAAAATATTGGAGATAAAATCTAAACAAATTATTGGTGTTGAGCTTCAACACAGGATTTTTTCTCTCACTTGCTCAAACATGTTTATTCATGGCGACGGTAGAAGTAATCTAATTAAAGGTAGTTGTTTTGATCAACCAGTGATAGAAAACATATTAAGTTACAAACCTAATGTTGCGTTTTTAAATCCACCTTATAAAGCAAGTAAGACTGATATTGAGGAATTAGAATTTGTTAAAAGCAGTTTAGAATTAATTGAGAAAGGCTCTTTATCAGTTTCTATTGTTCCTATGATGTGTGCAACTGCTACAAAAGGAGTAAAATATGAACTTAAAAAAGCAATTCTTAAAGAACATACCCTTGAAGCTGTTTTCTCAATGCCAAACGAATTATTCCATAATTCAAATGCAACTGTAAATACCTGTATTATGGTGTTTAGGGCTAAAGAGAAACACCCTAAAGGTTACAAAACATATTTTGGTTATTGGAAACAAGATGGATTTATAAAAATTAAAAACATTGGCAGAACAGATTTTTATAACAAATGGCCATTAACTCAAAAAATATGGCTGGAAGCCTATCGAAACAAAGATGAAATGGCAGGTCATAGTGTTAAAAAAGTGGTTAATGAAAATGATGAATGGTGTGCAGAAGCATATATGGAAACCGACTATTCTACATTAAAAAAATCAGACTTTATTGATAATATAAAATCTTTTCTTGCATACAAACTACTTGAAAGAAATAGTGATTTCTCTGTCTCGGTTGAGCCTGTCGACAAATCGAAAGAATATGAAATAAATACAGATGATTGGCAGTATTTCAGGTATGATGACGGAACGGAGAACAGTATTTTTATAATAAATAAAGGAAAAAGATTAACAAAGAAAGACCAAAGTGATGGAGATATTCCATACGTTAGTTCTTCTTCCTTAAATAATGGAATTGACAACTACATTGGTAATGGGCATACTGATGAAAACTGTATAAGTTTTGCATGCTATGGCTCAATAGGAGAAGTTTTTTATCAAGACCAAAAAGTATGGGTTTCTGATAATGCAAATGTTTTTTACGTAAGAAAAAGAAAACTAAACCCATATTTAGCAATGTTCTTAATCACAGTGTTGAAATTGGAGCAGTTTCGTTTTTCTTACGGAATGACAGGTAAAAAACAAAGACTACAAAGCTTTAATATAAAATTACCTGTTACTATAAATGGAGAGCCTAATTGGCAATTTATGGAAGATTATATCAAATCACTACCCTATAGTAGCAATTTAGAAAAAGGTAAAACAAAGGATAATTCTAAAAAAGGCTTACACGAGACGAATTAATCAAAAAATAAAATCTGCTGAAATGGACATGACGGTAGCGAAAAATTGGAATCGACTCTGCGCCAACTTTACATGAACCCGATAAGTAGCACATCAAAAAAATATCATTGCCTAAAATAATTGTAGGTTTGCAGTATATGGTGAGCTACACCGCCAAGCAAATAGAAGGTTTTTTAGGCGCAATTGCGTTGCTGCCGCAACCTTCGGCACTGATTGAAGATATTATTACCGATACACGCAAAATACACAATGCCCAACACAGCTTGTTTTTTGCGCTCACGGCCACCCGCGATGGCCACAACTATATCGACGAGGCGTACAAGGCAGGCATCCGAAACTTTGTAATATCCAAGCCTTTATCGCTTTTTGAACGATTTACCGACGCTAACTTTTTTAACGTACAAGATACGCTGGAGGCACTGCAAAGCCTTGCGGCAAAGCACCGTGCGCAATACAACACACCCGTAATAGGGATAACGGGCAGCAACGGCAAAACCATTGTGAAAGAATGGCTGCACCACTTGCTGAAACTGAATGAGAACATTGTGCGCAGTCCCAAAAGCTACAATTCGCAAATTGGGGTACCGCTCAGTGTTTGGCAAATAGATGGCGAGCATACCTTGGGCATTTTTGAGGCCGGCATTTCTGCAAAAGGGGAGATGCTGAACCTGCAAAAGATAATAAAGCCCACCGTAGGCATATTTACCAATTTGGGAGATGCACACAACGAAGGATTTGCCGATAAACGCGAAAAAGCCGCCGAAAAGGCCTTGTTGTTTATGGATTGCGAGAAGCTGGTGTATTGCGAAGATAATTATTGGGTATTAGAAGCCATTGACGAGTTGCACGCCTACAACCCCAAACTAAAGGCTGTTGCATGGTCGATGAAAAACAACCAATGCCCGTATTTCGCCACTATTGAAACCAAAACAGGGCAAACGTCCATTAACCTTCATACCTCTACCAAAAAATACAGTTTCAGCATTCCGTTTACGGATGCTGCTTCGGTAGAAAACACCATTCATTGTGCCGTAACGTTAAGTGCAATGGGGTACGACTTGGCCGAATACAAAGACCGCTTTGCCGACCTTGCCCCCGTTGAGATGCGCCTGCAATTAAAAAAAGGCCTGCGGAATTGCGACGTAATAAACGATGCTTACAACGCCGACCTTAACTCGCTGGGCATTGCCCTTGATTTTTTAAAGTCGCAAAAGCAGCACGAAAAAACGGTTGTAATCCTTTCAGACATTAACCAAACGGGCTTAAGCAATACTGCCCTTTACACCAAAGTGGCGGCACTGGTGAACGAAAAAACCCGCGGGCAGTTTATTGGTATAGGTGCCGAAATTTCTGCACAGCGGCATTTGTTTTCTGCCACGGCTGAGTTTTACGACAATACCAAAGAATTTTTGGGTCAGTTTAACTTTAGCTCATTAACCGATGCCACCCTATTGGTAAAAGGTTCGCGCAGCTTCCGTTTCGAGAAAATTATACAACGACTGGAAGAAAAAACCCACGAAACGGTATTAGAAATCAATCTAACTGCGCTATCCTACAACCTTGCATTTTTCCGCAGCTTGCTAAAACCCGGCACCAAAATAATGGCCATGGTAAAGGCGTATTCATACGGCAGCGGCAGCTACGAAACCGCCAACGTATTGCAGTTTCACGGGGCTGATTATTTTGCAGTTGCCTACGCCGACGAGGGAATAGAGTTGCGCAAAAAAGGCATATCGTTGCCCATTATGGTAATGAACCCCGGCAGCGGACAGTTTGCTGAAATGTTGGAATATTACCTTGAACCTGAGATCTTCAATTTCAGCATATTGGATGAGTTTTTACGGGCGTTTGACGAAAGCGCACAAGCCGAAGCCAGCATTCACCTTGAGTTTGACACCGGAATGCACCGCTTAGGTTTTGAAGAAGGAGACATAGACACCTTGCTGGAGGTACTGAAAAATCGCCCCGAAATAAAAGTAGCGTCGGTATTTAGTCACCTTGCCGCTGCGGATGAACCCCAGCACGATGCTTTTACCAACGAACAGATTCGCCGGTTTACGGCCATAAAAACCCGTTTGCAACCTCACTTGCCTCAAGAAACCCTGTTCCATATTTGCAATTCGGCGGGCATTGCCCGTTTTCCCGAAGCCCACATGGACATGGTGCGACTGGGCATTGGCTTGTACGGCATTGATGCCACGACCAACTACCAAAGCAAGCTGCAAACGGCATTTCGGTTACGCACCACTATTTCGCAGGTGCGGGAAATCGGCATGGATGAATCGGTGGGATATGCCCGCAACGGTATGCAACACGAAGCCCGCAGGATTGCCGTTGTAGCCATTGGCTATGCCGACGGTTTACGCCGCGAACTGAGCAACGGCAAAGGACGCATGAAAATTAACGGGCAGTGGGCACCCATTGTGGGTAATGTGTGCATGGATATGTGTATGTTGGATGTTTCTAAAATTAATTGCCACGAGGGAGACGAAGCCGTGCTGTTTGAAACCAATGCAGAAATTATTGAGTTTGCCCAACGCCTAAACACCATACCCTACGAAGTACTTACCGATATAGGCCCCCGCGTGAAACGGGTATATTGGCAGGAATAACCCCGCATCGATAGCTTTGCAACCACGACAGGTTAAAACCTATCGCTTTTATAATTACCTTTCTGTGAAGGACTTAAGTCCTTCACGGAAAGGTAATTGCAACAGAAAGGGGTTTCAACCCCTTCCTTTTTTAAGATATCCTCATACAAAAAGCATTTGGTTTTAGCGACTTTATGTCTTTGTGGCAAAGAAGAACCTGATTAATCTTTACCCCAAATAATCGCGGTAAGCCACCCACCCGATACCCATAATTCTTATTTTTGCTTTCCGTATGAAAAAAGCTCTTTTCCTTTCAGCATCTCTGTTATTAGTTAGTGCCGCTGCATTTGCGCAGGGCTATGTGCCTCGTGTACACGGCAATATATTGGCCGACGATAAAGGCCGGTTGTATATCAAAGACAGTAGCCGCCGCTACTATTTGCAAGACCCAAAGCCTACTTATACTCTTGCCCAGCTAAAAGGCAACCCCAAAGGCGATACCAAGGGCATTGCGTTTTACTTTGGCGATAACAACTTTAAGGGATTGCTGTATTACGGGCTGATTCCCTACGGCGACAGCAAACACCCGCAGCCCGTATATTTTAAAGAAGCTGCCCCCATTACCAACGGCAGTGCATTTATAAACATTGCTGATAAACTAAAAGGCAAGTACGACATGGTGGGGTGGGAGAAGAGCGGCGCAGGTACCATCGGGTATCGCGTACTTAACGAAAAAGGCGAGATTTTATACGACGGTATTGTAGGCTTTACAGGCAAAGGCCCGTTTAAAGTAGCGCCTACCATCATCGAAGGCCCGTTTGTGAACCTGCTTACCCATAACGGGGTTACCATATCGTTTGAAACCAACGAGGCCGTAAAAGCTACCCTAAGCGTGGGCGGCAAGGTGTTTACCGACAGCAAGGCCACTCATCACCACGAAGTAGAGATTAAAGGCCTGCAACCTGATTCTACCTACAGCTATACCGTAAGCACGGGGACTCACCAACAAACCTATTCGTTTACCACAGCTCCCAAACCGGGCAGCCGTCAGTTTTTTACCTTTTCGTATGCCAGCGATTCACGCAACGGAAACGGCGGCGGAGAGCGCAACGTGTATGGCGCCAACTATTACATCATGAAAAAAATGATGGCACTGAACAACCACAAAGGCATTGCCTTTGCCCAGTTCTCAGGCGACTTAATAGACGGTTATTTGGCGGATAAAGGCGAAATAAACCTGCAATATGCCAACTGGAAACGAGCCATTGAACCATTTGCGCATTATTTTCCGGTGTACATCAGCATGGGTAACCACGAGGCGTTATCGGCGTACTTTACCGAAGAGGGCGGCAAAACCCTTGAGATTGATAAATTTCCCTACGCTACTGAAAGTGCCGAGGCGGTGTTTGCCGATAATTTTGTGAACCCCAAAAACGGCCCTGCCAGCGAAGACGGTACAAGCTACGACCCCGACCTCAAGGCGCAGGATTTCCCCTCGTACAATGAAAATGTATTTTACTACACCTACGACAACGTTGGCGTGGTGGTACTAAACAGCAACTACTGGTATGCTCCCAACACCGATTTTGTGAACGTGAGCGGCGGAAACATACACGGGTATATTATGGATAAACAGTTGGAATGGCTGGACAGCACCATAAAATTGCTGGAAGAAGATAAAAACATCGACCACGTGTTTCTAACCTTGCACACACCCATGTTTCCCAACGGCGGCCATGTGAAGGACGATATGTGGTACAGCGGCAACAACCAATTCCGTCCGTATGTGCGCGGGCAGGCGCTTGACAAAGGGATTATCCAACGTCGCGACCAACTGCTGCACATTATTGTGAACAAGAGTACCAAAGTAGCGGCGGTATTAACGGGCGACGAACATAATTACTGCACCACTGAAATTGGCCCTAATACGCCCATTTACCCCGAAGACTGGACAATGCCCCGCCAGCAGCTTACCCGCACCATAATGCAGATTAACAACGGAGCGGCAGGTGCCCCGTACTATGCCCAAGAGCAAACCCCGTGGACAAAGTTTACCGATGGTTTTACTACCCAAAACGCCGTAGTGTATTTTCACGTAGAAGGCAAAAGCATTGAAGTAGAGGTGGTGAACCCCGATACGTTGGAAGAAATAGAATCGTTTATCCTGCGTAAGCCCTAAGCCCATGCCTACGCAAAGCATCGTGCAATGGGTATTGCGCATAGGGGTGTTCGGCATCTTTGCCGGGCACGGGTGGTATGTGTTCAACCTTCGTCCGCAGTGGTTTGCCTATTTACATACCGTGGGCATCAACCCGCCATACGATACCCTTGTCATGCGCTGCATCGGCACGATGGACTTGCTGATAGCCGCCATCACCCTGATAAAACCTGTGAAACAGGTGTTGCTACTGGCCGCCTGCTGGGCGTTTTTAACCGCCCTTATTCGCCCCGTATCGGGTGAAAACTGGCTGGAGTTTATAGAGCGCGCCGGAAACTGGGCTTGCCCCCTTGCCTTGTATTTTTTGATGCGGAAGAAATCCTGAACGTATTTCTGTGAGTGTCTTTTTCCACCCCCTGCCCCCGCCTGCGGGGGATATTGAACGTTGTACGGGTGTTAGTTCCTTCATGCGTACTTGCTTGAATGGGCTTGTTGTACGCGTCCGAGCGAGTGGTATAGTAGCGGGCACTACCATTTCTATCCCGAAGCGCAGACGCTTCGGGGGACGGGATATTTGTCCTCACAAGTCCCTGCTGCTGCAAACCACGCTACAGACTTGCGAGAGCGGGGGTTCAAACTTTCTAGCACACCATCTACTAAAATCCCTTAAGCGTTGGCTTAATGTCTTTTATAAACTTATCTTTAGGATTATTTGATTTATAAAATGTAGCATAGGTAAAATTTTTATTATCCCTTACCGCATCTTTTTTTCCTAATGCATTTATTTCTTCAATAATTTTTAATGTTTCTGGGTATAGTTCCCAAATTTTGGCAACATTTTTTAAACGTTTTTCAATTCTGTATATATCGGCAAGTTCAGACATGATATATAGAAGATAGTATGTGCTATAAAGGAAATACCCCTTTTCCTCAAAAGACTTAGGATCTTCCTTTAAAAGCTTGCTCTTTTCTTTTTTATCTTCTTCAAGATTTAGGTATAGTTTATAAGGCAATAAAACTTTTTCAGATGTTATATCATCATTAAAAATATTTTCATATTCATCTTGAAATATGATGGTTTTTTTGTTCTTTGCTTCTGAGGGTTTACTATTGTAGAAGCTCATTAATATTTGTCCTATTTTCTCAGCATCAAGCCTTAATTTCTTATCTTCGTTGGAGAATTGGTTTTTCTTTCGTTCATAAAAATATCCAATTGCGTTAAGATCTTTCTCTAATTTTATTTGAATATAATCTATTGAACGAATATCTCTGTTTTTAACAGGATTTTGACTATTCGTGTATTGGGCAATATTCGCGCTTAATGCCTGATCCTTTAATTGATATATTCTACACAGAAGAAAAGCATTTTTCAGTTTAGAATAGTCTTCCTTGAGGGCGTCATAAAGAGCATGAATTGTTTGACTGCCGTTAACAATTTGCAAATTTTTTAACTCAATTATTGGGTAACCATAACTTGAAGGATAAAAAAAATCACTACATGTAATAGTTATACCATTGTTAAAATAAAAAAATCGATGATTTTCTATTGATAATGCCGTAGCTTTAATATTTTTATTTATGCGGGGCTTTTGCTTCAAATAAACTCTTACATTATCATCAAAAGCATTTTCTAGAATAGGATACTTTAATAGTTCACTATAATCCTCCACGTTTGGAGTTTCTCTAATTTTATCATTATCCAAAACTATCCTTACACAATCTCTGACATTTAAGGTAAGTATTAACGCACGAATTTCCCCATCTGATTTTTCAAACATTTTATCACTACTAACTATTATTTTGGCATTTATATCTTCTTTTGATTTGTTAGTTAGAAGGTTAACAAGTTCGTCCATTAAAATATACTCACAAGTAGTATTGCCAAGCTTTTTAATTTCCCTTTCAAATCTCTCCCTTTCAGATTTTTCAAATGAATTATAGAAATTTGCACACAAATAAATTTTAAACTCAACATTATTTGAGGTTTGAAGCTGCCATATTTCCTTAATTTTCTCCAGTAATATAGGGTTTACTTCATTTTTAAGGTACTCCCCATTTTCTGCCTCGTTTACAAGCCTTAAAAAACTAAGAATTTTATCTATTTCAGAAGAAGGGAAATTGTTGCCAAGTTTTTCAAAACTTTCACTATATTTAAAATTAAAAAGCTTTACTATAGGCCTTGAATTACTTGATAGTTCTTCGATAATTACAGCATCAATTCCTCTATCATGGCCCCCTGCATTTCTTGTTTTTTGCAGAAAAAAATTATCTGTGATAGAGTCCGTTATTTCATCATAGTCAAGCCCCAATAAGAGGTCCAAAGTAAAATAGTAGAAAGCGCCTGGTATATCGGGTAGTTCATAGTCCTTTTTCCATTTTAGCACATTCTCTTGGATTAAAGAGTGATCTTGTCTTGTGGGCTTCATCGCTTAAAACTAATTAGATTTCAGATTGGTAGTATAATTTAGAATTAACAGCAATATAATCTTATAATTTAAGTTAAAAAAGTATAATTTCTTTATTAAACAGGTCTTATTATGTAAGTCATGCAACTAGTCTTATAATCGATACACCTTGCATATTTCCCAATTACATAACACCCTTGTTCTTTGACCCGCTGGAAGATTGTATTTGTAGATAAAAACCCCGCAAACCCTTGTGCGGTGCGTAACAAAAATAACACAATAACTGCGTAACTGCATAACACCGTAACTGAGTGATTGTCCCGTTTTGTCCCACCCCAATGGGACAATTTTTTCACAGATAAACAGCAGAAAATCAACAGCATGGGATTGAAAATTGACTGTCCCGCGTGTCCCACCCTTATGAAAACGATTATTACTGAAAAGACTTTCTGAGTTTCCGAAAGGCGCGTATAGGGTTAAAACCATGAACACGTTGTTCCTCCTCCAAAGGAGGACACTGGGGGCAATCCTATTCCACCATTTCATCAAACACTCGTGCGGCGTTCAATGTCCCCCGCAGGCGGGGGCAGGGGGTGGAGAAAACACGTTCGGAGTGCAGGGCAGAGGATAAACCGGCAACACCCCCGCTACCTTACATACTTGCGGCGGCGGATAATGCCGTTAATCAAACCAAAGATAATTACCGCCACCACAGGGATCACCATGTTCACGGTTTTCCATGTATTAGCCTCTTTTTTCACTTTGGTTTTATTTAGCGGGCGAATTTCAAACTCTTTGGTGCGTACCTCAATCAAGCCGCTGGCATCCAGCATATAATCCACGCAGTTCACAAAAAACTTCTTGTTGTCAAACATACGTTTGGTGTTACGGTCGAAACCCAGCGGGAAAATCTCGCCTTTGCCCGATATGGTATTGCGGATAAAATCACCGTCGCCAATTACCACCATTGAAGTGGCAGGGCTTTGCTCTTTGTACTTCATGTTAGGGTCGGCAGTAGCGCGACGTTGCCCCTTAAGGAACGAAGAGAAACTACCCTCTAACAACACCGCCAACGGACGCTCAGGCTTGTTGAGCAACTGCGGGGCGGGCGGACGGGCCACTACATCAAAGCTAAGCTCCACTGGGTTGTTTACCGGCCTTGAATACAGCGACGAGGTAAGCAGTACCTTTTTAGACAAACCGTTTTTGCCCACTGTATCTACGCTGCTGGCAAACTGCATCAGCATGGGGTTTAGGTTGTTTACGATGGGGTGCTTGCTTTTGGCCACCACAATAGGGTTGTACACCCACGGGTATAGTTTGCCGCTCAACATTAGCTGGTTGCACTCGGCATCCTGTATCAAATCGGGGTTCACGCGGGCACCGTAGCTAAACAGCATATCGTTTAGGTTTAGCGAGTAGTCCGCAGTCATTATGTTTTTATACTTGTCAATACTGTCCAAACTGGCAATTAGCGGGTCAATCAGCCAAATAATCTTACCGCCGTTCATCAAGTATTGGTCAATGTGGTATTTCTCCTGATTGCTAAAAGCCAGCGTAGGCTTGGCAATTACCAGCATATCATAGCTGTTTAGCCTGCGTTGCAGGGTGTCTAACAACCAGCTAACGGCTTCTTCCTCATTAGAAACCTTATCCAAACCGCCCGCAAACTGCTGTATAAATGCAGTGTTCGATGAATCCATCAGCAGGTTAAAGCGTTCCAACGCGTATTGGTTGCTCAATTCAGTAGCAAGGTCGCCTACTTCGTTGGCACTCAACTCGCCGTGCCCTTCTAAAAAGGCAATGCGTTTGCGCTTGCCTGCCACCACTTTACGCATGGTAGAGGCTATTTCATACTCAAGTGCCTCGATAGATTTATTAAGCACCACTTGCGCCTGTTGGCCAAATTGCTGCTTAAGCAGGTTAAGGGTATAGTATTGGGTGGTTTTATAGTAAAAAGTAGCACCGGGCACAATTACACGGCGGGTGTTTTGGTCGCCTGTGTTGTCAAATATTTCGGTGGGTTGCAGGCCGCTTTCTTGCAGTTGGGCAATAATTTCGGCCTTTTCTTTGCCTGTTTTTCCGGCCAATGGGTCGGCAAACTCGTATTCAATTTTACCGCCCGAAGCCACTCTAAACTCATCCAACATCTCTTTGGTAGCGGTGCGAAGGCGTTTAAAGTCGGGGTTCAACTCTCCGTCAAGATGCACTTTCACGTACAGCACGTCTTCCAGTTGATTTGCCAGTTCTTTACTGGCTTTGCTCAGTGTGTAGCGTTTTTCTTTGGTAAAATCTATACGGGTATAAACGCGTGAGGCAATAATATTAAGCACCACCAGCAAGGCAAGGGCTATACCCAGCTCAAGCATGGCTTGGTATTTTAGGCTGCGTTTGCGCTTTTTGGTGGCGGCGGCTATGTTTTGTTCTTTCATCAAGTAAAAGTCGTTTTAGTATAAAAACCTACCACTTGCGGCTGCCAAAAACGGCTTTGGTGAGTAATAAAAACAAGGTGATTAAACTGATAAAATACGCAGCATCACGGGTGTCTAACACTCCGCGGCTGATACTCTCGTAATGACTGGAAATGCCTACCCATTGGATAATATGACTTACGTTGCGCAAGGCATCCAACTGGCCGATATATTCAAAAGCGATGTAAAAAAAGAAGCACAAGAAAATAGAGATAACAAACGATACTATCTGGTTATCGGTAATGGCCGAAGCAAACACCCCGATAGACACGAAGGCACTGCCCAACATAAGCAAACCAAGGTAAGACCCCCACATGGCACCGGTATCAATGTTGCCTTTGGGGTAGCCCAGTTGGTGGGTGGTATAGTAATACAAAAGCGTGGGCAGTAATGAAAACAATACCAGCACCACGCCTGCAAGGTATTTGCCCATAATTACCGACATATCGCTAACGGGCGAGGTGGTGAGGGTTTCAATAGTTCCTACTTTCTTTTCTTCTGAAAAGCTGCGCATGGTGATGGCAGAGATAAGAAAGATAAATACCCAAGGCCCCATAAAAAACAGGGTATCAATATTGGCATAGCCGCCATCCAGTACGTTGGTGTCTTTAAACACCCACATAAACAGCCCTATGGCCAGCAAAAACACGCCTATGGTAATGTAGGCAATGAGCGAGCTAAGGAAACTGCGGATTTCTTTAACAAAAACTGTAAGCATAATTCGGTTGCGAATTTATCAATTATCGGGCAGCATTTACTATATCCGTGTATAACGTGTGTTTTTGCGTTTTGGGTGCTTTCTTTCGCATATTTTTTAGCCAAACGTAAGCGTATTGCCTGTAATGGTGGCTGATACCCCCATAGGCAAGGCAAGGTTGTTGGCAATATGTCCGGCTTGCAACCCAAAGTAAAGCGGGTAATTGTATTCTTTTACGGCGTCGTAAATAATCTGCTCGGCGGTTTTACCAAAGGGGATGGCGTTATCGCGCATATCCGTCATTCCGCCCACAACCAAAGCGGCAAGATGGGTTAGTTTGCCTGCACGCTTCAATCCCATCATCATACGGTCAATGTGGTACAGGTATTCGTCAAGGTCTTCTAGAAATAGAATTTTTCCATCAGTATCAGGAAACGACACCGACCCCATCATGCTGAACAATACCGATAAATTGCCGCCCACTACCACGCCGCTTGCGTTGCCTTCTTTATTCATTGGGTGTGAATTCAATGTATGAACCACCGGATTACCCGTTAGTGCCTCCTTTAGCGAGGCAATGGCGGCCTGCCGTTCTTCCTCGGGAGTAATGTTAAACGCCATAGTTGCGTGCAACGATGCAATTCCCAATGTTTGGTTAATGTGCCCGTGCAAAACGGTAATATCGCTGTAACCAACAATCCACTTGGGGTGTTTTGCAAACAGTTCCCAATTCAATAAATCCACTATGCGGATAGTACCATAGCCGCCCCTTGCACAAAAAACTGCTTTTATTTCAGGGTTATCCAACAGGCTTTGCAAAGCAGCTGCACGTTCTGCATCGGTACCGGCAAGTTGGTGGTCTTGAAGATACAAGCCTTCGGGCAGCACCACCTCAAAACCCCACTCGGTAAATGTGTTAATTGCATACTGAATTTCTGATAAACTTATTTTGCGCGCAGTCGCGGCAATGCCAACCTTATCGCCGGGGTTTAAATACGGAGGTTTTATCATGAGTGATTATAGCTGTGAAGGCTGAATGGGCAAAGAGGGAGTATCGGTTTTAAGGGTAGTTAAGTAAGCGGATAGTTCAGCGGCTTTTTGGGTGCCAATCAAAAGTTTCTTGCCGTTTTTAAACGTTAATTGAAGTCCTTTATTCCCCCAAACATTGTAGGCTTTACCACTTTTAAGACCGCCTTTTAATCCCCAACCGCCATATTCGCCCAAGGGATTGTACTTGCGCACATAGGCCGCCTCAACATCACCCCATGGGTAAGTGCGTTGACGGATAAAAGGAAAATAGGTTACGGTTATGCCTTTACTATCAATACTATAAGTAAGCCGTAACGCAAAAAGTAAAACCGCCACAAGCCCTTCAAGGGCAATAACTATCGGCAAAGCTTGCACCAGTTCGGCTTTTTCTGCCGGGTCGGTTTCGTTGCCCAAAGTACCCAAAATAACAATTACAGGAATGAAAACAGGCAGTAACATCCACCACCATTTTACCATGCTTTGTTTTTCAGAAAACGCCATAATACAAATTTACTTATTTTGAAGGTGAACACGAAGGCAAAAAGGCTTAATAAGCTATAAACGAATGGATAATTTCACTAACGCACGTACGGTTTTCTTTTTAGTGTAAAACACAAACCGATTTTATAAAATAATTAAGTATAAAACAAAGTTGTAGGTAAATTTACGGCGTGAATTTTGCCGCCTGCTGAAACGATGAAGAAAAACCTACGAAACCTGTTTTTTTATATAGGCATTATAGGCTTGTTTTCCGGCTTGATATATGTGACCCTTATTTTTGGGAAACAGCTTGAAGCAGGACAGGTTTTAGATACTCAAAAGATTGATATTTCTTCGTCGTGGAATCAGTTTGTTGATACCTATTTGCACAACATTTCTCATCCCTTGGCCATACTGCTGTTGCAAATAATAACCATTATATTGGCGGCAAGAATATTTGGGTTTGTTTGTAAGAAAATTGGCCAACCGTCGGTAGTGGGTGAAATAGCCGCGGGTATTTTCTTAGGACCCTCATTTATCGGGATTTACTTGCCTGAATTTTCACAGTTTTTGTTTCCTGTTAAATCGTTGGGCAACCTACAATTCCTTAGCCAAATAGGGCTTATTCTTTTCATGTTTGTAGTAGGGATGGAGCTGGATTTAAAAGTGCTTAAAAACAAGGCCCACGAAGCCGTAGTAGTAAGCCACGCCAGTATTATTATCCCCTTTACACTGGGCATGGGCTTAGCATATTTTATTTACTAGAGCTTTGCCCCCGAGGGGGTAAGATTTTTACCGTTTGCTTTGTTTATCGGCATAGCCATGAGTATTACGGCCTTTCCTGTGCTTGCCCGTATTGTGCAGGAACGCGGATTATCAAAAACCAAATTAGGAACCGTAGTTATCACTTGCGCGGCAGCCGATGATATTACCGCGTGGTGTTTATTGGCCGCAGTAATTGCCATTGTTAAAGCAGGGTCTTTTCTTAGTGCTATATACACCATATTACTGGCGGTAGGGTATGTGGTAGTGATGCTGAACTTGGTGCGACCCTTCTTAAAGAGGGTTGGTGAGATACGCACCGGTAAAGAGGGAATGAGCAAATCAATAGTGGCGGTATTTTTTGTTACGTTGCTAATTTCAGCATACGCTACCGAGGTAATTGGTATACACGCATTGTTCGGGGCGTTTATGGCCGGCGTTATTATGCCTGCTCAAGCCAGTTTCCGCAAGATATTTATCGAAAAAGTTGAAGATGTATCATTGGTACTGCTATTACCCTTGTTTTTTGTGTTTACCGGGCTACGCACCCAAATAGGATTACTTAATGAGGGGCACCTGTGGCAATTGTGCGGCATTATAATTTTAGTAGCTGTTGCAGGTAAGTTTTTGGGCAGTGCCCTTGCGGCAAGGTTTGTAGGCCAAAACTGGCGCGAGAGCCTTATCATTGGTGCGCTAATGAATACAAGGGGGCTGATGGAGCTGGTGGTGCTGAACATTGGGTACGATTTGGGAATACTAACGCCCGAAATTTTTGCAATGATGGTGATTATGGCATTAGTTACCACGTTTATGACTTCGCCCGCGCTGAACCTTATTAATTGGATATTGCCTGAAAAGGTTAACGCCTCCGAAGAAAAAGGGCAACAACATAATCAATACAAAATATTAATTTCTTTTGGCAGCCCTCAACGTGGCAAATCGCTGCTTAGATTGGCCAACAGCCTGATAAAAAAATCAGCGGGAAACTCCGTTGTTACTGCCCTGCATTTATCACCCAGCAACGAGTTAAACCAATTTAACAGGGATGAGTACGAGCAGGAGAGTTTTGAACCGGTAAAACAAGAGGCAGAAAGGCTAAGCCAACCCGTAGTTACCATGTTTAAACCCTCTGATGATATTGACAGGGAGATTACTAAAACAGCTAATCTGGGTAATTTTGATTTGTTGTTGGTAGGTATAGGTCGCTCTATTTTTGAAGGGACTTTATTAGGACGGATTTTAGGCTTCACCACCAAGATTATTAACCCCGAACGGTTATATGATACATTAACCGGTAGAGAAAAGCTGTTTGATAATACGGTGTTTGATGAACGTACCCGGCAAATTATCAAAACATCTAAAGTGCCGGTGGGTATTTTGATTGATAAAGACTTAGAGAAAACCGAACAGGTTTTTGTGCCTGTTTTTTCTGCTGCCGATGGCTTTTTGCTTACTTATGCTCAAATGCTGATACAAAACAGTCAATCAAAAATTACTGTTTTGGATATTGCAGGAGCTGTGGCAAGTAGTAATGAGCTTAAAGAAAGAATAAACGCTATTGAACAAGCAACACCCAACCATCTAATTCTTCACAACGAAAACAAAATAGAGAGGACTTTATAAGCCGCCACGATTTGATGCTGATTAGCAGCGATAGCTGGAAAACGGCTGTTGAAACCCAAAGCGTTTGGCTATCCAACACCCCTTCGGTGCTTATCATCAAACCATAATTAACACGCCAGAACTTGCCAAAGGGTAGAACTGACGAGAACAAACACCCCCTGTCATCCTATGTTTGAGAAGTAATTAAAGGATTATCTATCTTTAGTTATTAATT